>JAABUL010001232.1_pt1 | contig 49640 bp, 91 predicted proteins | sample 5559151 | NCBI WGS metagenome assembly JAABUL01 (sample SAMN10711876, study PRJNA513368) | rock metagenome | isolation source: Antarctica rocks | place: Antarctica: Victoria Land, Pudding Butte sud
GGTTAGCTGTCTGGCGATGTGCTGTGTTCTGGATATGAGCGAAGGCCAATAATGGCGTCAAGGCCAGGCAAAACACACAGACAAACAACCAGGTGTTCATAGAGAGCGCAAATGCACGCGCGATGCAAACAACATTGCAAACAACATTGCAACACATTATTTGAGCAGCGGCATATTGCAATATATATTTGATAATTTGTGCTGAAACACTAGTGTTTCGATCGCCGGACCGAACATTAACGCATTTGGTGTAATGGTAACATATCCGCCTTCCATGCGACCGTCCGTGTAACAGAAGACAGCGTAGGTCCCGGGTTCGATTCCCGGAATGCGTATTTTTCCTCTTTTCCACCACCAAAATGGGGTTGGTTCTGTCTCAGACCTTGTGCACATCACTTATTGGTCCTCCTTCACAACTAGGCAAGTCAATCAAGTCTTCATAACGTGTTGCGTGCACTGCTTGGCTGACCCTGGCCCTGCTTGCACTCATCAGACAGAAGACAGCAGACAACGACGCCAATGTCAGGAGGCAGGAAGACGCATCAACGAACGTCAGGAGGCTGGAAGGCGCAGCAAGTCAAGGCCAAAATTGCGGCAGGGCCTGCGCATGTTGGCGTTCAGCCAAGATGGCTGTCTTGGCTGAACGCCATCTCTTCGCACTGCCGTCGTCGCCACGTTGCGATCAGATAAGATCAGGTCAAGCCTGGCCGCCCTTGGTCCGCATTGCCGTCTTGTGACACTACAGCGCCCATAGACGACCTGCAATACATTTGGGAAGGACTCGAGTGTGTAGCCTATGTTTGCCAGAGATAAGGTGCTTTACTTGTTGTCATGTTGCCTGCCGCGGACCTATTCAAGCATCTTGCCACTCAAGCAGCCCTATGCAAACCCTCACGGTGCGACTTTAGTCGTTGTTCTGTCAACGAGAAAATGGGAATAAAGGTTTCCACCGGCGGACGTGCTCCGTCCGAGGCTCCTGCTGCTGCGCGCTCGGCTCGGCCGGTGCAAACAGCTTGCGCGCCACTGGCGACTTGCTGGGCACCCTGCGAGCGTCGAGCAATGTGTTTTCGCTGAACGGCATGTACCGGTGCAACTCGCCATTGGCCTCCACGCAGCAGGGACCACACTCAGCGGGCTCACCTGCCAGCAACACCGTGCGTCGACGGCTTTGCAGGGACGCGCACAGCCTGTGCATCAGTGATGCCTGCGGCGCACCATGATGTAATAAGCAATAATATATATTTCGTTCATCTGTGATTTTGCAGATCGGCCAGACGCTAGCAGACTTGCCGGTGCACAGGGCACCTTTTGGCAATGTTGCAGTGGTTACGGCAGCACATTCATTTGACAGCGCACAGGTGGAGACACCGGCAAGTGAAATCCCAAAGTACACACTCATCATAGGGACCAGAAGCGTGCCTTGCTTCTTCGGCGTGACGGCGCACATGCTGTCGAGCAGGCCTGGCAACATCGTCAGCAGCTCATCGCCAGCCCTGCGGAAAGCAAGTGGTCGGCAGTCTCATTCGATGCGGTGGCCTGCTGATTTACTGTCGAGATTTGCATGTCAACAACATTGTGCTGTAATGGATGCAGTAGCAGCAGTACGTCCCTGAGGCGCACGCAGCCATATTTGCCTGGGAAGCTGACAGAGTGTGCAACATTTTCGCACCCCCTGGCATAGGCAGAGTCAGCACTGGGTGATGCAGAAGAGCCAGCAGACTCCGCCGGACGGCCCTCACTGTTGCCAACTGCGCTGCCCGCCTCATCAAGCTTCTCATCAGGACCTGTGCACCATCACACTGCGGAGCTCATGCTGAATTTCGTTTCATCAAGAAGTAAACATCACGGTTATGTGTTGTGCCAGACTTGCCTGGAGTGAGCGCTGGGGTGCCCGGCAGTGCCGGCAGGTGACCTCTCGCGCGCGCAGCCCTTGGGTGGACAAGCAGCATGCAATGTTTGCACATGTGTCCCGTGATGCATATTGGAGTCAGAACGTGCAGCAGATATCGAGTAAAGCAGGCGCATGGATCGAAAGAGGCAGCCAAAGGCACGTATGCCGCCCTTGCCTGCGTCTGCTGGCGCTGCACCCTGCTGCTGCCTCGCTCCGCCGCCGGTCTGGCCAGCCGCCGCTGGTTGGTCTTTCAGGCGCCGCAGCCGCCGCCACTGACGTCGTTTTGGCGGCGCTAAAGTTGAGCCAGCAGGCATCCTTATGATTTAGTCACTTGGGATATCGCGTCTGCGGCACAGCTGTGAAGATCGACCCAGGTATTCGCAGTGTTTGTCTTTTACAGCTGGCATCACCGCATCACTGCTGGTGCGCTGTTGACTCATCACCTCAAAACAGACTGCACCATAGTGCAGCGGGGTCAGACATTCGATGCATAAGTGAGGGACGCACCGCTGGCGCTGGAGCTGTCCTGGGATGAGTGCTGCATTTGGTCCGCCATCTTCTGCCAGCGCCGCGCAGCTCGAGCAACGCCCCTGCCCGCGCTACAGCACCGCAACATAACCTGGGTGTGGTGCGTCAACGCCGCGGGCTCTGCTGAGGCCATAATCTTTGAGGGGCTGAGCCTGTGACTCTGCACAGCATCGCGACGGGACAAGCACTTGGAACCATGCAGAGAATCCAACGATCAGTGCCAGGTGACATGCCTGATCGAGCTGGTTGAGGCCCCGATGGTTGCTTCTTGCGAGGTTGTGCACAAAAAGCCTTGGCTGCACGGCACTTCGAATCGAAAAGCTGGCGCAGGGCCGTCATTCATACGCTCAGCGGCCGGTTTCGACACGACTGCGGTGCTCTTCGCAGCAGCCAATGACATTCTGTGGACGAGTGAATCGACGCACGGTCTCCATGTACTGATGTCCGACACAGACCGCCACGATTGAGAGCAGCGGTCATCCATGAAGTGATTTTTGACCTACGTGGATTTTGCTGACACCACAACGAGCAGCATTTTAACTTTTGTTACCTTGCACATCATGCAGGTGCCTGCACCAAGCCGCCGCCTTGCCACAAATGCTGCTGCACCGCACCGCCGCCGTTCTCACATCCAACGCCAAGAAACCCATCAAGTTCAACCAAACCAATTTAGTCTCAAGTCTCGTACAAAACAAATCTTGGAACAAGTACCGCTCAGCCTCACCATATGTGCCTCACAGGTGTGACATTGTGGTTCCTGTCCTGCCGCTTCGCCGCGGCATATCGGCCGATTCTCTGCAGACAAGAACGGCGACCTGACGCCCAGAATCTGCGCCGCCGACTCCAGTGTGCGGATGAGCTGCCGTCCTGGCGTGATATGCGATTCGCCCTCTGCTCAAGTTCTGCTCCATCCTCAGAACAGGAATGGCGACCTGACGCCCAGAATTTGCTCCACAGACTTGACGGTGCGGTTGAGCTGCCGCCCCGCCACGATGTGCGGTTCGTCCGCCTCGACCGGCAGAATGTCTGCCGGCTGCCCGATGCCCAGCTGGGTTACCACCAGATTTGCCGCAGCGAGGCCCGTCACATATGCCCGCTCCTGTGATCAAATTAAGAAACAACCAAATTTGAAATGGCTAGCGCAGATTTTCTGCCGGCTGCCCCACCCAGCTGGTCCACCAACATATTCGCCTGGCTGCTGCACTGAATTTCTTCAAAGGCCTTTCACCCACTTGCGAGAGGCAGTTAGCGCTGTGGTCCAGCCCCCGCACCCAGTCGCCGGCCATGAACAAGTATTTCTTGTAGGTACCCTTCTTTGGTTTGTTCACGGATGTGGAATTTGCTAGAACCCTACCTGCGAAAGGCCGTTGGCGCCGTGGTCCAGGCCCCGTACCCAGTCACCGGCCATGAAAAGATTGGGGAAGGAGGTGCGCTGCGTCGGGCGCGATGCGTAGCTCCCAGGGCTGAAGTGCGTGACGGCACCCTTGAATTTGAGCACCGCCGCGTCCACCACCTGCCAAGGAAAGAAGGAAAGGAAACATGGATTATCCATTATTGTCAAGAAAGGAGGTGCGCTGCGTGGGGAGCTAGGTAAATGCCAGGCCTGAAGTGCGTCACCGCTCCCTTGTATTAGAGCACCGCCGCGTCCACCACCTGGAATGACCATTATTGTGTTACGTTCTGTGGACAGGTCCAGGCACAATGTACGTGAGCCATTCGGCTGACATCGGTGCCACACCCTCAACCCAATACATGACCTGCAGGTATGTTCCACCTTTGCTGCGGCGAAGCCTGGCTCGCAGGCGATGATGTTGCGGTGCACGCGCTGCACGATGTCCTCGTCTGACAGCGGCAGCAGCGTGTTGGCATGGTAGAAGTCCGATGCGACTACCGAGCCGGGCGCGTCCCGGTACTCGTCCTGCACAGAAACATGAAATATGGAATGTTGTTGTGTTTTATTTCGTTGTGCTGTCTGGTACAGTTTTGCAATGGTAATGAGTTCAACACCACGACCGAACAGGATCCCGTGCACAGGGATAAAACGAGGATGAAACACGAAACCGCCTGCAGGCCGTGTAGGTGTGGGAACGATGCTGCCCACGGCGCCATCAATGCCCCTCAGGATCCTCAAGTAAAGCCTTTGGGAATCACACAACCACCCCACAAACAACGGCCAACCTGCAGATCGTTGAGGTCGAAGAAGGTGCTGCCCATGGTGTCGTCAAAGCCGCTCAGCACGTTGGCCGGAAACCGCATTGGCACCCGTCGGTCAAACCACAGCCTGCGCAGAGCGCCCAGTTCAGTCTCAGCCGCATGTGCACGTTGCTGGCTGCTTTGGCGCCCGGCTGTGAAACACCACGCCGCAGGCGCCCGGCCGCTGCCGCCATTGAGTCGCCGCCGGCAAAGGTGCAGCCACGTCGGCATTGCACAGGGGAGGGGTGTCCAGCACCATGCTCCTGCCACAGACTGATATTGGAGTCCCAGCGGGTGGCGACGGCATGGATCCGTACTTGAGGCCCAAAACGGTTCAGGGCAGGGTTGCAGCAATTTGATATATGATGTGAGCAAACTACAAAAAAACTAGCTACTCAAATTCACCGGGTGGCGATGACGTCCACGTGAGGTTCATGATGGCCTGGACCTGTTCCAGGAGGTGAAACGACAACATGTGCTTGACCATGTTGGGGCTGATGAATGATCAAAGATGTGGATCCATCAATTTACCGGGTGGCAATGACGTCTAGGCCCTTGAGGTTCATGATGGCCTGGAATTCGGGGCGGTCTGCCAGCGCCGGCGCCGCGCTCACCAGCTTCTGCATGCCTGCAGGTGCGAAGCAGGCGTCAGCATTAGCACTTGGTGGTCAATGCACCATCGGGGGCCGGTCCGCCAGCGCCGGCGCCGCGCTCACCAGCTTTTGCATGCCTGCGGGTGCAGTGCAAGTTGGCGTCGGCATTGATCGTTTGTTGATAGTCTCTTGATTTCTGATCTAAGAAGCACAGGCCGCGCCTCCGGCGCCGGCGTAGCGCTCGCCAGCCTTTTGCATTTGTGTCATGCACAGATCTCAGAAATGCAGGCAGTTGTAACCACTCGCAGTCTGTGAGAGCTGGCCCTGGCCCTGTGAGTGGCCCTGAGCCTCACCAGCGCCGTTGCCGCCGCGGCCTTTCAACTGGTGCAACTGGTGCGCGCCAACTGATTTGCAGGTTGCTCTGGGTGCTGCAAGCCGGGGCCGCGGCGCCGGTGAGGCCTGGCAGCATCCGTGCAGGCCGGCGGAGTCCGGTTGCCCCGCCCCCGTCCTGCCTCCCAGCACAAGCTCGACCCATTGCAGGAAGCCTGCCCTGGCATTCGACAGCATCGCAACAAGAGGAGCTAGAAAGTATTCCACAAATGAAAGCATTTCAGCACTTGATGCTGGCACCTGTGATGCCGATGGCGAACACGACTGCATCAGCGGCATGCCGCGTCTCCTGCCCCTCACGGTTCCGGGTCGTGACGCCCGTCACGCGGCCGCTGCCGCTGTCCACGTGCACGTCGCTCACCAGACTGCCGCCTGCAAAGTGAGAGTGGAGGTCACACACTGAGGTTCCGAATGGCTGCACTTGCTTCCTGCATGTATGCTTCGATTCGTGGCTGGGAGGTGCTCCAGGCTTGTGTGTCTGTTATGCAATGATTGTAGGCGTTGGATCATCAGACAGGAAGCACCACCCACCCTGGATGCTGCCGCCGGCGTGCTCGATGCTGCCGATGAGCGGCTGGAAAATGCGCTCCGCGACGCTGCCCTTGCACCAGCAGACGTCGAAGTCGGCCTGGTGCGCCAGCGCTGCGTGGCAGACAGGGTCATCCGTGAGCAGTCGAATTTGCAAGATCTGGAGTCGAGATGCGCTGCGTGCAAGATAGATAAGATGCGCTCCGCGCGACGCTGCCCTTGCATCAGCGCACGCGGAATAGGCCTGGTGCGCCAGGGATGCACAGCAGAACGGCCACTTGACGACTCCAGAGCGTCATGCGGCATGCGGAGCCTGCAGAACCACGCATTTTCGGCCGCGCTGCCGTTGCACCAGCACATGTCACAATCCCCGTAGGTGTGCCAGCGCTGCATGGCTGCGGAACATGTGGCCGGATTTGCGCTCAGAGGTTGAGGGTCCCCTCTGCGCGAAGCCAGAAACACCACTACAAGGGATACACGACGGCCTGCCGCCGCAGCGTCAGGCGCGCCCCCAGCTGAGCGAGCAGGGGCAGAGAGCGAGAATCGGAAAGAATCTACGCACTGTAGAAGTAGAAGGCGCCGAGCACGGCGCCGGCTGAGAGCTCCTCGGGCGGCGCAAACAGTGCAACCAGCAGCAGCGGCTTGAGGAATTCCTCGTACAGCCGCGTGGACACTCCTGCAGGCACAAGGCAGTTTCCCCATGGGCAGTTCCTGTTGAAATCCAACACTCCCGCAACAGAGGACATGCCAATTGATGGAGCACTACTGCCAACAAATGCATGTGGTTCAGCCCTACACTGGCGCCTCATCAGACACCAGATACACAGTTCGAAAGTTCCCGGCGGTGGTGTTGCCCTAAGTAAAGTAATACACAAAATGGATCCCACCTAAGTGGCAGAAGAGCTCGCGCAAGCTCATGCTAACCACGCATAGGTCTAGGGGTGAATGTTGCATCGCACGTGGGAGGAATAGCACGCGATTCAACAACATTGAGAGACCGTGTTTGCTGCGTCTCACCGTACTGGCGGAAGAGCTCGCGTGAGGTCATGGCATCGTAGCGCGCGTACGTCTCGGGGTCGCTGTCATAGTCCAGCAGCGCCCCCAGCAGCGGCACCATTGTCAGCCGGTCCGCGATGGGAAGCCGCCTGCAGTAATCATTGACGCAAACTGTGCTATCGACTAGCGTTGGACATGACTTGACTTGATCAGTAAGTTTGCTTTTAGTCCAGCAGCGGCACCATTGTCAGCCGGTCCGCGATCGGTGGCCGCCTGTGGGCGCGAGATGCACGCCAGCTGTCATCCGTCCGACAGGCATGTTGGTGTCTATGCCGCTTCTGTCAGGTCTGAGTAGAGGTGATACCAAAGAAACGGCGATGATCATGCTCAAGAAGGCCAAGAAGGGTAGGGCAAGTGACTCACTCGAACAACCGCGCTGTGTGAATGAACTGTCCCAGCATCGTCGGGTACCGTGGCAGCTCCGAAAACACCGGCGCCTGCACATGTTAACATGCAAGAGAACACAGTAATTGTGGTGTAGGGATAGCATTGTGCAGCCAGCCTCTGGCATGCCGGGAGCGAATTTGAACTGGCCTGGGTGGTCAGGCCGGTGGGGCTCCAAAACCCTGACGGCGTCCACCGCGTGAAGGGGTTGGGAATGCCCAGCTCTCTGACCAGCGCAAAGATGTTGTGGTACTGCATAGAACAAACGAAGATACCCTATTACAAAAGGTCCCTTGGGGAATTAATGCTGAGCCAGTACCCTTCATGCGAGAGAGCGCGGGTGCTGTGTTTGAGCCAGGATAGCGCTGCAGTAGCCCTGCAGGCATGAGCGCTCACCTGATACCAAAAGCCCTTCACGCCTGCACGGGATCAAGGCGGTTTGAGGCACTATTTTGGGGGCAGCAGTGTGCACATCGCAGCAACATTGCAACACAGATGCAACCCGCGAAAACAAGGCTCTGATCCCAGTGCAGAGTCCTCACCTGCCTCCACGCTCCGCCCCTGCGTCGTGCGCCAGCCCGCGGACAGGCCGCCAGGATTTGGCGACGCATCCAGCAGCGTCACCGCAAAGCCCTGCTGCGCCAGGTGCTTGGCGGCGCCAAACCCTGCGCGGGAGAAGTTGAAGTCACGGGTTTGGCGTTGAGCATCCAAATTGGATCTCGGGTACTGATCGAGTTGGTCCGTTTCAACGTGTTGCCCTTGCACCGCGCCTCGACGGCCTGTGACCATGCAGTTCACATGCAAGCTGCAACAACAACGGAGCATGAAGGCCGCTCCATTGCCATCATACATACCGGCATGATCAGATGCTTCCTTGGGGATTAGTAGAGCGCGCACCTGCCCAGCCGGCGCCCACGATGACAACTTTTTTCCTACTGTCGCCAGGACCGGCTGGCGTCCTGTCATTCGCCAGGATCGCAGGGTGCCGCTCGCCCGCAGGTGACTTCACCGCCACTGCAACCACGTGCAGGCGTTGGGATCGGCGTCCGCATGGCCTGGCATTCCCGAATGGCTTGCTGATTTGCAGCTGCCACGTGCTGGCATGTCGATGCCCCGCTAGCTTTGGATGAGCCAGCACCATTTCCGAAATAAGGCTTTCAGAGCTTGTCAACGGCACCAGTGCCAATGTGCACAGGGATGAGAGGATGTTGAAGACTGCTGCGACCGCTGCGAGTGCGAAATGAGCGGTCGCAAACGCACTGCACCTCTGTGTTTCGAGTTGCTGACGTGGCGTTCTGTGAAGGCAGGACGGTTGGCGAGGCTCTCCGATCCTTTCAATACACTCTTCAAAGGCGATGTAGGCAATCTAGGCAAAGTTGTGCAGCCCGAGCCCATTTTTCAATGCAAAGCTGCCTCTCAAGCTCGTCAGTCCTGCACAATTCTGAAATTGCAGAGGTTCCCAACATCATTGACATTGCCATAATTGCTTTGCAGCCTTTAGGCTCGCGGCATGTCGCCGCTGCGGAGGTGCCTGTGTCCCGACATGCTCCTTACACGCGCAGGGGCAGCCACTTGCAGTTGTGACGGCGGCGGCAGTAGCTGCAGCAGGCCTTACGCCAGCAGGACTGGAAGCCTTAGACGGGCGACGCCTCCACAATTTTGAGCGTTCCACGGGTTGGGTGGACCCCCTCCAGCCGGAAGCCGGACGCAGCAAAGAGCGCCTGCCACTGCGCCTGCGAAAGTGCGAGTTGCTCAGTCAGGTCTGCTTGCCGACAGGTGCGAATGATGAGACCCGCACTGCAGCGCCAACCCTGCCAGTGAAAGCGCTCGTGATGACAGTGACAGCGCAGTGACAGGACGCGAGAGTGCATGTGATAGCATGCAGTGTCTGCTGATAAGGATGTAGTTACAGTTTTCCTTCGAATTGTCTGCTCTTACCTTGCTGCGCTCTCTGCCGTCGCTCACGACCATCATTTGGACGTCCATGCACACGATACGGATTGGGTTGTGCTATCAACACAGAATGAATCAAATCGTCACCTTGCTGCGCTCTCTGCCGTCGCACACGACCATCATCTGGACGTCCATGTACACGATGCCCTCGTACTTCTCCCTCAGCCCGTCCGCCGGCGTCACCTCCACCAACGCAAGCGTCGACTTGCTGCTGCCTGCCGGCGGCCAAGAGGAGGCTCAGCGGAGTTCGGATGATGTTGTTAGATTTGACACCATGGACACAGCGGATACGGTCCGACCGACAGCATCTGATTATGTTGTTGACACAGATGATTCGTTGTCTGCACACAGCATCTCCGTGCCTGGCGGGCATGCAATGGTGGTGCAAGGCGGGCCTAGCCGGGCAGGGGTTCGCGCACCTATTGCGGCGCGAACATTTTTGAGTATACGCAGCGCCTGCTCGTCCGACCAGTCGTGCAGGATCACGCGCATCACGAAGACGTCGCCTGCACCCTGTGCCGTCGGCAATGTCCCTGCAGGCGCAGAATTGTCATCACGCGTGGATCTGAGATGGATGTGCGTGTGCAAGGGTCTGCATATCCGCAGACTGCTCGATGACAAAGTATGTTGCTATCGATACGGACAAGCACAGGCGGCACCTGCATCGAGGAAGCTGCCTCCTGTGAAATTCGTCCGCGGCAGCAGAGCCGCGTGCTCAGACTGCCAGACGCTGCGCGCCCGTTTGACGACCTGCAGACCATGTGGTAGAGCCTTGAAAATGTTAAGTCTCAAGAGGATGTTATGTAAAGCCGTGCTAATCACCGTTGCTTGGCATGACTGCTTGATTTGAACAAGAGCTTAGTGGAGGTCGCCAGAACACAGCCCTCTACTTGCCCATGCCTGCCAAATGGCATGTGATCTGGCGTTTGGCGCTCAGAGAGACTTGGCGCTTATCCGAGGAAGGTTCGGCTGATGAAGCTGGTGAAACAGCACGCCAATGTATAAATGTTGCCGGGACTCAGCTATGACTTCTTCCGACATTGTCACATTCGGCATACGATGCTGCCAAGAATGAGACCAAAATCGTCGACCCACTTGTGGCAGGTCGAACAGCACGCCGGAGGCTGACGGATGCCGCCGCAGCAGCGCTGCCAGGAAGGATCCATGCGCGCCGCCTGCGGGGCAAAGCAGATACCAGGTTTCAGAGCAATGCATGCGGGTGGCATTCACTCAAGTTGGAGCATGCTTGAACACCGCTGCATCGCAGAGCTTGTGCAGAAAACTCATGCAAGAGGTCCGACCCACCTATATCGATGAAGCGCTCGAATTTCTGCCACCGGTAGTCCGCCAGCATTGCGGTGACGCCTGCAATGCAGCACATCAGGTTCTTACTCTTATTCGACTCCCGTCTTGGGGAGCTGCACCCCTCATTCGCAGCCACTCGAGGCGCCGATGGCCGTATAGCATGGACAGCATTTGCGTCATGCTGGGGCGAGATCACCGCTCACCGAGTGCGTCCGCATTTGCCATGGCCTTGGAGAATGTCTCCTCCACTGGCGGATTTACCTGCGCCAAGAACAAGGCTTCTTAGATGACCCGCTGGAGCATGCAACAGCAAGGTGCAGATGCCCTGCAGGGTTATGCACCCCCAAGGTGCATCTGCCTGTGGAGTGCCAGGAGATGAATGCTGGTGGGATGGTACTCACAAACATTGGTTCATTGAAGGCACCTGCTTCTGCTGAGGCACTGGTGGTTGGGCCTGCTCGCTTCATGAACTGCTCAGGGGAACCCACCTCCATGTATTTCCAGAAGTCCCGCCCGGCGGCAGTCTCTGCCGGGTGCGCCTCCGCCCAGGGGACCGCGCCAGAGCGCAGCGCGGGCAGCAGGCCGCCCCAGGCCGGCATCAATTCCTGCCCCTGCAGGATGACGAACTCCCTGCAAACAGTACAGGCCGTACCGCAACTGAAGGGGCATCGGGAAGGATGGAGATCAATTTCGCAGCATTCACGGAGGCACCCTGTGTGAACAAGCGGCCGATACAGAGAGACATTGACTCGACATCGAGGCACCGCAGTCTGGACTTGCAGAACGAGATCAGAGATACCATGCAGCAGCATGCTGATGCCAAAGCAAAGCTGCTCGTCACCTGACAGAGGCTGGGTGCGAGGCGCGCAGCGTCGCCGACAGCGCGTTGTTGCGGAAACGGGTGATGCCCGCCCTGTTTGTTTGCGCAGCCAGCACGCCCTGCGCCTTTGCCAGCCGCAGGACCCGCCAGAGGGCGTCCCCAGACGCCACGCCTGCCGTAGAGTAATGTAAGTTCGAGTGCAGGGTCGAGCCCCGAGCATGTGCAGACATTCTGTTCGAGACTGGAATGCTGTACAAAGCAACGCCTTGGCAGCCGACAGAGAAGCAACAACAAGCAAACAACTCGTTCTGTTGAGAGCAACACACTGGCAAGCGGTGCGAGTTCATCTGCGGTCTTGGCTCCGTCTGCCAGAAGGTCGGCAATGTTCAGCGCTGCCAATACGTAGACCACCTGCACTCGTCACGACAAATGCAGCGTTTTGCGAAAGCAGATCCAAGGCGGTCAGCATGTCGTGTATCCAGTGCCCTTCTCGATCCCGCGCATGCATGAGCAGTTTGAGCGGCGGTGGCTACGGCGGCAGCTGCACATTCGCATCAGACGAAAAGCACGTCGCGCCTCTGCTGTATCGCCGAAGCCTGCACCTGGGTCCGGGAAAACGCCATGGAGTGCTCCACCATGCGCAGCTGCGGCGGCACAACAGAGTCCCGCACTCGGTCCAGGGCCGTGGCAAGCGCCTTGACGGCGCGATACGCAATCCATGGCGGCAGAAAGCCGCCCCAGTCCCGCAGCAGCGCGCCCTCTGACGGCGGGCCTGCAGGACGAGGATTGAAAATCGGCTGCATTGTGGTACATGCCTGTTCATCAGCACCGCTGGCACGGGTGCCAACGAGAAGCTGCCATTTGCATGGTGCATAGTGTCGAGGCTTCAGACGTCGCCATACACATGCTTTGCTTTGCTTCAAGTGCATGTGCATGTTCATGATCTGATCAAAGTATCTTGGTGGACAAAACCGGAGGATGGCAGGGGGCATTGCACACCTGCAGCAGCAAAGACGACGGCCACAGCGGCCGCTGCCAGCACAGTCAACGCCAGAAATCGCATGGCAGTCATTTTGGCATCATTTCAAGCAAATTTTCGGGCGGAAAACTGTGCTGCACCTGCCCAAGATGAACGATATTGCATTAATGCGTCCTGCTGTCGGAACAGCTTGCAAATGCGCGCCCCACCTCTCCGACACGACATTCTGCTGGTGCAAGGGTGGATCTGACCGCACTTGCAAACTACGTGTGGGCATGGTGATGACTACCAATACATACACAACCTGCCATCGTCATCAGGTGAAGTTTTTCAAGGTCACGCGCTCGACAGCCGCGACATGCGGCCATACTGCCGCCAATGGCAATGTATATAATAGCTCCTGGAAACCTTGCAACAATGAAATTCGTTCCATATTTCCAGCAAGTTAGCAACTGTAGATATACCAAACGAATCTTCAAGCACCCATCAATCGCCGGCCCGCGGTGGACCGCCTTCCGTAACGCCTAGGCTATGCACGATGCGTTGTCAAGCTGCAGCCGCAGATGCTGAATCTGATCCCACTTGAGGACTGCCGTAAGGGTATTCTCGATTTCACGAGCAGCAGGATTGGCGCTTCCGTAATCAGGCGCGGGTTGCATGCGCCTCCGTTGCGGCAAACAGCCCCCTCGTCGGGTACACCTTGCTCAGCTTGAAGCCCGTGCGCTCGAACAGAGCCTCCCACTGAGCCTGCAGTGTCAGGGGAGCAAGTGGCTGGGATTTTAGGGGTGATCAAGATACTTGTAGCGGCAATAAACACTTGCAAAACCAGGAGCGCTTTGCGACTGCGCATTCACACATAGGACCGCTCCATGCCTCATGCAACTTTTGGAGTTCATTTCGGTCAACTCAAGACTGCTGCGGCAACACTACGATATATCGCCTGGGGTGCCCTCCTTGCCGTCACACATCGCCAGCATGTGCACGCCCGTCCGCGCTGGCATCGTTCCAATCAGTTTCCACGGTTCGTCTCATCACCTGGGTGCGCTCCTTGCCGTCGCATAGCGCCAGCATGTACACGTCCAACAGCGCCGGCATCGGCCGTGGCGTCTCCAGCCCCCTACCGGGCATCACCTCCACAATGGCGAGCTTGGCGCCGGAGTCGCCTGTGGGTGCATGCAAGTACAGTTGTTGTTCAGGGGCATTTCATAATTGCATCAGATTCTCAGCTGCCGGCATCACCTCCGCAATGGCCAGCCTGGCGCCGGAGTTGCCCGTGCGTGAATGAGAAACACATCGTTGCATTTGAGTGTAACACCTTGCGCAAACGTGTCAGCCGTCCGCGCTGGGCGGGAGGCTTCTGCCCGTATTCGTCATTGAACATCGATCGTGCTGTATGCCCTCAGGCGACCACATGCGACTCGTCTGATAGGGCAACAGCGCAGCAGTGAAGTAAATGCCACTGAAAACCCCTCCAAAATTTCCCTAGCTGCGCCCTTGGGCAGCTGCTCGTGCACTGCGGCTGCGGATGCAAGGTGCCAGGCAGCTGGCATGTAAGAACGGCTTTTACTAGTAGCCTGACAGGACTGGTGAAGGATGTACACACGCAGTCTCACGAGGTGCTCACCAAAGGCTTCCCGCACGCTCTTGAGGATGTCCACGGTCTTCTCGTTACTCCAGTCGTGCAGCACCACCCACGTAACGTACTTGTCGCCGACGCCCTTGGCGGCGGGAATCGCGTCTGCATCACGCACAATGTGTGATTCTGCTGGGATGCCACTGTACTCAAAGGCCAAGCAGCGCGCCAGGCACCTCAATCTGGCCTGCTGTGCGACACATATCTGAACAGCACATCGCAGGAAACACGTTCAAGTGGAAACGAAAGGCATGCGAGGTGCTGCAGGCGATTCGTTAGGCAGCACAGCATGTCCACCTTTGTCGAAGAAGCGGCCGCCGACAAACTCGGTGCGGGGCAGCAGTGCCGAGTGCTTCTCCTTCCACACCGGCTTGGCCATCTCGATCACCTGCAGTGTACCATAAGCATTTCGTTGAAGCTTGTCTGAGGAAAACACAGGCGCCTATACGAGCCTATACCTGGGGAAGGTCCAACAGGACGCCAGACAGGTGAGAGTGCTGCCGCATGACGGCGGCGAGCGTCGAGCCGAAGGCGCCCCCCACGTCGAGGATGCGGGAGAAGTCGGCTCCAGCGGTAAACGGCCAGCACCGACGCCAGCCCTGCGGCTGGAAGGTTTTTTGTCTGTGTCGCGCTTTTGAGATACACGGTTCTAAAGTGGGTGGTAATCGGCCAGCGCCGACACCAGCCCTGCAGAACACTTTCACTTTGTCCCTTGTTGGTGTCGCAAAGGTTCAAGTATACGTATATACTTCTGCAGACGTTGTGCACTATTATTGCTCTTGCCTGGCAGCAGCAAGGTTTTCAGGCTCTCAGGAGAGCGCCGGCCAATATGCTCACAGCTAAGCATGAACAGTCTTCTGAAGCCAACAGGACCATGGGAAAAACTCCTTTGAGCGCGGCGCACAGCAGTACTACACATAAATCTGGCGGCTGTATCCGCGGCAGGATCGCAGCTTTGGCAGACGGATATTCATTACAGAGTATTGTAGAAAAGCGTTTGGCGACGCACTCAGGTTGTCCACCGTGGTCATGGCCCTTGAGAAGCGCTCCTCAGACTCTGGGCGCATCTTGTAAAAGTCCCAGATGCCCTCTGTCGGGTGCGCCAGGTGCCTTGCCGCCCTCGAGCCTTGCCGCCCTCGAGTCCCGACACCAGCTGCACACAGACATGCAATGGTCGATAGAACGAGCGGGTCATCGACGCCATGTGTCCCGTACTTCCGCAGTCTCATGGCTCAGACCCAGTGTGTCCAACGACTGAATGGCTTGCGAACGCGCAATGCGTTCCATGCCTTCTAGAAGTTCTGAAGCCGTGCAGGAAAGACGTGCAAGGTGCATGTAGATGCAGGGAGCGCAGCGTCGTGCAGCTGCGGTGATGCTGATGTGCTCGACTGCCGTTACTCACCTGGGCCCAGGCGGAGTAGGAGTCCTCCAGCTGGTGCAGCACCTGCCGCAAAACACAACTCTGCACTGACAACGATGCAGTAGCAGCAGCCACCATCTTGTGCATGTCGAATGAATTGTTGGATCTCGTTGGTCAGCAGCGCTGCAGCGCAGACGTCGATCATTGACCGTCACAGAGGAGAGAAACGCAGCAAGACAAGACAGATCACCGAACACCCCAACGAGTCTCCACCAATGACTGTGTGTCCAGTTTCAGGCTCCAATGACATGACATTCACCTGACGCAGCTGGGGTGATCCTCGCGCAGCGTCGTGGACAGCGCATCATTGCGGAAGCGCATGACGCCGCGGCCGTCACTCGAGCCGCCGAGCATGCCCTGCTTCGCGGCCAGCCGCAGCACGCGGAACAGCCTATCCTTGTCCGTGCCTGCAGAATGGAGGCATTGCCCAACACAATGAGGCTAAAACAAGTTGTACAGTGGAGTGCATGTTGCTGACACAGAAGGTCCTGTGCTCGCGGGTGCCGCATCACTGCCGGCAGGGCTTCGCCCGAGCGCGTGCATCGAGGGATCGGCTATGACATAACAGACTGTTGAAACTGAAGAGAGCTTCTTGGTACGGATTTGGAGCTTGAGAGCAGACGGATCAATGCTGCACCTGAACGGAGCAGGGCAGCAGAGCGACCGTCCCGAGCAGGCCAATGCAAAGACTGCACGTGCTCTTCATATCGATCTATGGTTTTCTTTATTGCCGGGGGTTGGCGAAGATAGATAGTGGCAGCCCTGCCGGCGCTGCACCTCACTTCAGGAAATCAATGCGTCATGACAGATCGGACGCATTGTTGCGCAGATCGGACGCATTGCAAGGACCAGTTCGTAGTGCAGAGGTCAAGTACCATTCGATCAGACCAGGGGGTCCACAAACAGATGATATGGTGTATCAAGCGCCGCACCATGCGCTGCTATGGCGATTTCGTGGATGCTTGCGTGTGGCCGAAGTCAAGACCGACCTGAACCCATGATACGGCAAGGTTTGTGATCTTTGCTCAAAATGTCGGTCGATTTTGTTCCTGATGCACCAGCAGCGCGAGGCGCCTCAAATTGTGCAGCTTGATGGAGAAGTCCATCTCCCGCGATTGCTCAGGAGATCCGCACGTGCCGCGTCTCGCATCACGATGTGCAGCCGAGGCAGCAGTCGCGTGCCCAGGTCGACGTCGAACCTCGCCAAAACTGCTTGCTTGCCGCTGAAGACTCAGGCGCTGGGTGCTACACACCTGAAATTAGGAAACAAGGCCATCATGCCCGAGGTGACCACACAACTCCTGGTCTCGGGGTGTTGAACATCACCGAAAGCTAGTTGCGATTCAGCACAGCCTCAAAATCCACGAGGCTGCACGTGTGCGTGACTCTGCATTCATCTCACTGGACCATGTCCTGACATTTCGCGCAACACCCGCGTGCAGGTGGCGCTGAAAGTGGGCATGACATGCCAGGGCTGCGTGGGAGCCGTGAACCGCGTGCTCAACAAGCTTGAAGGTGTGTCGGCCCACCATGGCTGCACAGCACAGCACAGTGCACCGCTCTGATGTCGCAGCGTGACTTGAGGAAGACAGCGCACGGCGTGGGAGGAGAGCGGGCTCACTGCTGACGATTCGAGAGGCTGGCAGTCCTGAAGTATAACCCACCGTGACTGCTGTGAAGACGTGTCCTCGGCTAGATGACCACTTGGGCCAGCAGTGACGACCTCCTGTGCTGCGCTCTGCAGCGGCATGTCGCTTGGTCTGGCCTGCTTGTTTATCTGACTTCTCTACCAATCTGAACGCAGGTGTGGAGAAGGTGGACATCGACCTGGCGTCTAAGAAGGTGACAGTACGGGGGAACGTGACGCCGGAGGCCGTCAAGGACAAGGTGCGCAGGGGCACAATATAACATAACTGAGCCTAAGCTTTTTGAGGCGTAGCCAGATGCTATGGGAGTAGCGAGGCGCAGCAGGCTGGTGTGTTGGGGTATTATCAGGTACATAGGGAGCTGCAGGCTGTCTCAGACGAGGCGCTTGCTAGCATCAGTGGTCCCTTCAATAAAGACGGTTACGATGCTCGCACAACTACACATATTGGCGACGCTGCATCTTCGCGGCTTTGCCTTGGTTCTGGGGAAAGCTGACTCCACCCTCATCGTGCCCACCAAACCTATTGCGTGCAGGTGGCCAAGACGGGCCTTCCCACGGAGTTCTGGGCATGATGAAGGTGGACTCGGTCGCGGGCTGTAAAGCGGCGCCAGGCAAATACCGGTGGCGCCCGAATCTGCAGAATTACGTCCCAGCGGGGTTGACACACAGACTGGTACTGTGTCCGCGCTGATATTGCTGCGACCAGTGATGCAGCGGACGCGGCGGAACCTAAGGCACATGATGCGCTGCTGAGAAATGTCGCCGAAGTAGCATCGTGGACGGAAATGTGTTCCGCCTCACTGGCTTAGACGTATCTACAAACAATGTTGCATGGCCAGTGTGAGGGACATGTGACGTGCCTGTGGCAGCATGCAATGGCGCTTGCATCTTGCCACCGACAGGTCAACCCAGGCCGGCTACATGAGACAGGCTCCAGCAAGCGGGCCGCAATTGGGACTCTCACTTTTGTCTCTACTTCTGGTTTGGGGACCTGCCTTTGCATTTCAGTTCACATCCGTGTGTTGTACCTATTGGACGGCCATGGGTGCGGCTTTCGTGGGTTGAGATCAGCACGTTCCTACATATTTCTCAGCACCCAGAGCCGTGTCAAAAACAACAGTGTCTAGCAAGTCTACGTTGAGTGGCGCGCAGTCGTCCAACACATAAAGAGCAGGCAAGCCAATGTCGATCTCAGGCGTCCTGTCCTTGTCAGATATAGGCATTCACCGGGCCGCCTTCCAGGCTGTATGTAATTTCCATTGCAGCGTCATACCAGCCGCACCTCAAATCTGAGAGTGGTGTCATACACCGGCCGCCACTCCTGCTTTTCTGCTGCCGGCGCCGTTGCCGGTGAGGCGGCTGCCAGCGCGTCCGGCGTGATGAGCTGCAAGCCCACCCTGAAGCAGGAGCCCTGGCGCGCCAGATATGCGATTGCGTCCGCATTTTTGCGGAGAAAGCGGATCTCGTCCCACACCGCCTGCTGCTCCGTGCTGAGGTCGTTGTAAAATGGCGACCTGTTTGAAAAACACAGCTGAATGAGGAAGTTGACAGAGGACAAGACATACCAAATCCCATCAGCAGTCATGTCCGGCACGCTGATGCAGCACGCTAATGCATTTGGTAGTAACTCATGATGACTCGACTGCCAGCGATTTGGGAATCTCACGTCGAACTGACTCTCACGTCGACCTGACTCCTCAACACGATGCTTACGATCAGCCCACGCCGATCGCTCACCGCAGGTTGCTGGTGGCCAGCGGAGACTCCACCGCCTCACCAGCTGCTTGGTACTCGTGCTGCAGCTGCTTCACCGCCGCGGGGCCGGCGATTGCGCACCACAGCCGGCAGCGGTACCGCCCCTGCACCGGTTTCGTCGCCGCCAGCGCCACCTGAACATCCACCTGTGTGCGGAAGATGTTGATCTGGCTGCCGGGTTGCTGGGTGCCAGCCCTTTCGCATTGGCGGCAGTGTGCACCATGCATGGGCGGCCATCGCGCCAGAGCGCGCGGGCGGGCACGTCCCGCTGTCTTCTGCACAAAGCTCCAAGCTCATATGGCGCGCTTGATCCAGCAATTGTTGTAGGCTTTGCACCAAGCGTGGATGATAGCAAGTCACCGATACGGCCTCCGCCATCATGCCGGGCCAGGCCTCGGTGGAGTGGTCGCTCCCGAATGCATACTCCAGTACCGCATCGGCGGCCACCTGCAGCAGCAGCATCGGGATGCTGCAGCTGTCACAGATCGCTGGGTATTACAACATGCAAGCGTATGGGCGGTCCTCACATGGCTGACGCCTGGCAAGTGCCCTCTAGGATGCTCTGGAAACCCTAAGAGAACCCTACCTGCAGCAGCTCCTTAGAGTGCGCAGCATTGGCGAGGCGTTGGTGTACTCGCATCGACGGCGAAGTGTCGATGCTCTCCACCAGCCCGTGCACCTGCAGGGCTCGGGGCCAAGCGCACGCGTGTTTTCGTGAAGCGCCTGGCAGAATTGGCCGCAGTTGCAAAGCGTGAATGTAACAGCGTTACAGCATTGGAGCTGCCCCAGGGTGCCTCCCATGTCAGAGAGACAGCATGCGCTGCTCTTCGTCTGCAATGCATTGCCATGTCCGTTGGATGTGCTTAACATCATCAGTGTCACCTGGTAGGCTTCGGCCTCCTCCCGCAGCGCCAGCAGCGCCGCAGTGGTGTCCGGCAGTGCGCAGCGGCCGCTGCGGAGAAAGTTCAGCACCGCCGGAAAGTGCTGCGGGTCTCGGTCTATGAGGTACTCGCCTCTGCCTCTTCCGGCATCTGGCTGCGAGCTGTCCCTGTTTGTACCGGCATCCAGGCGCGCCCTGTCCTGCAGCGCGTCGAAGAATGCGGGGGCGCCGCTGCGCAGCGTCGCCCGGCTGGTGCCGAAGCGCTGCCCGCCGACATTCAGCGTGATCGCGTCCTCTGGAGCGACCAGCATATTGTCGTCGCGTGAAGTTTATCGATGGTGGCCGCAGGCTGGCGCTTATCAATTGCTGCGCGCAGGCAGGGAGAGGCGCGCCGGTCTTGGCGCCGCCGAGTGTGGGCGTCTGGCCGATTTCCGATGCTGCATAATGCCGCACGGTGTCAGACGTACCAGAGCGTATCTTGGGTGACCAATTGTTCCATCCAGATCAAGCAAATGTACGCGGCGTTTGGGAGGGAAACAGGTTTCTGCAAGCGAAACCCAGCGAAACGGACAAGTGCATCTGGCATTTTGACGAGCAAAACTGATTTTGCTGTCACGCACGGGGCAAAGGCATCAGCAGTGTCTCAGATCGCGGGCTGCACTGCACCGCAGACGGTTGCAGAGGCACAGGCTGCTCGGAATTTTCAGCAGATCGTGTTGATCCTGCTCCTGTTCGCGGATGGCCAGTATGCAGCTCAGAGCAGCCAGATGCGCTCTTTACCTTGTTGCGATGAGCCTGGTAGTGCTGCTGACGGCGGATGCCGAGACGGTGCAGGTGAGGCCTTCCCGTTGCGTTTGTCGATCATGGTCGGTGCTCAGCTGTTGTTCGTGCGCGAGACTGTTCAGGGAATTGCAGGACGTGCGTTGCCAGACGAGCTTGAACCCTCATGCTACATGGTGATAGTTCTCGCTAGCATGGCTTCGTAAGTGCCGTGCCGCTTCAAGAGCGCGGCTGAATGCGGTATGGCATGTGCAGGTCACCTGCGGCAGCGCCGTCAAGTTGCAGCACACCAGCACGGGGCACCTGCTGCACTCACACGACATCACATACGGATCCGGCAGCGGCCAGCAGAGCGTTACCGGCTTTCCGGGCGGCGACGATGCCGGGAGCTATTGGGTCGTGCGCGGCACCGAGGTGGGGCATTCATCTGTCGCCGGAAGCCCTCGGCAGGGGGCCTGACGAGTTACAAACTTGTCCTGACCTAAGTCGAAAGAGCTGGCTGCCAAGAGGCCTTTGTCGGTGCAATCCTGTGTCCCATGAGGGGTGTAAGGACCAACGGCAGGCCGGCGCGCACGCGCCACTGCCTGCGGCGCACGATGGAACGGGGTGGTGGAAGGGAGGTGCACAGCGATGTACACGACTGACAAGCCGGTTCCACTGTGCGCGCAGCACGAGCGGTGCGCGCAGGGGTCGCCGGTAAAGCTGGGGCAGCAGCTGCGGCTGCAGCACCTGGTCACGCGGCGCTGGCTGCACAGCCACCACTTCGCGTCGCCGCTGACCAACAACCAGGAGGTCAGTCATCACGGCAATTGCGCGGTGTCCATGTTGAGCTCAACGATGTTCTGTCGGCTGCTGAGCCACGGCAGAGGCTGTGGGTGTCGCCGTGCTCGACCCTCTGCCGTGACACTCTCGCCGAGACCCCCGGCCATGCCGATGCAGGTCAGCGCCTTTGGCGACGACAAGTCGACGGACACCGGGGACGTGTGGACGCTCCACGGCTACAACACCAAAAACCGCTTCTGGGAGCGTGACGCGGATGTTGAGTTCAGGTTTGCTAATGATTAGACGTTTCACATGTTCCACCTCTTGAAGTTCCGGGAACTGTGCAGCATTAGCATCATGGAGACATCGGTCCGTGGCAGCGGTGCGATTCGTTCGCGCTATGTCTCAATGCGAGGCCGCACATGACCTGCCGTGCACCCAGCTGCATTTGCAGTAAGCTTGGCCAGCGACCCTGATGCTCGCAATCGGGCAGCACAGGCCTTCGCCAGGCAAGAGAAGACGTCGGTGCAAAGGTGGTGGCGGCTTCTGCAGGCTGGGGGCACCGGCGTTTGTTCCATCTTTCGTGTGCCTGCAGGCATCGGTCAGGTCCGCAGGCGTAGGGAGCCTTTGGCGCTGCTGATGAATCATTGTTGGTACTTGTCAATGACCATATTCTCTGTGAATCACCCTTTAGAACTGAAAAGTAATAGCTAAAACACAGATAATGCGCCGGGTGCCCCCAGAGGTCTTTGCAAGGGCTCAAGTACCTGAAAGACGGCTTGCTTTGTTCTCTGCAGGCATGAGGACACGTCAGCACTGCTGGCGTCAGGCAAAAGCAAGTACGGGCGCCCCATCTCGGGGCAGCAGGAGGTCTGCGCCAAGAAGAAGCAGGTGCGGTCTGGAGGGTCCAGGGCTTGCTGCGCCTGCCGCCGCGGCTGATCACTGTTGCGCACTCTGTTATGACACGCTCAATGTGGCTGCAGTTGCACACGGAGAGGCTTCTGTACGGAGAGGCTCCTGATCAAAGACTCCAAACATCCGATACCTGTAACATGCGCACTCTGCTGAGGTGCACACACGCCCGCGCTGGTGGCTTCTGTGTGTATGCAGGACGTGTAAATTTGCCCCTATAACGTACAACGAGACTGCTTTCTGGGTGTAGGGGTCTGACACATGGTGGAGGGCCACCGAAGGCGTGTACTTCCCCAAGCGGGAGGCATGAAGACCAACGGAAGGCTTATGCACCGGAGGGGAAGGGGGCGAAAGTGCGTCTAGGTTGATTTCCAACGCCACTTGCAGTCTGAGATATTCTCTTCAGTCAATGGTGTGTGACGCAACTGGCACGATTCCGCTGTTGCGTCCAAAGCAGCACTCCAAGTCTCGCCGTTTGACGGCTGAGAAGACAAAATTTAGCCGGCATGAACCACAGGGGTACAGAGAGCAAGACTTTTTCCCCGAGAAAGAATGGTACTCGGTAAATCAAATTGCGGAGTACCGTAGCCGTGCTGCAGCTGCAGAGAGTTCGCTGATCGATATTTGACAACACGTACAAGATGCCCCGGCCGCCAGACGTGCGGCAAGCTGCTTGACACAGGGCAGAGCGCGCATCGCCGGATGCTACCGCCGCCGCGGCTTCGGAGTCTTGCTGTCTTTTTTCTCAAACCACACATCCGCTAGATCGTCATTTGCATTGCTGCCCGGCAGCTGCAGCGGCGACCTCCGCTGCTGCCGCGGCGGCCGCCCAGAAACATTTGAAGGCTGCTGTCGGCTGCGCAAACTAAAACCTGCAGAGAAAAGGGGATGACATTGACATGACTTCTGCATTGAGGAGAAGTCCCCATGTCTGCCATTGACAGACCTTCACAGCATGCATGCTATTTGTCGACGACCGCGGCGTGGGTCTGTATGAGTTGATGCATGTGGAGGGTGTAAACATAGACAGCCGCTCAGTGCGCCTTGAGAACAGGGATCAAACAGGGAGCTCGCAAGTCCTGCCAAAGGCAATGCGCACGACCGACAAACAGTGGCAAGAGGCGCTGCCTCAGATGAATGAGCAAGGGGGGACATCGTTGCCGCTTGACTGGCTGGCGGCCGCATAGATAGTCGGCTTGATGAATGTGTAAGAGTTGTAAAGCAGACTTCTCACCTACCGCTCTTGTCATCGTCGCCGCCGGCCAGCACCTTGGACGCGATCCACAGCCCCAGCACGATGGTGCCGATGGTCAGAGCGAACTGCGGGAGGCAACGTTAAGTTTGAGTAATTGACTGCAGGAACAGTGCGATCTTCTCGTCAAGATCCACTGCTCCTACAGTCTCCGCTCGTGAGGGCGACCTGCGGGAGGGCATGCTGCTTCCGGTCAACAAACAAGAGACTGTCCGCCGCTACTGCAGTCTCTGCTTGAGACGAACTGCCTCGCCAGCATGGGACACTCGAGCATAATCAGCTGCTGGATGATGCTGACCATGCATGAGTGCGCCCTCCAGCACATGCAGGCCAGCACCCACTGGCTGTCTTGCACACATGTGCGCTTGCAGATTGATCAACAGGCGCCATCAGGTGGGCTCACTGACAGGACGCTGCGCGCGAAGCCGATGACGATGAGAGCCAGGCCAGCCTTCACTCCCAGGTCCACCTGCGGCGATGCAGTCATCAGAGTGTCAGATGATGCCGTGTCAGATGATGCTCTTTGCCATCAATGCTGAGCACCTGTCAGTTCGTGACACAGCCATGCAGAAGGAACGAATCCGAGAGATGCACGATCAGGATGTAAATCCGCTTTCTGTGCACACCAGCCGCATCAGCACGGTTCACAGGACGCACCACGCCTCGGGACACGCTGGCAGGCAGGTTGGCGGCGACGACATTCGTGATGGCGCTGACGGCTCCCAGGACGCCACCCAGCAGCCCAGGCACCAGTCTGTCCCCCTGCCATGCGACGAGATGCAGTTCTTTCATGGTCACGGGGACTTGAACCCACGCATAGCAAGCTTGTGGTGTCGCCTGTCAAGCGTAGCCGTCTCGGGCTCAATGCTATTGGCAAAGCAGACTGCCGCTTGCCTGCCAGCACAGGAGCTGTTGGGACACTGCTTGCACAGGCATGTCTCGTCCTCTGCCCGCAGCTGCAGATGCAGCGCTGTTGCCCGCTGGCGGGTCGGCATGATCCTAGCTATTTGCGGCACTCGTCGTGATGTCCACACAGACGCACCTGATCGTCCCAGTCGCCGTCGTCATCGTATTGCGCGTCGCGTCGGGCTGCGACGATGCAGTGTTTCCTCTGACCCGCCGACGAAGAAGGCGCGCCTGCCACAGCGCAAAATTTTGCAGAAACCCGTTACCTCGGAGGGCCAAAGATGCCAGTTCGATGGTGCCGGACAGTTCTCTGCGTGATGGCAATTTCCTGACCTGGCTGTGCGGCGCTGAAAGCGTTGATGCGTGTCCTCCGAGACAGCAGTGCTGTCTTCGTGAATCTGCAAGCGCTAACGCACGCAGACCTGCGCATGACTGCATGTCTCGCCCCGGCATGCGATGCAAGCACGCTGCTAGCCCGGCAGAGCTGCGCCGAGGCCATTGCTGCTGTTTGAGAAGCGATGACTAAGTTTGCATTGACAGAAAATAGAGCTGTCCCGCAAACGCAATGATGGCCGCAGTGGATCTGGGCTGAGAGATCAATTGCACACTCTTCCGTGTTTCGCAATCAAGCTGCTGTGCCACAGTTAATAATATGCGTGCTTTTGTGTCTCGGTGGAAGCAGCAACGGAGGAAGCTAAGGATGCTATTATGGGAATATCAGATTGGGACTCGATCTGTCGTCATGGCTGCACGTGCACATGCAGGCCCTTTCTGCTCCTGCCTGTGCACTCCGAATCCCGCTGGTACAAACCTCGTTTCTGTGCAGCCAAGTGCCAGAATCTTCTTATCCAAACACCTGCAAAGCAAGACCAGCATGAAGATCGCCGACGCGCGGCGCGCAGCCCTCGCACCTCAGGCCCTGCCTGCCTCCCTGCACGGCTCCAAGGCCCTGGCGCCGCTGAGGGCCCAGCAGGTCTGGCTGTCCAGCTTCAGTACCATGATAGAACGCTGACAGCGCCCATAACGCATAAAATCCTGGCCGCTTCAGCCCGGTTGCAGTCAGCCCCGTCACTCCTCGATGCTATTGCAACTCTGCAGTCCTCCACCTTCCCGTCTTGAATCTTGCATGCCGGCTGCGCGGCGTGGATTGCACGCCTGCTAAGGGCATGCACCCACTACTGCTCTGCAGGCTCGCAGCGTGCGGCGATGCAGGCCGCAGAGGTCCACCGCTGTGCTGGAGAAGGCGGTAGAGGGCATCAAGGACGCTGTCAGCGGCGGCCCCAAGCTCAACATTGCCGAGGATGTTACCGCGCTTATTGGTGCGCTGGCAATAGGATGGAAATCGCTAACTGTTGGAGGCCAGCCTGCCTCTGAGAGGGTGCATGGTTGTGCGCTGAGGCGGTCGGTCGGTGTGTGCCGCAAATGCGCCTGCAGCTGGCAGAAGGTGTGACGTGTGCCGTGGCCTCGACAGCAAGTGTGCTGTCGCGTTGACGGCGTCACATACTTCTGTTCTGCAGGCAACACGCCGCTTGTGTACCTGAACAAGATGGGCAAGGGCGTGAAGGGTCGCGTCGCCGCCAAGCTGGAGAGCATGGAGCCCTGCTCCAGCGTCAAGGATCGGTGCGCCGCGGCCGACATTCGGCTGTAGCATATCTGGAGTGTGGCGCTGTGCCTAGGTCGCCTGGCTATCTTAGTCGCTTGTTTGAAGCACAGCTTTGGCGTTGTTGTCGTCTCGGTTTTCAAGGCCAGCGACTGTGCAACAGCGGCCAGGTGGCCAGGCTTTCAACTCGGCAGCTGGCAACCTGTGGCATCTGATCGTGCATCACGGTATGACACGCTGATGCTTCCTGCTGCCGTGCAGGATCGGCAAGAGCATGATTGAGTGCGCTGAGAAGGCGGGCCAGATCATCCCCGGCAAGGTGCGCAACCTGAACATTGTGTCGTTGCTGAGCACGTGTGCACTGTCCGTCTCAGCAGGTGGCGCTTCAAGCGTTACCCAACCGCCTTCACTCTGTCTTTCCGGACTCTCTGCCCATCCTCATGTCTACAACACGATGGAATGTGCGCCGTCATGTACAGACGACCCTGGTGGAACCGACATCGGGCAACACGGGCATCGGGCTGGCGTTCATCGCCGCCGCCAAGGTTTGTCACCATCTGATGCAAACCAAGCAAGTGTGTGTCTGACGTGACTCAATTGCAAGACAACATTGTACTCCAACGAGAAGCACATAAACACTCCATATATGCAGTCGTTGAAAGGCTATCATTTTGTGTCATAAGGGCTACAAGTTGGTGCTCACCATGCCGGCGTCCATGTCGCTTGAGCGCCGCATCCTGCTGCGAGCCTTCGGCGCCGAGCTGGTGCTCACAGACCCCGCCAAGGGTGAGCATTGCTGATAACATTCTGATCTGCTTAAACCTCACGAAGTGGCGCCGGGCTCAGAGCCTGAAGCGCTTTCCATTGCTGAGCCTGCGCTGTCACGGGCTGCGTTCTGCTGCACCTACTTGGCATTGCGCTGTCGGCTTCCTGGTCCATCAGCGGGACCAATGGCAGCGCTGAGCTCCATTGATGGCAAGCGTGCTTCCCAGCAGCGCGCATGCCTTTCTGCCCGCCCTGCCACAGTCGCGTGTGGATTTACACCCTGGCACCACACTGGAGTCACATTGGCGCGGCCTGGGGTGCACCGGGAGGCTTCGAGAGTCGCATGGCTGGGATGCAGGCATGAAGGGCGCCGTCGCAAAGGCGGAGGAGATTGCCGCCGCAACGCCAGAGTCCTTCGTGCTGCAGCAGTTCGAGAATCCCAATAACCCAAAGGTGGGCGGCTCAGACCAGTGTGCCTGTGAGGTGGGAATCACAGGCGGTGCACTGTGCCGCACTAGAAGCTCTGGCACCGATGGGTTTCAGGGTTGACACCAAACCCTGAAACCCCCTAAACCTTCCATGCGCAGGTGCACTACGAGACCACGGGGCCGGAGATCTGGGAGGGCACTGATGGCAAGATCGACATCTTCGTGGCGGGCGTCGGCACCGGCGGCACCATCACCGGCTGCGCGCGCTACCTGCGGGAGAAGAACCCCGACATCCAGGTGGGGCGCAACGCCTAAACCCTGAGACACATCATCGTAGAAGAACTCCGAAGTGCAGGTGGAGCGTGCGCAGCTCTGCTTTTGCAGCCGCCAAAACTGCGCAGCAATCTGCAATGCACGCTTCTGCAGCCGGCAGCAGTAGGCCACCTGCGCACGTGCTGCCTGAACCCGGAGCTCGAAGCTTGTCAACTTTGCTTGCTGCGAGTGCAGATCGGTCATGGCGTCACAGGTCAAGGAGTAACACCGAACTCAAGAGCCTCAGCCGGAGACACTCTCCTCACTGGATCTGCAACATCCGAAACATCTGAAACCCCTGATGTATCAATCGAACATTCGTATATCTCCTCACAAATAGACAATTTCGATCGCTGGTGCAGATCATCGCGGTGGAGCCCACAGAGTCGCCAGTCATCTCGGGCGGCGCGCCCGGCCCGCACAAGATCCAAGGCATCGGCGCTGGCTTCATCCCCGGCAACCTGGACTGCAGCCTGCTGAACGAGACCATCCAGGTGCAGCTCAGTAGTCCTCTTCCTTTCCGTTCGCCCTTCAGCACGCAGCTCTGCGCATTCAGGAGGTGTTGATGTTTTGGATGTTGGTGATGGCGGTGCATCGGTAACTCTGCTGCAGTGATAGAGAGAAGCTGTGCGTCGGTTCTCCAGGCATCCGTTGACACTGACAGCCTCTGCTGCTGCTTGATACACAGATCTCGAGCGACGATAGCGTGGAGATGGCCAGGCGGCTCGCCTTGGAGGAGGGCCTCCTCGTGGGCATCTCCTCCGGGGCAGCAGTGCAGGCGTCCCTGCAGGTGCAGCTTTCGACATTCTTATGTCTGATCATCATACTGTGCTCCGCTCATGGACTTGAGTGCCTGTGCATCCGCCTCCATGCCTGACTGTTGTTCAGGGGTGGCGTCCTGCCCATGGCATGAAGCCTTTTTCAACAAATCTGTCCTGTCTTTGATCATTACTGTGACATTGGCGCTTGACTTCAGGTGGCGGCACGACCAGAGAACGAGGGCAAACTCATTGTGACGGTGCTTCCCAGCTTCGGAGAGCGCTACCTGTCCTCGGCGCTCTTCCAGGTGCGTGAGATGCCTACATTGCCCTGGCGCCTGCGGTTTGCACTCAAATGTCTAAGAATGACGATGCACACTTCTCGGATGGCGTCTTGGGACTGCGGAGCCGATCTGAGACTGGACGAAGACATGATGTGGTGAATTCCCCGCACGCAGTCAATCCGGGAGGATGCGGAGAAGATGACCTTCGAGAAGGCCGGCCCTGCGGACGACGGCAAAAAGGGCAACCCCACACCGACGCTCTGAGATGCTGCACGCTTGCGGATACCACCATCGCCCGAGCGCAGTGCAACCCGCCCACGAAGTGATTTTCGTTTCCACTGGTTAGGGTAATAATGTGGATGCCACCAGGAAACAGCTTCATCATCGTGGCTTCACAGGTATAGGCGAGGGTGGCAGTCGTTACGATGATCGAAGCATTGTGGGCCTGAAAATGCGTGCCATCCTGACGCCATTGTGGCCCAAGCACCAGGAAAGAAGCAAATGGATCCGGCTTGAAAAGCTGCTGCGCCTGTAGATTTGGAACTGATACCTTGAACCTCTCACCGAAGTGGCAAGCAAGCAATAACGTCAAAAATCGCCACTTGGTGGAATATCCGGCGGCGGACCACGAGAGTCTCTTTCACGACATCGGGAATTCTGTCGTCAGGTTGCTGTGACAAGGCCAGATGGCGGGCCAGACACTGCTTTGCCTCGGACGCCAGCGCACTGCTGTAGGCTGCTGGTTGCTCGGTGTGGCTGTCCGATTGAACGGGCCCGCCGCACGGAATTGGCCGATAGGCTCAAGTTGACACCAGATTCAGTGAGCCAATCGTGCAAGTCTGGCAGCAATTTCAGCTGATCTCCCTGTGCAGGCAGTGCCCAGCTCTATTGAATTTCATTGCGCTCTGCAATTCGAAACACGTTTGCTGGAAGGAAGGGTTGTGAATTGAAATGAGCCACAGCTGTGTGTGAGATACAACGCAGACAAGAGAGGAAGTATGGCTCAGCCGCGCCGCATGGATACGGTTGGTATGGCAATGGATATGCTGGCGGGCAGCACGGCTTCTGGCGGCAGAGCGCTGTTTGGCAGCATGAACATGGTGCGTACACATGGCCTGGTATACCTGCCCTTCTTCCTCTGCCTGTGATATCGACAGGTTCGGGCTGCGTGACTTTGACGGCTAGTTGGAACGCACGTTCGTTTCCTGGACCACCTCAGAGCTGCCTTGCAGTAACGATAATCAGCTGAGGGTCTGCTGCAATTCTACCACTGGGGGTCAATCTGTGCATTTGCTGAAGTGCCGCAGCCTGGACTCTGCACACTCATTCAATGTATCGTCTGATGCGTCTCTGCTGCACCTGCCGCTGACACTTGTAGCCATACGTCAGCAACACACCACGTGTCGTGTTGCTTTTCCAGCTTCAGTCGTGCGTCTCACTGAGCTCGCGACGCCAAGTGTGATCGCACAATGCTATCCAAACGCTTGACCTAGTGGTGCGCTTGAGCTATCATCTCAGACTTTACCTGTGAAACATTGTGAATGGCCGCTCATGCTCAATCTTCACTGGATCTGCAGGAAGCTTTTCTCCAGGACGTGGTGAGCACGCCGCTTCGACACAACTCCCGCTAATATACTCTTATACGCATGCGATTCATCGTCACCTGCTGCGTCTGATGTGCCGGGCATTTACCGAGGATGCCCGCCGCCATACATCTGTTCTGAGTTGGTCTCTTTCATCTGACAGTGGGACAAGGACCCCTCCCTGCTGGATACCATTGGCTCCCTCACCAACAGCTTCGCTTTTCAGGACGCAGGCACGATTCATGATGTGATTGCTCATGCTTGACGAATTTGCTCTGGTAGCGGCTGGGCTCAAAAGCCGGTCCTGCTCCCACATTGCCATGCACAGTATTGGTCGCTTTCCGCACGAAGTGACGTGCACACGGTGCGGGAAGCCAGCAGGACGCATGCAGGCCCAGGCCCCGCTGCTTATATCAGCACTCGGCATGTGGACTTGTGCAGGCGATCAGGCGGCTGCGAATGGCGGGGACCTGACCGTTCGGCGCCCAAGCAACGACGCTCTTGCCGAGCTGCAGCAGCTGGCCCGCAACCATGCGCAGCAGCAGCAGCAGCAGCAGGAGCGGCAGCGGCAGGTGAGCCTGCCAGCCTTTGGCAAGTTTCCAGCACACTGGCGCCTGCCGATGCAGGGCTGCGTATCATTGCGATTGCGAGCAGCGCTGCTGCGCAGCCAGCGTGCTTGTTTTGGTATCGTGAGCGTTCAAAATCACCTCAATGCAGGGTGATCAACAGCGGCAGCAGCCAGGCGGCGCGGCGGCTTCAGCGGCGCCGCCGGCGCAGCTCGAGGGCCACCGTGTCATTGCCAGCACTGGCTTTGCCATTCCTGCGGACTTCAGGTGCGGCTGCCTGCTTAGACTCTGGCTGGCAGTAGAGTCAGCACCTAATTGCCACCAACTCTCCGCAGAATGCGCACCCTGCCGTACAATCACACGCCGAAGAACGCGTCAGGCACATCAAACTCCTCACACTATCCGTCGCGACTGCATTCCGTGCAACTGCATCCCCTTATCAGTCAGCACTCCCTTATCAGGCAGTTCGATTGAAGCCGGTGCTTCATCCGCTGCAGTGGCCGCACGGTGGACGACGTCTGGGCGCAGATCCACACCTCGGAGGCGTCCGAGCTGCCGCCCATCGAATCGATGCCGCTTGGCAGCTTCCTCACACGCATCGGCGTGCGCTCCATTGAGGAGGGCGCGCAGCTGTTTCCGCCTTCCTGCTTCCCGCCTGCAGACGGCGGTGGCGATGGCGGCGGCCGGGAGCAGCCGCAGCACCAGCAGCACCGGCAGCAGCCGCGCAGCCAGGGCCTGCCGCCGCTGTCGCTGCCCATGCAGCGGGAGGACCAGGGCCAGGTGAGACTGGCCGCAGAGCTTCAAGGATTTCCTTTCAAATTCTTCTCCCTGATTATTCCGCCCAGCAGACGAACAATCTCCGCCATAGAAAGGCGCGCTTCTGGGCTGGTGTTTGCTGCAATCTTGTTGGCCACTTGGTCGCCGCTCCGGCAAGCTGATCAGTTCAATATGGCACTGTCCCCACACTCTTTCATCTCATCGCCGCACGACGCACTGCATCATAATGCATGATCAATCAGGAGGCGGCCGTGTTGCTGCTGCAGGACCGGCAGTTGCCGTACCACGATGCGTCGCCGGACCGCGGCGGCCGGCGGCGCGGCGACGGCAACGGCGCGTATGCGCAGCAGCCACAGCTGGACCAGCGCCTCGAGGACGAGCTGCATCGCCAGCAGGCGGAACAAGCCATGCTGCAGCAGCACCTGGTGAGGCTCGTTGAGGTCCTTTGTTCTTTCCTATGTTCAAGTCACACGGCTTCAAACAGGTCTCCAGGAGGAGCTGCACCAGCAGCAGGCCGAGCACGCCATGCTGCAGCAGCATTTGGTACAGATTTCTTTTGGGCTTTTCCTCTCGCTTTCCTTTGTCAGTCACTGCATTTTTTCATGCGGCTGAAGGAGGAGCTGCCGTCTGTTTTTGCCGCGGTGGCAATGCACCAAGCACGCTGTGCTGCAGCAGCATCTGCCGCAGAGGAGGCCCTCCCAATTGAGAAGCAATTACTCGACTACAGACTCTGGGACACAGGCGTGCAGGGGTATCAGCAGCAGCATTCCATGAGATTCACTTGCGATATGCCCACGGCGGCCGTCAGCTGTGCGCATGCACTGATTGACAATGCATAACCTGTTTGCATTGTGCATACGGGCCAGCGCGCAGCAGCAGGGCGGGGAAGCGTGCAATCTGTCTCCATGAAACCGGTGTAAAGTGTTTCTTATTCTGAATGCAGGCCGATGTGCAGCAGGGCGGCGCAAACGGCCTGCAGCTGTGGGCATGCACCAAGTGGCAATGCGCGACCTGCTTTCATTGTGGATGCAGGCCAATGTGCAGCAGGGCGCAAACGGCCCACTGGACGCGCTGCTGCAGGGCCTGCCGTCCTACTCGCTGGGCCTGTCGAGGCAGCCGCCGCAGCAACAGGTGCGGCCCATACCGCCGGTCGTGTGCTCTGAGCACGTGTGCACGCTGACTGTGGGAATCCAGTGCACAGCAGCTCGGCGAAGCTGGACACGCTTCTGTATGTAGGAGCATGGTTTCCTGTGGTAACTCCTAGAACCCCTGGATCCATCTGACCACGACGTCAGGTCCCCTGCCAATCCCCAAGGACACCCAACAATTTAGAACCTAACAGAGGCGGGACTCCTCTTGGTTTCTCCCCTCTTCTCTCTTCCTCTTTTCTGCTGTGCAACGCTTGGGTGAGTCAATGTGCAGCGAAGGGGGCAGCCATGCCTGCAGCAGGACTTGGATGAGCGGTGCAATACATCAGATCGAATCATCGCTGTCTTTGTGGTTGCTGTTAATGTCACGCTGTTAATGTCACGCTGGACTTGGTGCAATACATCAGATCGAATCATCGCTGTCTTTGTGGTTACTATTAATGTCAGCACTGAAGGCAGCCATACTTGTAATATGTATCGGCTGGCCTCCTCCTTCTATTGACTGATTTCTTCGCTCTTTCTCTACCTGCAGCACCGGGGACAGCCGTACCTGCCTCAGGACCTGGACCAGCGGCTGCTGCCGGCGCACCTGAATCCCTACGGCGGCGGCGGCGGCCCCAATGCGTCTGCCGCGCTGCCGCCTTCGGGGTACCCTCACGGCGGCGGCGCCGGTGGCATGCCGGGCCTGTCGCAGGGCCTGGGTCAGCAGGGCCAGTATGGCGGCGGCTTCGGCAGCGCGAATGCCGGAGCTGGCGGCGGCGGCGGTTTCAGTCGCTCCCCTCCAGGCGGCGGTGGCAACATGCGACCGCCGCCACCGCGCGGCGCCGCGGCGGCGTCGCACCCGCCGCCGCTGCAGGGCGTTCCGATCGGGCAGCCCATTGGCGGCAACGGCTTCGGCGGCGAGGGGCGGGACGGCTTCGGCGGCGGCGGCGGCGGACGCCTCGGGTTCGGGCCGCCACAGGCGCAGCAGCAGAACGACAGCGGCAGCCGCTCGCCGACGCAGTCGCCCATGGGGCAGGAATCCCCCACCCTGCAGCAGCCCATGCCCGAGGTGCGAACCCCTTCCTTACCTGAGCTGGCCCCGAGCTGCACGGCACCGCTGGCGTCACTTGGCAACCTGCTTTCAGAACTCGAGCAGCCCAGTTCGACTGCCCGGTCTCCACATACCCTTGGTAATGCCTGCTGCAGCATGTCGTGAGGACACCAGCTTGATTCACTTCCAGCATGTTCCTTCTTCTGCCACGACACCGTGAGTCGTGCAGCGTTTCAACCCAGAATCACGCACAGGCCCGCTCGTGCGCCCGCAGATCCCAGCGTCGCGGGCGGCGCCCGCAGCCGCCAAGCCGCCGCCGCCGAGCGCGGCTGCAACCGCCGCGGCGCGCGCCGCGCGGCAACGCAAGCGCAAGGAGGCCCCCGCGGGGGCACCTGAAGAGAACACCAGGGCTGACTTGCGCATGGTGCACTCATTTCACTTCCGTTGCATAAAAGGAACCATGGTAATCAAGTGCGTGACGTCTGCCCGCGGCAGCGCAAGGAGGCGCGTGAAGAGACGACCATGGCCGAGTTGCTCATAATGGGTCCAGGATTCAACGCTGCACAAATCTCGTTAGTAATTGGACTTGCAAGGCCCGTGAACAGCAGCTGGACCTGCGTGAAACAGCTGCAGCACATCGGTCTGGTCTGCTGCATGTTGACGAATGCGGCGCTGTTGTTAAAAGTGCCACAGCTGCATGCCGGGAGCGGCTCGCGTCACAACAGAGCGAATCCTGAAACCCGAACCCTGAACCCCAAACAAGCTGTGCGGCGCGCAGGTAAAGAACCGGGAGAGCGCGGCGCGCTCGCGCATGCGCAAGCAGGCCTACACCGAGGAGCTCGAGACTCAGGTGCGCTGCAAAAACCCTATTCCCCATGGCTGAGCCCTGTGAAACCAGGTAGACGCGCATGCGCAAGCAGGCCTACACCGAGGAGCTCACGACCCAGGTTCAAGGAAACACGTTTGCTGTCGCAGCCTCACTTTGGACCTCCCATCTGAAGCCTGTGTTGTACTGTCCCAGATGGGTACATTCCCATCTGCGGTCCTGCCGCCTTCCTGGCCAAACCAATTATCAGGCACGGAGCTTGCAGCTCCGGCCCGACAGGCGTGAAGCTGTTGTCTGTCTGCACCATGTCGGCAAACCCTCAGAGCATGCGCACGCTGCAGGTGGAGCAGCTGCGAAAGCGGAAAGCAGAGCTGCGGGAGCGTCGCTTTGTAAAGAACAGAAGGTCCGTGGATGAGACTTGTTTCATGTGCGGCCTCAAGCCCTTGTATACACCGCAGGTAGAGCAGCTGCGCAAGCTGAACACGGAGCTGCGGGAGCGGGGCGTCAGGATACACAGCATAATTCAGAGACCCACGACGAGTGTTCTATACACCTACACCATGTGTTCACCCTTTGACATTCACCTCCTGAACCTGTTTCCTTGCCGCAGGTGGACCAGCTGCAAGCAGAACGCAGAGCTGCGGGAGCGGGTGATGCGAGCGTGCTCCAAAAGAAGTTGGACATTTTTTTTGAGGAGTGTGATCTCAGCATCAAAGCTTCTTTGCCTGCCTCCACAGGTGGACCAGCTGCGCAAGCAGAATGCAGAGCTGCGGGAGCGGGTGATACGGGCTTGCCCTGCGCTGGACCCCGCTGCGCTGCAGCAGCTGTCCGCCGGCGACAAGCCGCTGCGCCGCACGCGCACCGACCCCACCTGAGGAGGAAAACTTGGCGCATACGGCAGCAGCGGGAGCTGCATGAGCCACGGGATGACGCGGCGCCTGCCCGCCGGCGAACAAGCCGCCGCGCCACACGCGTACCGACCCCACCTGAGGAGAGACGTCTTGAACGAGCAATGGCGTTGCAGCCGCTGCCGGCGCGAGGGCCGCCGGATGACGCGGCGCCCGGCCGCCGGCAACAAGCCGCTTTGCCGCACGCGCACCAATCCAACGCGGGCAAGGGAGCGGTGCCCGGGAGGCGAACGGCATCGAGGATGCTGCATATACGCAGGGTTGAGGGTGCTCCTGCACGGTGGGAAACCCCGGCGACACATGCCGGGCGACGCATGGCAGAGGGGACGCAGCCTGCAGGGGATGGGCCTTTGCCAGGCGTTTCATTGGGGGAGACGACCTCGAGTATGTGGGCCGCACAGCGCACGCTCAACAAACGGGGATGGGCAGGAAAATCGGGGATTGGGGGAGGGGGGTGTTGAGTTGCAGGAACAGACCGGGTCAGGTTCATCATCATAGCGGGTGGTGGTGCCGGTGAATCTGTAGTGGCTTGGGCATTCGCTGAGGCCCGCACTCTTTTCCTTCGTTGGCGTCGCACAACGTCGGTGCTGTCACCGGGTGGCACCATGCCTCGTCAAGTTTGTGCTTTCAGCGTTATTGCCTTGACGGTCGGAGTTGACATGCCATGGGCGCCACCCCAGAAGCGTCTGTTATACCGCCGCTGTATTGTCTCGATTGCAGGTCCTCGGCTAGGTAGGTGTAAACAAAGGCTGCGTGCCAACTTCCAGACTCACCAGTGCCAAGTCAGCAAGCACTCATAACACCACAGACGTACAGGCTGATGCCGCAAATTTTCTCCAGATTGCATCAGGAATTGCAGCTCAGTTGCGGTCGCTGTCCACAATGTTGCGAAGCCGGCAGCTGGAGCCACGTTCACGGTGGCTCCTCATCACAATCCACGCCAGCCGCCACTCCAGCCTCAACAGCCTTCGGCAGCCGCTGCCGCACCGTCGGGCTCCACTTCGCCTGACGCACACGAGCAAAACACCGTCTGCAGCAGAGTCGCAATCCTGGAGCATGAGGGTTGGCAGTGTTGTGCAGCGACTAGAGGGCATTACGATGTCTCCTTTTCATTGCATGATACAATGTTCATTTGACACCTGCAGCGCGGTCGCGAGCACTAGCGGCGCCAGCAGGGTGTCGACGAGGGAGGCGTCCCGCTCCAGGATACCCAGCGCACGGGCGGCCGCCTCCATGGTGGTCAGGCACCCCTCCGCGGGCTCCTGCACAGAAGCGGCCAGATATTGAAACGGTTTCGATTGATGTTGAGCACGCTGCTTGGCAGACGCCGGGGGGTGTTTCTGCAGGCAAGCCGCCCAGACGCAGGCGACCTGCATGCTGGCATGCTTGCGCGGATGCACGACGAGGCTGCACGGACGCTTTGCAACGACGTGGCAGCAGCAGGGGATGGTGCCACCTTGCGTATGAGGCAGGAGGACGGCGGCGACTGCGGCAGCTGCACCCCTACCCCTGGGCCCCCCTGTGGCAGCAGCCTCGGCGCCAGCCGCTGTGCGCAGCACCCAACTCGATCAATATTGAAGTTGATACGCTGCCTGTGCTATCAAATAAGGGTGGTGATCCTTATTGATTCGCTTATTCATGGCAAATCTGCGTTCCCGCATTGCAAGGCTGCACATTGGGCGGTTGCCATTTAGAGGTGCAACGCCTTGAGAAATCAGAAACAGGCTTCGTCGAAGGCATTGGGTACCACGCAAGGGCGAGGCGCACATTGAAGATCTCCCGTCCCTGCTGCCAGGTGCCGTCAATGACAAGCAGCACGTATGCCGGCTCAGCCTGCGGCTGCCTGTCGCTCCTGTGGTTGAAGTTCAGCAAATGTCAGTCTAGACGACCGGCTTGCAAACTCAAGACAGAAAGAAATGCGGCAAATGCAAGCGCACCCTGCAGCGGGTGTTGCTGGCTGCGCATTGACCGGCAGCTCAATCTGGTCCAGAGGCACCGCATCTGCACTTGCTTGGATCACCAATCAACCTTGGATGCTCAATCTTCCGGCTATCAAAGTCGAGGGCTGGCAAGCAACAGGCGTGCAGTAGCCGTCAGGGCAGGCACCTGGCTGGGGGAAGAGCACGTACAGCGGGTAGCGGCTAGCGGCGGCGTCTGCCAGGACAGCGGTGAGCACAGGAGTTAGGTGCTCCTGTAGAAAGAAAGCCGGAGAACTTTCAGACTACATAACACACATGCAGGAGGAATCAACGATTTATCGAGATTTCACCTGGTGAACAATGCGTGCAGCACACCAGCTGTCCGCCCAGCTGAACAGATCTCGTAGGCCATGAAACCGGCAGAGTTGGCACGACCTGCGTCAGGACCCCTGCAGACATGGCCGCACCTCAAAGCGGCGGCCGACCAGCACGTCGCAGTGCGCCAGGCACTGCTGCAGGAGCTTCACTGTGCCCAGCCGCTTCCTGCATCCATGGGTGGCAGTTCGTCTCTTGCAAAATCAACATGATGGTTGGCGACAAGACAGTGTGTCCAGGCAGCCCCATGGTCCGAAGGACGCCAGCAGGGCTCGGGAAGGAGGGTCGGTGAAGGGAGCGTCTCTGCGCATAGCAGCTGCAGCAGGACTCACTTGACTTCGAAGGGGTGCTGCAGCACCAGCACGCTGCCGCTGAGGGCGATGGGCTCTGTTGGCAGCGCATTACAGATGCACACGCTGCACGGCCGCCTGCAGCAACAGAACAAGATTTTTGCATGCGACCGCACCATAGGAGATGGGTCTTGTCAGATCGGCGCTGTACTGCTGCGCAAACGCTGGCAGCATCGTGAAGGCGGCCGTGCATGCAGGTACATGGCGAGGCGTGTCGTGCCAGCTGCACCAGCGCTGAACATGCATCCAATCATGCTTGAAACGCACCTGCACCCTGTGCAGATGCTTCGGGAGCTCACAGGATGCTCCGCGGCGTTGTCATCTCCATCAAGCATCTGACTGCGGTGTGGTGCATGCGACCGGCCGCAGCGTGGCGGCGATCAGGTGAAAAGAACTGCTGCAGTCAGAGGATCGATATTCGTATACAAAAGTTAGCATCTCACGATAAAACTGTTTCCAGCAGTGCGGTTTATATCAGTGCCCACGAGTAATTCAGTCGGATGCAGTGCTAGCCAGAAGGGAAATTGGGATGCCAACACAACAGCCGCGTTTTACACAGCCTGAGGTCTGCAGAGGAGACACGTCGTGTAGCGGTGTTGACAATACACAGCCTCGCAAACTACACTAGTGATGCTAAGCTATGTCCTGCACGCAATTGGAGCCGGACCTGCATCGAATTCCGGTCCGCCCTCGGCCAAGATCTTCACCCCCCTTCCAGGCCTTGCCGGAAGGGCACACTCCTGTGAGTCTTTCGAGCAGAAAGGGAGAGCTTCACGACTGGGCAAACACGGCACAACCCATAACTGGTCCGTGACACCAGCCGAAACATTTCGAACAGTACTCGAGTCTATCGCTCCAGTTGGGCATACTTACCTGTCCGGCCGTTCGACCTGATCAAGAAGGGGTCGGCGGTACGATTGACTGCTCGCCTTGCACTCAGCTTGCGGTCGTCGTATGATCGTAGCAAGTCTGCGCTTCGACGGAATAATTTATGGTAGGCTGAGACTTGCGCCTGCGCATCCTCGGCACCCCCCACACCACCCCTCACAAACCCTCCCCACACACCCACCACAATGCAAAGTGCCGTTGCTCCGCAGGCTCCGAGCCTGTCAGGACGGATATGACACCACACCTGCTCTGCAGACTCTGAGTGCGCACACATTTCGCTGCAGCTCAAACGACTTGACAACCATTCTCTTCCTGTGTTGAATTTCATCAGCGCGGCGGCATGCAATGGCGGCAGGTTAGTACGAGTGAGACATCATCGTTCATATTGGGTGAACGTCATAGAGAGGCTGCACAAAAAAATTCGCAGACCTGCTTGCCTTCTGCAGACGCTTGTCCAAGGCAAATCGCACATTCTCCTAAGGTTCAACGGCGCGCCGGCGGTGCGGCGCATATTACCGCCATGTCATTGGTACCTGATATACACCCGTGCTCAGTGTGACACCAGAATCATCTCAACATTTCCCTCACACCAACATGAGGCTGAATGTCACAGCCGAATCGCTTGCCACCACGAGTACTTTGACGCTGCCACATCCTCTGCACAGTATTATGACTGTGGCTAAACCCTTCTGAAATGTGCGATGCCAGGCCTGGTGCGGCCTGAACATGCAAGCCTTTCAACTCGAGCTCCACTGATGGACACGAGACATGGCTGCTCGATCGAAACACCGTCAAAATGGGGCACTGAGTGGTGCCGACGACGCCTTGCAGAGCGTCGCAACCCCAGGCCGCCACGCAAACTCAATCTGCAGGGCGTCACTGCTGCGCTGCTGCAGCACCGCTCGCAGCGGCTGCGCTGCCATGTGCTGCCTTCTGCTCCGGCGTGAGCGCCTTCCACACTGCTGCCAGGTCCGAACTCACGGCGGCAAACAGCTGCGCCACAAGGTTTGGGAGAATCTCATGCGCAGCAATTGAGGAACTCAGCATCAAAACACTACGAGCGGCAGTGACAGATATGTGCAAGTCTGCGGCTGCTGCAAACGACGTGACGACATGGTTTTACTGATTGCTCTCGCCACAGCGGCGACCAGGCAGCAAGTGTCACCACCAATCTGTCCTCAAGAGATCATGCCTGGCGGGAGCGAGCTGGTATTCACAGCTGCTGCCTGGCTGCACAACACAACATACCCGTAAAACGTCAAAAAATACACTGTCTGGCATTCAGCTCTCACCTCCTTGCCAGTCAGGTCCGTGTGCCGCGCCTTGGCATCGTCCCAGCGCGCCTTGCGGAACGCCTGGTACGCAGACGGCGGTTTCTTGGCAGCGTCAGCGGCGGCGGCGCCAGCTTTCTGCTTTCCGCCGCCGCTGGTGCTGCTGCCGCTTTTGGCCACCGCCTTGGCGCTGCTGCTAGCGGTCTTACTGCTGCTGCGGCTGTCGCTGCCGTTGCTGCTGTCGGTGCTTCCCGGCGCGGCTCGCCGCCTGCCGGGCTTGCCGCTCGCGCTGCCCGCCGACGCACCGGCCGCCGCGCGCTTGCCGCCGGCCGCTGATTTGGCCGCCGCCTTGCCGCCGGCTGCCTTGCCTGCTGCGGCTGTCGCTGCTTTTCCGACCGAGACCTTCTGGGGATTCTTTGCCGCCGGCTTCGCGCCGGAGGTAGGAGCTCCCTCTGCCGCGACGCCGCCGCTGCCGCTCTGGGCTGCCTTGGCCGCCTTGGCAGAGTCCTTGGCCGCCCTTTGGGCCAGCAGGTCCACCGCCGTCTCCAGATCGAGCTCCTCCGGCGCGACGGCCTGCGTGCACGCAAATCTGGCGTGGGATCGATGTGCAAAGTCCGGAAGCTCAGGAACATGTCGCGCTTCAGCTGTGCCTTTAGGACTTGAACTGATCCACTTGCTCCGCGCATCTGACCTGAGAGTCCAGGTGCTCTATGCCTCGACTTCGCCGGCTTCAACAGCAGCAGCAACGACGACCAGACGAATCTTGTGCACAGGACACTGCTTACGCGCCTTGGGCAGCGTGGCAAAGGGGGCGTGTACTCGCCGATCCATAGACGGCTGCGATATCTGACACATATCTGATGGAAGACGATTCCACTGATTAGTTGAAAGCACACCTTGGGCAGCGAGGCAAAGGTGGCGCCGTGCTTGAGGTAGGGCCCGTACTTGCCCGTCTCCAGAGTGATGAGCTCTCCGTCATCGGGGTGGATGCCCAGCTGCTGGCCGCGCAGAATGTCCAGCGCCTCCTGTGGCACCACAACTCAAAACTTCGACAATGTGCACTCAGCTTGTTGCCGTGTACCACATTCGATGGGCTGCCCGTCGTCCGGGTGCGTCCCGTCGCGCTGGCCGCACAGAATGTCCACCGCCTCCTGCGGATCGGTAGATCCTTCGGATAAAGTCGGATGAAATATTTTGTGCATCGCATTCATGGGCTGCCCGTCGTCCGGGCGGACACCTTTCCGCTGGCCGCGCAGGATGTCCAGCGCCTGCTGCGGCACAAAATCAGCAATCACATCTCCTTCAACTCGACGAAACATCTACCTATCAGCCAATTTGGAGGACCGTGCATCTCGTCTTTTGACACGACCTCCGGCAGTCAGGCCGGCTGCGCAGCGGGGGTGCATCGCGCAGTTGCGCCAGCCATGCGGTGTGCGCTGCACCTCGTGCAGGTTTGAGCCGACTGGTGGCGCATTCACAAGGAGCCAGTGTACGCGGCAGCGGTTGAGCGGCTCCCACCAGCAGCAGGCACAGACGCTTGAGCATCACGAGTATTGGACTGCGCGCATGTGCCTCGTCCATCCTCTCGCTATTGGCCATGAATGTACGACGGCTGGTCCTTGAGTCCTCATCCTGTAGGACCTTGGAAGCAACCCCTCACCTCCAGGGACAGCTCGGCGGTGGCGGCAGAAGCCGGAAGGGCCAAGTTGCGCGGCTTCGCCTCCGCCGCTTTGCCGCCGCCGCCGCCGTTGCCTTCACTGCCGCTGCCATTGCCGCCGCCGCCGCCTGACAGCTGCAGGTAGGGGCCGTACTTCCCGTTGCGCAGCCGCACCTCGCGCCCCGTCTCCGGGTCTGTCCCCAGCAGCAGGTTGCCGCCTGCAGTGGCCAGGGCTGGTCAAATGATGACGTGCCAAGCCGATCTGTTGTCATATGGAGACATGCAGATTGCAGGAAGACAGATGCCAACTCTGAACGAATGGAAGTAAAAAGTGCACCGAAGACGAGTGCAAGCTCCGGTGGGATGTCAGGTATGGTGGGTGACTAGCGCACCAGCGGCGCGCCATGCACAGTCAATATTCAGAACCATCTGCTGTGCCACCAGGATGAGCCCTCGCCTGCTGCAAACAGCTGCGAGGCGGCACCGGCGCCGTTGTCCCCAAGCTCCGCATTCAGCGGCTTCGAGTAGATACTGAGCTTGCTTTGACAAGGGAATGCACAAATGTGTGTGAAAGAGCACCGACAGTCCGCCACACCTGCTGCAAACAGCTGCGAGGCGGCGCCGGCGCCGTCGTCCCCTAGCTCCGCGTCCATTGGCCTCGAGTAGGCGCAGTCCGGGTAGCCAGCGCAGCCAATGAAGGCGCCGCTCCGGCTGCATGCACAGTTGCGAGCGAAATGTTTCAGAGTGGCGCAAAATTGCGAGTGCGGCTAAGCGGCAGAGCGGCAGCAACAAGCGGCTGCCACTGCAGGTGGCTGGCAAAGCCAGTAAGGGCGCCGTTCCAACTGTGGCTGTGCTGGCGGCAAAATATGTCATACTGTCATCATGTGTGCGCGGGTGTGGGCGGCGACCATGGAAGCCACGGAAGCCGGCAGCCTGCTGTTGCGGCTTGCGCGCACGCAACAGCGGAGGTGCGAGGGGTCTGGGGACGAACACTAGCACAGCTGTGCAACGTCCGGTTGTCCAGCTGCGCAAGTGCACGTTTCAATTTCTGCCTCGCCATCCCGTGCCTCAATAGGCGGCCACTTGATTGGGCATCGAAACCCGGCCTCAGCATGGCACGCCAAGTGCGCCTCTTCACGGATGTGAACGTTTTCTTGTGGATGTTTTCACACGACATCGCACCTGAGCTTCAGCCCCAGCCGCTTGCCGCATGTCGGGCACTTGCGCCGCTCAGACGCCGCTGCTGCTGCGCCGCCGCCAGCTGCATCTGCGCCGTCTGCAGCGCTGCCGTTTGCGCTGCTGCTGCTGCTGCTGCTGCTGCTGCCGTCTGCCGCGCCGTCCGCGGATTCCTGCAGCGGCCAGTTCTCATCTGGCAGGCTGAAGATTTGCACATCCCCCGGCTCAGGACTGCGACCGGCCACGCTGGAATGTGTCGCTGTGCCGCCATGACACAAGAACCCTTGGATTGCTACCAGAACGCTACGTTTTTTCGAGTGCACCGGTGAAAGGCCCGAGTTGTGTGTCTGTTACCCGCGGCGACGAGAAGAGCATGGGCTCCAGCAGCTCGTCCAGTCGGTCGATGACTTCCGACACCGAAACGCCCAGCGCGGCCGCCACTGTCTCATCGAAGGGCCCCCAAAAGTCCGAAAGCACGCTCTTCCATTGCGCTTGCCCATCTGCAAACACAATCAGACGAATTCGAGCATGACGCTGTCAAAGCCGTCTTGCTGTCGCCCGAGTGTCCTCGAAGGGTCGCCAGAAAGCGGACAGCACGCCGCGCTCGACCTTGCCGTTGGCAAATGGAGTGACAAGCTGACTCAGTGCGCATGAGAGCTGCACAGCAGAATCAGGTATGCCACGGTGTGCTGTCAGAAGGGGCACAACAGTCGCCGCACATTTTTGACCCACTGTGCCTATGACGAAGAGAAGATGGGATTCGAGTACTCGAAAACGGCTACCACAACATGTCGATGCTACATATGCAAGCTGCTGCTGCCGCCGCCGCCTCTTGACCCCATCGGCAAAACCCTGCCCAGCACGCCCCTGCTTGTATGTCTGGACTGGAGAACAAGGCCAAGTCTTGGAGCCGAACCCCAACATGAACTCTTCACACGCAAGCCCACACCGCACCTGAGACCGCGTCCAGCAGGGACTCCATGTCTGCTGTTAAGTCGTAGTCACGGTCCAATGATTCCCAGGATTTGAATCTGTCAGGGTTCTGTCAGGGTACACAGACTCACCTGAGACCGCGTCCAGCAGGGACTCCATATCAGCAGTGAAGCCGTAGTCCAGGTAGCGTGGGAAGTAGGAAGTAAGGAAGGCGGTCAGCACGCGGCCCAGCGGCTCCGCCCGCAGCGCCCGTCCCTTTCGGCTCACGTAGCCCCGCGCCTGCAAAGAAATCGTCACATATATCACCGATGTTTTACCCCATTAGGTCATTTCGTCTTGGTTTTAATTGCTCGTTCGACAGGCAACCATCCAGGCACGGGCCGGAGGCTCCGCAGAACGCCCCCGGCTCACGTAGCCCCGCGTCTTCATCAACTGCGGTTGCGCTTATCGATTGCACACGCATCCGAGCCCAGCTCGGAAGCACTTTCTTTGCAGCAGCAGCAGCAGCAGCAGCAGCAGCAGCAGCAGCAGCAGCAGCAGCAGCAGCAGCAGCAGCAGCAGCAGCAGCAGCAGCAGCGGACATCGCCCGAGTGCGTGTGCGTATACATCGTACTTCTCGACGAATGTCGTTCACCCAGCCCAAAGTCAAGCTCGCATGCAGCAGCTGCCCAACGCGCTCCTCCAAGGCCTTCTTCTCAGAAAAGCAAAAATTGAGGGAAAGAATGCGGGCAAGCAACATTGACGGAAGATAAACAAGGTGATCACCTGCAGCAGCTGCAGGGTGGGGGCATACGTGGACGGCCGCCCGATGCCGCGCTCGTCCAGCGCCTTGACGAGGCTGCCCTCCGTGTAACGAGGCGGCGGCGCTGTCGCGTGCGCCTGCGCCGCCACGTCGATGGCAGTAAGCGCCTCGCCTTTCTGCAGGGAGCATTATGATCTCTCCAACAGCTTTTGCCACAGCTTTGATGTCTGACACACAATTCGTGTAGCTGCCGCTGCAAGCATTTCGCCTGCCTGCAGGGAAAACAGGTCTGTATGAATAAGCTTGCCGCGGATTCAATGTCCGATACAGAATACATGGAGCTGCCCTTCGTGTAGCGCGGCAGCTGCGCCGTCGCGTGCTGCTGCGCGGCCACGTCAATGGCAGCGGGCGCCTTGCGGTTTGGCCGGAGAACCAAAACTTTAGTGAACAGGTAGGCTTTGGGAGTTGATGTCTGGTGCCGAGCACAATTGCGGCGGCGGGGACATTGCGTGCAGCACCGCCACATCCACCGCCGCCAGCACCTCGCCTTTCTGCAGCGGAGGCACACGTTTGAAAGACCGGTTGCACAGAGTGACCCTCTACTGATTAGAGATTGCGGAGGATGTGGCCGCCATCCTTGCAGCGCAGCAGCGCCGCCAGAGGATACTAAGCGCCGCATTTTGTACTAAGTGTCTACTGGCCCCGGAATGTGCGGTTGCATGCGTGCAGCTGCGCCGTGACATCCGCAGACAGTTGGCCTCTGTGCAGAGGACCTGATACCACACCGAACTGCAGCGCAGCACCGGCAGGGTGCGTCCGCTGAGCAGTCTGCCTCAAGGCCGCTGGTAGCGGCTGATATGTTTCGTTCCTGGTTCACTTTTGATTCGGAGGTTTTTGAGACTTGCCTGCAGACCGCTGATGACGGCTGCCGCCGCGGCTGTGCTGCCCCTGAGGTTTCCTTCGCCCCCGCCATCATCGGCGTCCACTAAACCCTCCGCGCCATCCGCCGCCACATCGCCGCCGCCGCCGCCGCCCCACACGGCAAGGAAGCCCGGAAATGCGACCTGGCTGCCGGTCGCGCGCAGCGCAATATCTCCTTCCCCGCTCTCGACGTCCACTCCCACCTGAAGAATCAAGAGCAACAACTGAGGAATATATGCGATGAGCACACTCCCTCGTTACAAGCATGTCGTTCAGCTGCAGCTGTGGTTCCATTATTGACAAGTTGAGAAAACCTGTCTGTCTCTCATCACAGCACGAACATGCAGCGGCCATTTGCTCCAGGGCACGTCCATCCAATGCTCACCTGGCGGATGCGGCCATCTGGCTGGCGAGCGTGCGGCGGCAAACCTTGCCGCGCAGCTGCTGTGGGTTCTGGATTCTGGAGGTTCAAGTCACCGTGCAGGCGAAATTGACAACTCATGATATCAACACGATTCACCTGGCGGATGCGGGCGGCGGCCATCTGGCTGGCGAGCGTACGGCGCCAGATCAGGTCGTACACTTTCCGCAGCTGCGGCTCGCTCGCTGCCAGCGCGTCCGGCAAACACTTCACGTCGGTCGGCCGAATGGCCTCGTGCGCCTCCTGAGCGTTTTTGGCCTTCGTCCTGCGACGCATTAAGTCTGGTTCATGCTTTGAAACAATGACAGAAAACAGTCAACATTGTCGAAAGTTCTTGCCGCCAGTGCGTCGGGCTGCCACCGCACGTCCGTCAGCTGGATGGCCTTGTGCGCCTCCTGAGCGTTTTTGGCCTTCGTCCTGCGACGGAACATGTAACAAATTGGCGTTTGGACGTGTGTCGGCCGCACGTGAGTGTTGACATACCCAAACAGGCAGTCCTGCTGAGCATTCTCCGCCTTAGACTTACAATCCAGGCATTCAGAAGGTGGTTCAAGGCAGGTGAACAGGTCTTGAACAGCCAGAAACAATTGTGACCTTTTGGCCAGCTGCGGCGTCGGCTGCCAAGTTGCAGCCAAGCGAAGCAACGTGGGCCAAGCGTGTCTCATAAGCAGCACTGCACCGCACAGCAGATTGGGACTGCCACAAAACAGCTCTAGGACTTACGCTGTCGATGGCAATGAGCGAGCTTGAGAAGGAGCAAAGGAACGGCGCCATCACGGCGCAAGGTCTCATTTTCAGGCTGGAGGAGCGCACCTGTACACGCGCGGTTCTGCCGGCAGGTATTCCCGGCCGTAGGACTCGTCCACAAAAGCGCGGGCGGCGTCGATGATGTCTGTCGACAGCTGCACGCCATCAGTGCGCATGTAGGTGATGACGCCCTCGCCTGCGGCGTGGGAGTAAGGCATGATCGGATTCGTTGAGAGTGATAGCGAATGGCTGTTGGCCCTAGGACGTAATTATCAACATGGCAACTGCGTCGGACATGCAATCGCTGCAACGATCGTTTGTCAAAATCCCCCACACGCGCCGGTTTTTCGCCACCTTTGCAGAGGCATCCGCGTCACTGACATGGCGCCAACAGCGCCCAGCTTGCTGAAATACACAAAACGACATGTCGACGACTTGCTGAGTTTGAATGTGAGAAACAGGAAACCAGATTACCGAGATCGTCGCTGCCGTCGTAAAGTGTTCGCGACGCCGAAATGGTGGCTGCTGCGCCCGACATACTGTCAATCACCTGCATCTGATTGAAGGTCAATATATGAAGCTGAATTGTTCTCACCCAGACCGTCGCCGTGTAGAGCGCCTGCGCCGCAGACGTGGTGGCTGCTGCGCCCTTATTATTATTGCGATTGGTATTCGAAGAAAGTCAGCACATTCACATGCACAAGAAGCCAGAATCCTCACCCAGACCTTTGCCGCCTTCGTAGAGCGATTGCGCCGCAGACATGGTGGCCGCAGCGCCCAGGCCCAGCCGCCCATTGGCGGTCTGCTGCAGGGTGGACGTCGTGAAGGGCGGCGACGGGTTGCGCTGCGTCTCCTGCAGAGCACGGGAGAGTCGCTCTCGGGAAGGAGCCATATGGTTCTCTTCAAGCTGTTAGGCAGAAGTCTTGAAGGGCGTCAACGGGCTGCGCTGCGTGTCCTGCTAGTCAAAAAGTTGTGGTCGCTGACAACGAAATTGGACACATATACTTTGACGGAAATGCAGCAGTTGTGCAGTCCGTGAGGTGTACCTTGCTGGAAAGCGAGGCGACCGTCAGCCGCGCAGCGGCGATGCGCGAAGCCGCGGCGGCTGCCTCCATTTCGCTCGCAAAGCCCTGCCGCCCGACCTTCTCATCGTCCAGGCGCGTCAGCACTGCCTGCAGATGCAAGTTGCAGTGTCACAAGTACTGCTTTCATCGTCCGCAGGCGGTCATTTACGGAGGCTCAACCATGCAGGGTAAGATAGAGCGAAACATCGGCTGTCCTGCAGTTCCAACCAGCAAATGTCGCTCCAGGCCTGGGTTTGTGAGGCTCGGAGGTCGAGACTGGTGAGGGTGGTAGCATATGCCCCTATTGCGCTGCCGTGAGGCCACGATGCAGGATGTAACATGTCGAAGGCTATTCAGAGGCGCGTCTCCGCCTCACCTGCAGCGTGGCGCCGGAGGCCGCTTGCAGCGTCGCGCCCACCGTCCAGTAGTGCTGCGGGCGGAACACTTGTATTTCGTCCTCCCGCTCAGCCACCAGCCGCAGCGCCACCGACTGCACGCGACCTGCCGCAATACACGATTGGAGTACAAGTTTTGACACATTCCGAAGCGTTTGTAGCTCAATGCACAAGTGTTGCGGGCGGAACGCCTGGATCTTGTGGTCCCGCTCAGCCACCAGCCGTAGCGCCACCGACTGCACGCGACCTGGTGTAACAACCAAGAACTTTCTAGCATTCACCTGCTCGCTGTACAGCTCTCAGAGTTTTGGTCACTTTTGTCAGCAGCGTGCTGCAGTGCTGCGTGTTGAGCGACCTTTCGCAGAATCTCGTCCTTGCGCTCAGCTGCACTTACTGACTGCACGCTCCTGGGGCAGCACATAAAAGAAATTGCTTCTGTCGACGCCAGTGCACGAAGCAGACATGGTCAGAGTCAACGAAGGTTGAGTTCTTGAGCACGCACAGGCAGACTTGGCGACAGGCAGCTTGCGCCACAGCACCGGCGTCAGCTGGAAGCCCAACAGGTAGTCCAGCGCCCGGTGCGCCAGATAGGTGTAATATCAGCAGACAGTTTCGTGGGACACCTTCAAAGAGATAGAAACACAAACTACTTGACACTCACCAGCAGACTTGGCGGCGGGCAGCTTGCGCCACAGCACCGGCGTCAGGTGGAAGCCCAGCAGGTAGTCCAGAGCGCGACGGGCAAGGTAGGCGTCTATCAGCGGCCCCGCCAGCGGCCGCGGCGCCGCCAGCGCCGCCAGAATTGCTTTCTTCGTCACCTCCACGAAGGTGATGCGCTGCACATCCACGCCCTTCAGCAGCCCCGAAGCCTGTGGTGCCAAAGGAATTGATTCGATGGAATGTTTGGATCAGAATGGGATCCGCACGGTGAGAACAATGTCCTCCATGGTACTGCGCCGCACGTCGACGCCGCTGATCAGGACGACGGCCTGCGACCCGACCTGAACATCATTGAACAGAGATGCATACCACATGAAGGAGGAAAAAGGACGACTGAGAGAGTGACGCTATGTCCTGGCATGTGCCGGAGGGGTTGTTTTGTATCGGCTGCGCGCCAGCACCAGCCGCCTTGGGCGGTGCGAGCCCTGCGACGCTCGGCGGTAATGGGAGGAAAAGGGGATTCCATAAACAGAGCTGCAGCTCCTGCAGCACGTGCTAGGATCCC
>JAABUL010001233.1_pt1 | contig 49604 bp, 8 predicted proteins | sample 5559151 | NCBI WGS metagenome assembly JAABUL01 (sample SAMN10711876, study PRJNA513368) | rock metagenome | isolation source: Antarctica rocks | place: Antarctica: Victoria Land, Pudding Butte sud
GGTAAGGTAGGGAGGTTGTTGACGGCTCCACCGGAGTTGATAGGGCTGAGGCTTGGCAATAATATCCGGCGATCCTTCTCAGCGCTTTCCAGACAAGATATTCCTTGGAATGCATGCATGCATGATGTAGAAAACGAACATACAATCGCCTGCTCGTGCAACGGCGACTAGTTATAATACGAAATGTCAATTCCCTGGTGAACTCGAATTCTCTTCTTTTGTTTTTCAAACATCAACGTTCCCGCAGTAAACTCCGAAGCTCTGGGGAGCCTGTTGTTCGTGTTTCGTTATGCTTGCAGATGGCAAGCAAACAAGTCATTTCTTTGTTCGACCAGCTACGTAGTAGATTGCTGCCCAGTCATTGAATGTCAAGCTGCGCAATTTCCAGAATCCGTGAGCCCGATTCATTTCTTCCGTTGTAGCACGTATATATAGGTAACCACTAGCCGGACACCACCCTACTTTTCTCGGACACCACCCCTACTTTGCTCGGACACCACTCTCCCGCACTAAGTCTAATCGGGTAATTTCTAGGGTCCAGTAATCTTGTAAACAAACAACATCAACAAGATTAGAGAGAGACAATAAGAAATATATGGTTTTGCGCTTGTTTATTATCAAATTCGATATAGTTTTTTAAGAACATTCCGATGCAAATTTAAATCTAAAACATATCTTTTTGTATGCTTAGAATTAATCTCTATTTGCATTTCTAATTATATTTAAAAACTACTTATGTAGAAGATCGAAACACTTGAAATTTGTCTCTTTATTGTTGTCTTTTTTGTATTTTCTCGTCTATCTTGTCGACAATCTTTTTGTTTATCTCGTTAACTTTGTGTAGACAATTGATTGTTAGATATTTAACTAAAGAATAGATTCGAGATTAACTTAAAGATAAACAATATTAATTGAGTAAAGTTTGCAAAGACTATCTAACGTTGCTATATATTTGTTTAGATCTCGAACAAGCAAATTAATTAACATTCTTTTGTAATAGATATTAAGCAACAACAAAAGCTTTATAGTTGTAGATAGATAATAATATAGAAGATGCAAAAGATAGTAGAGAATAGCGACAACAACAACAATATAAATAACGTGTAAATCTTGGAAATTACTCGATTAGACTTAGTGCAAGAGAGTAGTATTCGAACAAAGTAGAGATAATGTCCAAGAAAAGTAGCATAGTATGCAGCTAGTAGTTATCTATATATATAGGAAATTAGTTGACGCATCCTATTTTTTGATAATATTTATCCCTCTTTTCAATAATTGTATTCTCTCGCCTAGAGAGACAAATACATAGACTAATTTCCTATATATATAGATAATTACTAGTCGCACACTATTCTACTTTTCTCGCATACTATCTTTACTTTGTCCGAACATTACTCTCTTTACTAAGTCTAATCGAGTAATTTGGCGATCTTATAAACAAATCAAATCAACAATCTAAGAAAATCTATAGAAGATACTTGATTTTGCGTCTTCTTGTTATCAAATTTATTGTATTTTCTTATTAATCTTTCGATACAAATTTAAATCTAAAATATATCTTTTATATACTTAGAATTAATCTCTATTTGTATCTCTAATTATATCTAAAAAGATTAAAACATCTAAAATTAGATTTTTTGCAATATTTTCTTTTTGTCTATTATATTATGTTACAAGCTTACTAAAGCTATACTAGTAATTTAGATTCTACGTCTTTAGACGAATCTATTATTATGTTCGATATACTCAAGAAGCAAACAATTTAAATATAATGTTTAATATGTTCGACAAACAAATATTGCGAACAATTATATTTGTTATACTTAATAAGCAAGCAAAACAAACAATTAGTATTTTCTTAATATATAGAAATTAAAATACGACTCTTTTATAAATTGTATTTAATTTATTATAAATTTTTACTTATTTTTACTTTGATTTATTGAATCTCTCTTAAAATTTATTAAACATAAAAATTGTCTATAGTTGCAATTTTTATTATTAAATAATTGCTTATATTGTTTAAAGACGTCTACAAATCTTTTTAATAATACAATTTACTTTAATATTTTTGTAAAAAATACTAGCGAAATACTTTAAATACTTTAAGAATATTTGTATTAAATTAATGCGTTTCTATTTTAAATATTAACTTATTAGTATTATATCAATTATTAATTATAAAAGTTAACAAAATTAGAATTAATAAATCTAATAGTTACAAATTTAAAGAATTTAAAATTTGCTAAAATATATACAACAAAAAACTCTATACTATTATACTAGTTTTTAAGCTTTAAAAATATTATTTACAAAATAACAAATATATTATTTGTATAATTATAAATTATAATTTTTGCTATTTTATAATTACAAAAAAACTTTTAATTAAATAAGTTTGCTAAACTAAGAAATTAATTGCGTTTAACTTTAATATAAAATATTGTAAAAGAAAACTTAATTTTGCAAATATACTATTAAGAAGATCTAATATTATAAAATTTAATAGTAATAAATTTAATAATAACAATTTTTTATCTATTTTGCAAAACAAATTTTGCAACTTAAAATATTAATTAAAATTGCAAAAAGATAAAAATATTTTTGCTATAATTAAATTTGCAACTTTAATAGCACAACTAAATAATACTACTATTATAGATATTTAAATTATAAATCTAAATAAAAAGTTTTTCGAAAAACTACGCAATATTCTAGATTTTGTATTATTTCAACTTTTAATATAATAAATTGCAAAATTAAAAAAGTTTTTTGCTAATTTAAAAAAATTAATAGCAATATAATTGCAAAAATTATAATAGAAAAATACTTTTGTTGTAAAAAAACAATAATATTAAAGATTTACAAATAAACAAAATAAATTTTTAAAAAAAAATATTAAAAAAAAATAGATTGCTATATTGAAATCTTGCAATTTATATCTCGAAAAATACAATAATAAGAGATAGAAAAATTTGTATATATTACAATAATTTTGTATTTAAGTATTTTGTATATTAATAAATTGAAGATATAATATAATAAAAGTATTATTAATCTAATATAATTAAGAAAATTAATAAATATATTTGTATCTATTTTAATTATTAGTATATATATATTTACTATTATAAATTATATAGAAAACTTAACTTAATATCTTTTAAAAATTTGCAATTTTTTAAAACAATAACAATAGACTTTATTACAAATATATTATTTGCAAAAAATTTATATATTAAAAAAATTAGTAATATAATTTTAATATTAATTAACAAATTAATTAAGTATACAATTTATATTGCAATTACTAAAAAACTTAATATAAAAAACTTTGCAAAACTTTTATAAAAAGAGTTTGTATATTATTATAAAATAATATATAATATTATTTTTAACAAAGATTTGCTTTTTATAAGTTATTTTTGATTAATATTATACTAATATCTAGATACAAAATATTAGCTCAATATTGTATTTTATTTGCAAATTAATAGTTAAACAAAAAAATAAAATTAGATTTTAAAATATTATCTATATATTTACTATAATTATAGATGGAATAATTAATTGAAATTGCTATCTATAATTGCATTTATATATAATAATAGTATTTACTTAAATATTAAAAAAACTTTTTATAAATTATTAACAAACTATATTGCAAACTTTGCAAATATATTTGTAAATAAACTTTTAACAAAAAAGATATTTTTAGCTATAGAACAAACAAAGTAACTGTAAAATACTAGAAAATATTTAAAAAAATTATAAATAGCAATTTCGAAACAATAAACAAAAAATTATAATAAGAATTATAAATTAATAAACTTTTAAATAGACAACAAAATACTATTGTAAAATATTAATATATATATATTGCAATTTAAAAAGAAGATTAATTATTATTAACTAAAATTCTTTATTATTTTAATTAAGAAAAATAAACAAATATATTAATTAAATCTATCTACAAAGTACAAAGTAATTTATACTATCTTTTATATTTTGCTACTTAAATTTTAATATTTGCAAAACAAAAATTTAAATTTAAAATTAATTTTTATCGAAAATAAAATAAAATAAAATAAAATAAAATAAAATAAAATAAAATATAAATAAAATACTAAATAAACAAATTAAAAATAGTATATTTAAATATTTAATTAAATAATTTAATATAATTTTGTAAAAAAATATATAAGAGTTTTTAAAATATTTCAAAAATACAATAAACAAAATTTAGAAATTTAAGAAAAAACAAAAAAAGTACAATATAATTGCAAAAATATTAAAGAGAAAAAAAGAAAAAAATAAATAATTAGCAAATTAAGAAAATAAAAACAATTATATAAAAACAAATAAAACAAAGAATTAAATTTAAATTTAAAGATTATATTTCTAAAAATTATAAAAACTTCTATAATAGCGCAAAGATTTAGAAATAGACTTAGATATACAAAAATACAATTATATATATATATTTATATAAGTTAGTTTTTGCTATTTTAAAAATAGCAAATAAAATGTATTTTAATTGCAATTATTATAAACAAATTAATTATTATTACAAATTAAACTAATATATATTAATTTTATATATTATAAGCTTTGCAATACAATTTATTATAGCAAAACAATTTATAGATTTTAGTACAAAAACTTTTATTAAAAATAAATAATTAAAATTAAGAATTACAATATAATAACAAATAATTTAAAAAAAATAAGAAAAATTGTTAATAATAACAATTGTAGTTATACAAGTTAGTCTAATATTTTTTTTAAAATCTATATATTATATTTATTATATTATATATAATAGTCTACTTTTAATTAAAGAATATTAATAATAATACAAAAGATTATTATTATAACAACAATAAAATAAATATACAAAACAAAAAAAAATATAATAGCAATAACAGAATTTAATTTGCAAAAATATTTTGTTATAAAGTAGCAAAAATACTTAATAATACAATTTGCTATTAAAAGATATATAACAAAAAGATTTTATTTAAGAGCAAATACGCAACAATAATATTAAACAACTATTATATATTATTAGTTCTATTTCTATTTCTTTTAATTTGCAGATATATTCTATATTATAATTAGAAAGCAAATCGAGAAAAACAAAAAATATAGACGAAATTACAACAATTAAAGCAAAAATAATAGAGACAAGTATAGAAGCAAACGCAAGAGCAGACGCAAAAATAGCAGTAGCAACAGCAATAACAATAACAAATAGAAAATATTTGTTAAGATTGCGCAAACAATTTGTCTATATATATATTAGTTTTGCTCTTAAAACAGTATTAATACTATTAAGCTACTTATTATTGTTTAATAATTTGTAAGAATACTAATAATACTTTATATAATAAAAGGTTAGTTAAATTTTTAAATTAATCTTATAATTATTTCTATTATAACTAGAATTAAAACAAAATTGTTTTTTGTATAGTATATAAACAATTTTAATACTTATATATTAATTATAGTAAGCAAATAAAATACTAAAAAATAAATATTTGTAATTGTATTTGCAAAGTTGCAATATCTATTTGCAAAAAAGATAAAGATTATTATTATTATTGCAAAACAAGCTTCAAAATTGCAATATTAATTGCGTTAATTTAAACTAAGTATTGCAATAACTAAATATCTTTATAATTTGCAAATAGATATAGAAATAAAAGCAATTATACTTACAAGACTATTCTGCAAAGTAATATAAAAAGCAAAAAAACAAGATAGTAATAATAATATCTATATTACTATATTGCACTTAAAAACAATAGCAACGCGTCTATATACTATAGAAAAAAATAAATTATTGCTATCTATCTAATATTTCTTAAAAGCAGTTCTACTAAGAAGATAAATCTATAATTATTAAAATAGATAAGAATAATAATTCTAAATATATTATCGCAAATATCTATTACTTTCTTACTATCTATAGAATACAAAAAATTACTCTAAATATTTGCTTCTATTTACTGCTATTAAAAAGCAGATAATTGCAAAGTAAAACTTCGCATATCTATATTATAATATACGCAACTTTATAAATATTGTTATAATAGCAATTTAAAAATTATATTGCAACTAGAACTAATAATATAGATCTTAGAAACTAAAACTTTAAAAAAAGATATAATTGTAAAGTATATTTTGCAGTACTAAATCTGCTTTGTTATAGTATACTTAATATATATTAGTATATATTTGACAAAAAGTTGCGCAAACTAGATTTAAACAAAATTAGTATTAAATTAGCAAATATTGTCTACATATTATTTTTTCTTAATAGCAAACAAAAAAGTATCTTATAGAAAATAAGATTTTTCTTGTATTTGTATTTCTTAGCAATTAGTTCTATTACAAATACTACTATTACTATTATATATATTATCTAACTTAACTTGCTTAACTACGCAGCTTTATCTAAAGAGATAGTAGCTAATTTACAATTATTACTATTTCTTATTCTTAATTAAAATTCTTTTATAGTTATTTATTAAAAAGAAGAATAAGAAATTTGTTTACAAAATTCTTATTTTTTCTAGATAACTAGACAATTAATTTCGATAACTTTAAAGCAACTATTTAACAATTTCTTAAATTAATAATTAAGTATTATTTTAATATTTAGTATTAAAGCTATTTATTGTAGAAGTCTATAATTTCTTTTAATTTCTCTATATATTTTATTAGAATTACTTTTTCGAAATCTTTAACAAAGTAAATTATAACAAAGTTAGAAAAGAGCTTCTATATAGAAGATTTTAAAATAAGAAATTGTACTACAACTCTTATATAATCTATTAAATCGATTAAGATTTCTATAATAAGTAATTCTTAATATTATAAATTAACATCTACTAGTAGTAGTTTTTTGAATAAGATTGTTAACAAACGTCTTAAGAGAAATCTTGTTATTAAAACGTCTTCTATTAAAAAGATTTATTAAAACAAAAAAATCAATACTATAATTAAATTTTTTCTTTCGAGAAATTCTTTCTTAAACTATAACAAGATACAATATACTAAAGATTGTATTGTTTTACTCAATATAGTACAAACTCGAAAGCAAAAATTTAAAATATTAAACTTTTAACAAATTATTACGAAATAAAATATCGAAATTGTAATTAAGATTTATAAAATACTCTTTACTATTAAGAAGAATTAATTTAAAGAAAAAACAAAAGATATCTTTAATTTCTTTTTTAATAAAATAAGATTTTAAGATTTTATTAAATATATTTGTAGTAATCTTAAAGATATATAAGATAAATTAATTAAGATTATAACTTAATATAATTATATTAAGAAGCAAGAATAATTAAATTAACTTCTACAATTATATTAAATAATATATAATATTTCTTAAGTATTATAATATTGTAAAAAAGTATCTTAATTTTAATCTAAATTCTTTTGTAACTTTAGCAAAAATCTAAATTAACTAGAAATATATTACAAAGAAATTAAGTTTTTTGATTAGAATTAATTTGTTTATTTTTTTATTATTTAGTTGCTAAATTTAATTGCAATAAAGAACTATATAATTGCAACAATTAAGATTGTAATTAATTTGTCAATAATAATAAATTTTAGAAAATCTATCTAAATTCTTTCTTAATAAGAAAGAGATCTTAGAAACAATATTAAAAGAGTAGATATATTTCTTAGATTGCAAATTACAATTTCTCTTATCTCTTTATCTATTTTATAGTTTTAATAAAGAGATATAATTATAAGTATTTTAACTAATATTCTTTATCTTTGTTATTGCAATTTTAATATTTTTTTTGTTAATATAATATATTCTAATTCTAGTAAATCTTGTACAACGCAAAACTTAATATATTTAAGCAATAAATAATTTTTGTTGCTTTATTAATACTTTACAATTATCTTATTATTGCAAAAGAGATTATTATTATATTAATAAAAAAAGTTATTTGCTTATAAAGATAAACTATTATTGCAACTTATTTGTTGTTAACTATTATTATAATTTATTTATTAAATTAAATTATTATTAAGATTTATTTATTGTTAACTTTTAGTATAATTTACTTGTTAAAGCAAACTATTATTGTAAAGAAGATTATAAATTATCTTTATTATAAGTTTGCTAATAAATAAATAAGACTTTAAGTTATTGCTTTTTCTTACGCAATAATTATCTTAACTTTATATCTAGAATTAATCGAAAATTAAAGTTTATCTTTAATAGATTATAAACAAACGCAATAAAATATTAAAAAATATTTAATAATTATAAAGATTAAGAGTTAAAATATTAATAAGATAGAAATTATTAATAAGACTATAATTGTGTCTATAATTGCAATAAAGTGTGTTCTTTATATAAATTAAAGTATTAATAAAATAAATATTAATATAACAATAAGCAAGATTGCAATAAATATCTAATTTAAAAATAATTGTTTTATTTATATAATATTATAGTATAAAATTCTAAAGAACAAAGCATTGAATTCTTTTTTTTTTTTTTTTTTTAATAACAAAGTTCGAAAAAGAGCAATTAGTTTTTCGAATACTTTTTATATATTTAAAAGAAATTATATTAAAATAATATATTAATCTTTCTTATATAATTTGTAGTAAAATAAACAAAAGTCTAGCAATCTAGAAAAATAAATTGCTTTAAAAATATTGTCTAAACAAATTTAAATTTTTAAGAAAAACAAAAAAGATAATTTTTTATTTCGAAAACAAAAAACAAATATTTAGTTAATATTTTACTAAAAAAATCAATCTTCTCTACAATATTAAAATACAAAATAAAGATATTATTGTTTATTATCTTTAAAATAATTTAGAAGTATAGCTAGCTTTAGCAATATTATTAAAAGAAGACAATAATATTATTAAAGTCTTTAATTAATATATAAGAAATAATAAACAAGCAATATATAAAATTTAAGATTTAAACAAGAAGTAAACAAATTGTTACTAAATTTAGTTTTAGAATTAGCTAAATATACACGTTAATATTGCAATTGTATTATCAACTATATAAATTAAATAAATAATAAACAATTACTAGTAAGTTGTTAATAAGCTAGTTATTCTTATTGTAGTTATTGTATCAATTAAGAAGAAGATTCTTATTTTTATAAACAATAGTAAAATATCTTAAGAAATAAAGCAATTTTATTGTTATTGCAAAGATAATTATTAAGATAACTTATATATCTTTGTCACAAAAACTATATTAACAAATATTATTGCAAAAAAAAATTTATATTTCGAGACTATTTAGTTAAATAATAAGAATATAGAAATTCTTCTTGCTTTATATATTGCAAAAAAGAGAGAAAATTAAAATTGTTAATTAGTAATCTTAACTCTATTAAGAATTTTATTAATATTAAAAAGTAATATTATTTTAATTGTATTTATAATTGTTTGTTATTTTAAAAAAAATACTCTTTAGTTTTATTTAACATTCTTTTATACTTTATTGCAATATTTTCTTAAAAATACTTTTAAACAAGAGCTATCTCTAGATATTATTGTAAAAAACGCAAAAATCTTTATATTTATTACTACTACAAAAATACTTACAATCTTAAAATTTATTAAATAAGAATCGAAATCTAGTTTAGTCTTCTAAATATATTTAAATATAACTACTATATACTATTTTAATACTAGCAAGTTACATATTTTATATCTCGATATTAATTCTAGATTTATTTTTATTAGCAAATATATATACTAAGTATTCTATTCTTATATTTCGACTTATCTTATAGTAGAGAACAAACAACTAAAATATTAAACAATAGACAATAGACAAAATTGTTACTTTTATACTTTGTGCTAAAATATTTTTGCGTTTTAAAAATAACAAAAATCGAATAAAAATTATTATTAAAGAAGTTTATATTGTATCTAGTCTACTATATAAAATAATAATTAAGATAGATTTTTAAAATTTAATTAAATAATAATCGAATAAAATAAAAGTAAAGAAAAGCATGTTACGAGTCGCGTACTTAGTTCTACTAACTACGACGCAAAGCTCTTCATAGTATGTAGAGCACAATTTGCCAAGAAAGTATTATGTGACTAAATCAATAAATTAGTAAGATTAACGACATCGATTCATTAAGATCATTAATCTAGAAAATCAATAAATCATTAAAATTAAAAGCATTGATTTATCGATTTAATTAATTTATCATGTATATAAACTCTTGAACGCGATTTCTTTATAAATTGTGTTTAACTTATTTATTAAGTTATTCTTTATCATAGATACAAGTTGCAAATCCTTGTTACCAAAAGATTGCTTACATCGTCTAAAGACGTCTACAAATCTTTTCAATAATATTAATCTATTCTAATACTTTAGTCGCCTAGATAGCAACGTAACACTTTGAACATTCTAAGAATGTCTATATTAGATCAACGCGTCTCTATTTCAAGCACTAGCTTATTAACATCACGTCGATCATTAATCATAAAAGACGACAAAATCAAAATTAATAAACTTGATATCTACTATGAAGATCGTATTGATCTAAAGAATTAACTTATATCAATAAATATTTATTTCATCTTCTATCTTGTTTTAGCGAACTAAAAGACGATTTTTGCATTAACATTTTTTAAAGAAAGAGTTTAGCATTAATTCAAGTCAAATTTACGAAAATATTTAAAAAATAATAGCGAAAACTCTTGTGCGATGTTCACAAACTTCAATAATTTTAAAAAAGAACTTCGAAGAATCTTTAAAACATTTAACGAAAAACAAATTACAAAAAGAATGATTTAGCATTTAATTTAACGAATTTTTGCAATAAATTACGTCGCTAGATTCTAAAAGTATATTAATTTAATTAAATGAAACGATGTCGCATTTATAACAATGTTTCGACGAAATTTAAAAAACAATCTAAAAGACGAAATTATGCGTGATGAAAAAATTCTTAGCGACATGTTTGATCTCATTGAAGTAGTTATCAATTTTAACGACAAATTATACGAAAGAGTTATGAAAAAAAAATACGATCAATTCTAAGAAAGAGCAAGAATCTTCTTTAAATCAACGATTAAATATTAGTAAAAAGAATCTCGTTTTAACTAGAAGTACAATAATTTTAATTATCGTAAACTTGCATTTATAAAATTGAATTCTACTTAACAACGTAAAGAGAAAAACTTTAAAGAAAAACAAAATAATAAATTCTAAAAAACGTACTATTTATGTGGCAAATCGAATTACTTCGCAAGAGATTATTAATCACGAAACTTAATAAATCGCTAGCAAATCAATGCTATGTTAAGAGAGATATCTAATAGCTAGGACAACATTAGAGAGCAAATCAACATAGAGGCGAACATCTCTAAAACTAAATCGAACGACGACTACTATTTAATAAAAAATCTAAATTAATTATAGAAAGTTCTAGATAAAACATCATTAGACAAGACATTCGCATTTACGCAAGAAATTAATTAAATACTTAATAAAACTATGAGAGCGAAACGATCAAAAACGTTATACTTTTATTTAGCAATAAACTTAAACGACGAATACGACTAAAAGAACTTTCACGAATGTCTAAACGACATTACGAAACATCTTAAGACTTTAGCTAATTTATCGAAGAAACGATAGATAAATTAGATCGTAAATAAATGCAAGAAAGCGCTAGAAAGCGACGCCACTATAGAAAGAAAAATTCCTAAAAAAATTAAACAACAATTAAGTAATGTTAATTTATTTAAATAAACAATAAAGAAAGCAAAGAAATATGCGACACTTAGTTGAACAAAATGTTATAACGATTTATGCTAAACTTATTTAGAAGATAAAGAAAAAATTAATTGATTTTCTAGAAAGTCAAAATTATTAATTTAACATAGAAAGAAAGTTTAGCGCAAATAGACGTTTAAAGTAGAAATCGCAACACAAAAACAAAGAAAAGTTCAAATTTTTTAATAAAGAGCATACTAGAGAAATGCAATATATTAGTCTAACAATAGCAACTAAACTTAACAACATATGTACGATGTTTTATTACATTAATTAAGATTAATAATTGTTAATTTATCGCAATGATCGATTCTAATGCAATAAATAATTTTATGATCAAAGCTTTTGTTAAAAGGAAAAAATATTCTACTTAAAAGAAGCTTAACGCATACAATTTAATAATTGTAGATAAAAACTCATTACTTAATAAGAATGAAAAAGTGAACAAAAAAACGAAATTACTATCAATAGCTATTTAGCAACACTACGAGAAACTAATCTTTAATATAGTGAAAATAATCATTTATAATATCGTTTTAGAAATGTCTTAATTGAAGCAACACAATTTAGAAATTAACTAAAATATATAAATACTTAGATTCGCACAATGTGATCACGTAATTTATATTCAATTTACGCATTAATAGCATTCAATAATAGATAAAAGAACGAATCGAAAATCGATCGCAAGCAACGAATTTGCATTTTCGAAAAAAAACGATTTAACAAAGTTTAACTTAATAAACATTAACAAAAATTAATTAAATTATAAAGTCAAAATAAGTGAAAAAAATTACGAATTTTTTAAAAGTCTTGAACTATTTAATATAACGAAGAAATCGCTAAAGTACGTATTACGAATATATAACAATTAAGAGCATCTATTCTAAAAAAAGAAAACAACAAAGACTCTCTCTAAACATTAATCGTAAAATCACGAAATTAAACTTAAATTAGACAAACAATTTACGTTTAAACTTATATATGCTCTATTTAAGAAAAAGTTCGAAGTACTTCGCAAATATCTAGCAAAAAACGAAAAAAAAAAATTTATTAAAAAATTCTAATTATAAATAGAATATCTAATTCTTTTTATATTAAAGAAGAATAAAACTCTTCGTTTATGTATCGATTATTAAAAGCTAAACAATATTATAATTAAGAATCAATATTTACTAACTAATATTAGCGAACTTTAAAATTAACTATTTAAAGCAAAATACTTTATTAAATTGAACTTACGAAAAGCGTACAATTAGATTAGAATAAAAACAAAGAAAAAGTAAAAGATAGCTTTTTGCACACGATATAAATTATACAAATACACAATAATGTCGTTCGAACTTACGAACGTCTCAACAACGTATTAAGAAATAATTAATGATATACTACGACAATATTTGAATCAATTTGTCATAATATATTTGAACGACATCATAATTTATTTAAAAATTTTGAAGAAGTATGTTAGTTATGTTTTTAAAGTATAAAAATGTTTAAACATAAAAAACTTATATCTTAAATTAAAGAAATGCGAATTTCATCGAAAGAAAATTGACTTTCTTAAATTTGTCGTTAAACGACATGAAATACGCATAAATCTTAAGAAACTATAAACAATTAAAGAATAAAAATCATTAATAAATGTTAAAGAAGTATAATTCTTTTTAAGTTTCATAAACTACAACAAAAAATTCATTAAAAATTATTTAATAAATGCGATATTATTGACGAATTTTACGAAAAAAAATACGTCATAATTATGAGAATTTATAAAAGAGAAATTATTTCAAAATCTTAAGCTAGAATGCTTGAAAAAACTAATACTAAAGATGTACGATTCGCAATTGTTAAATAAAATTGAAATTAACGCATTAAATTTAGTTATTGATGCATGCTTCAATTAAAGACATGAAGACATATAACACTTAATGACATATCTCTCGAAAAAACTCTTGTTAATCGAATAGAATTATAATGTTCACAATAAGAAACTACTCGCTATAGTAGTCTTCTTAAAATTATGAAAAATATATATGAAAGAATTATTCGAACTTACGATTCTCACAAATTACAAAAATTTTATGCATTTCATTACTATTAAATAGCTTAACAAAAGACAAATGCGATAATTAAAAAAACTTGAATAATAAAAGTTTAAAATATAGTATATTTTAGATAAAAATAATGATAAAGTAGACGCACTTAGCAAAAGAAGTGATCATATAAAAACGAAAAAATCGTTTAATCACAACATACTTAAAATCAATAAAAACGAATTACTATTAGCAAATAAGCACAAACTAAATACTACATTACAAATATTTCAAAATAATACAAAAGAGTTTTTAATAAAGAAAGAAAAACTTTAGATATTTATTAACAAGATCGACGAATGTATAAAAAAACATTATGACGAATCATTGTAAAGACACTTAAAAGTAACAAAAATTCTTTGACTTTTACGCTAGCATTGTTAGTTCTTATAGATGAGACAAGTTGTCAAGATATACATTAAACGATATCTTAGTTATTAATAGAACAAACATAATACGTATGCGAACTATGGCGAAATTCAATATTAGAAATCATTTAAATCGTTATAAAATAAAGTCACGATAAACTTTATTATTAAGTTGTCAAAGTTAACGAATTTAGCAATTAAAAATAGGTATAATTCGATACTAATAATGATTAATAAATTTATTAAATACTTATATATTATCGCATGCAAAGAGAAGTTTATCGCAAAACAATTAGAATACATTATATTGAATTAACTCATAAAATATCACGATATATTTAAGAGATTAATTAATGACAAAGATAAGCTTTTTACGTCTAATTATTAAAAGACGTTTCTCTTAATGTTAGATACAAGGCTTCGAATGTCTATTGTCTATCACTTAGTCACAAATAATTAAATAAAATAAAAAAACTAAAGTCTTAAGCAATATTTAAGACACTATATTAACAATACTTATAGTAATTAAGTATTACTTTTATCTATGACACAATTAACACTTAATGTAAAGGTTTCGAATATTACTAAAATAACTTTATTCTTCGCTAACTATAACAAGAAATTAAATCTCTTTAAGAAAAAGCGCACGCATTTGTTTGCGCAATTAGCTATCGAAAGAATAACAATATTAAAAAAGATACATAATAATATTTCGAAAATGCAAAAAAGATTAATTAAGTATTAAAACAAGAAACGAAAAACGACATCTTAGCTAAAAGAGAGAAATAAAATATATGTTTTTACAAAAAATCTTAAAACAAGAAAATTAAGCAAAAAATTAAATTATGTCAAAGTTGAATTATTTTTCGTTAAGAAAGCTAAAAGATCAATTAATTACGAACTTGACTTACTTTAAAACGTCAAAATATTTCTAATATTTTATATTTTATTGTTGAAGTTAGCAAACTTAATTACGTCTTTACAAAACATTTTTTATTTCTATTTACAAGAAGAGAAACAATTCGAGATTAAGAAAATTCTAAAACAAGAAAATTAAAAGTATCTTATTAAGTGGAAAGAATACTTTATTTTTAAAAACACGTGGAAATCTCTTAAGAATCTTCGACGATGCTAGAGATTATTAAAGAAATTTTAAGAAAAGAAACGTTCTCTTAAAAATTAAAAAATAGTTTTTGAAACAAATTATTACTAAAAGAAGCAATAATTATTTCTTAATTTAAATGAGAACTAGTTAAGTTCTTTAAAGCATTTAATTTATTTAAACTTTAAATTCCACGACGAAGCATTTCATTATTACGTTTCTTCAAAGATTTTTTTTGTTTGCGTAGTCTCTCTATACGCGCATATTGCTCACGAAGCTCTTAATAAAGCTCATTCGCATAAACGATCGTTAATTGCATTCTTTTTTCTAAAACATTCTTTTATTGCTTTAAAAATTGTTATTTAACATTGAAAAAATTATAACAATCGTATTTGATCGAGAATCTTACGCATTTAACATAACGATTAAATTTTTTCTTTATTTTACAAAGAAAGTTACAACAAGCACAACGAGAACATTAAGACATAATAACGTTTGTTCGAAGTAATCTTCAATAAAGTTCGTAACGTTGTTAAGACTTTTTTGAATCATTAAACATAATGGTAGAAAGAATAAATTATGATGTTTTTTAGAACGAAAATCTTGAAGAAAAAGATAGTGTTACGAATTACGTACTTAATTCTATTGATTACGACGTAAAGCTCTTCATAGTATGCAAAGCACAATTTATCAAAAAAGTATTATGTGACTAAATTAATAAATTAATGAAATTAACGATATTAATTCATTGAGATCACTAATCTAAGAAATTAATGAATCATTAAAATTAAAAGCATTAATTCATCGATTTAACTAATTTATCATGTATATAAACTCTTGAACGCGATTCTTTTATAAATTGTGTTTAACTTATTTATTAAGTTATTCTCTATCATAGATACAAGTTGCAAACCCTTGTTACTAAGAGATTGCTTACATTGTCTAAAGACGTCTACAAATCTCTTCAACAATATTAATCTATCCTAATATTCTAGTCGCCTAGATAGCAGCGTAACAAAGCAAAATTATATACTTTTTTGCAATTAATATTTTCTTGTACAAGCAACTTCTACAATTACTTTATTAATAATTAAGAAAATATTCTTAACTCTAGTTCTTATAATAAAAGCAAGTATAATAAAGTTTTTTAAACAATATTATTCTTGTATACGTAATATTATTATTTATATCAAAAAAATTACAATACTAGATCTCGATAAAAAAAAATATATATATATTATAAATCTTTGTTTGTTAAGATTTCTTATCTTTTTTAAGCTTTTTTTTATATATATTTTACTATAGAAGAATTAGTTATTGCAATTAGCACAATAATTAAATTAAATTAATATATTATTCTTGTAAGTAACTTTAAGCTTATCTTTTCAAAAATTTATAAAAAACAAACTTTAAATTAAATTAGTAATCTTGTTAAAATTGTATAATCTATATTAGTAATTAAAGTAAATTTCGCAAAAATATTTATTAACAAAATTTATATAAAGTTAAATATATCTTAACTTGTGCAACTATTAAAGAAAGAGAACAATAAAACAAATATATTAAATTATTAAGAAAAAAAATACAAAGCTAGAGTATAGATAATACTTAATTATTATTACAATTTTTTTCGCGTAAAACTAGACAAATTTAATAATAATATCGAGATATTAATATTATTTATAGACAAAAATAATATTATTAATTTTAAGCAAATATTATACTTTTTTATTGTACAAGATTGCAAAACAATTAATAATATATTAAACTTATTTATATATTAAAATCGACTACAAAAGATTTCTTTAAAAATTGTTTTATTAACTATATTATTAATATTTGTAGTCTAAAAAAATAACAAATTATAAATAGTAATTAATTTTCGCAAGATTAATACTCGACTATACTTAAATATATACTTTTTATTATATTAAAATACTATATTTAACGCTCTAAAAGAAATTATAATTTTTCTTTAAAGATATAACAAACAACGTAGTAGATTATTAGTATTCTAGAGAATAATTACATATAAAGAGCAAAGATTGCAAAATATATTGTAGTTTCTAAGCTAGTTTCAATTGAATCTAGCTTATCTAAGTTAGATTAATTTAAATCTAAGTTAACTCGCTAAGCAAATTAATCAAAATTACACAAACAACTCTTCAAATTGCTTATTTAATACTATCTCGATTTGTAAATTTCAAATATATTGTCGTTGTATTGCGCAACACTCTTACTCGATAACAATATATTTGTCAATTTTTATTAATTTTCTAATCTATTAATTTAAATTGCTTAATAAAGATCTTAAACTTATTTCTAAACAATAGCTTTATTAGTTTGTCTACTATTATATTTGTGCTTTAAATAAAATTGATACAAATACAATTACTTTTGCAAAGATTTCTAACATAATAAAGTATTATATTAATCTATTTTAATCTATTATTAATATAAGCGTTCTTAATAAATATTAAAGTTGCTTAATTGTCGTCTATTAATTGCATAAAAAATACAAATTTGTATATTTTAATTTTAATAATATCTATGCAATTTAATAGATCTTTAAAATATTTTGCATAATTAGTATTTCTTAAAATTTGTATAATTTATAGATTTTTTCTAACATATATAGATAGAGTTATATACTTAATTTTAATAATAAATATTAATATTAACTTTTGTTTGCGTAATATTTATGCAATCGATTCTTTACTTATTATAAATATATATTTAAAAATTAACTTTCGATTTAATCTATTAGATACGTAATCTAATTTAAAATATACTACTAAATATAAATTTTTATTGTTGCTATATATTAGTTTCTTGTTAACAATAAAGCGAAGATATCGAAGCAATATTTTTAAAATTTAATTATAATATTTTGTTAAATTAACAAAATATTAACTTAGATATTCTACTACGAAAGCAATATTTAGGCAAGTATAAATAACTATATATATAATGCTTTTAATTGCATATTAATAATTTCTTTAATTAATTTATTTATCTTCTAATTCGATAAATTAAAAAAAATTGTATTTATTTATAAACAATTTAATTAAATTGTTTTTGTTAATAGATATTTGCAATCTATTAAGTATCTTGTTAATATAATAAAATTAATCTATATATAGAGTTTTGATTTTTCGATCGCAAGTAATTCTAATGTTAAGAATTCTTTTTATTTTTTTTAAATTCTTTATCTTAAATATCTTTTAAAACTTGCGTTTAAATTAATTAATATTATTTATTAATTGTATAATAATAGCAATATTGTTAACATAAAGTAAAAGTATAATACGTTGTTCGAAATACAACAAAAGACAAAGATTAATATTGTATTGTTTAAAATTTAGCTTAACAAGCTCTTTAATATAGCATTTATATTAATTGCAAACAACTTGTTTTAAATTATAAAAACTTCGAAAAATACGCAAATATTATTTTAAAAATATATTTATTTTAGATAAAAATATTATATAAATTTTCTTTTTAAGAAAAAACTTAATAAAGACGTTATTAACGTTTATCTAAAAGCATTTTAGATTCTTTAGCATAATAATAACAAGAAACATTTGTAAAATATTAAATTTAACAATTAAAACAAAAGTATTTTCGTAATTAATTTCGAAGACTTATATAAAATCTTTTGCAATTAATTTTGTTTTAAGTTTCTTTAATGTTTTATTTATATATATCTTTGCTTCAAATACTTACTTGCTTGTTACAATATTAACATTTTAAAAAGAAATAACAATTTTCTATATATTATTAGTAGCAAAAGTAAGTAATTTCTTTTATATAACATCTTTCTATAATTTTTTTTAGACAAAATTGTTTACAAAATTGTTTTATATCTTTAATACAAATATAATAAACTTACTAGTATTATTATTATTTTATTAATAATTGCAAAGTTGCATTTCGAATTTATAGTTTTATTAATTATATTTTAAACTATAAAGATTGCTATAATGCGAACAATTTTGCTTCGATGTTTTTCTAAGTTCTTTATACTATTATTAATTTGTTTTCTCTTTAAGATAGCAGTATATAAAAATGTCTATATATAATGTTTAAATAAAACAAATATATCTAAAGTTATCTTAAGAAGATCTAAGATAATTTAAGTAAAATCTAAGTTATTTTAAGTAAAATCTAAATTAATATAAATAAGATCTAAATTAATATAAATAAAATCTAAATTAATATAAACAAAATTTAAATTAATATAAGCGAAATCTAAATTAAATTTATTTTTAATTAAATTTTTGCAAAATCTATCTATTAATTGTTTTTTTAGCAAGATATTAATAATTTTAATATGTATCTTAAGATTAATATATTCTTTTTTTTGTTTTTAATATATTTAATAATATTATATTTAATAATTTTACCTCAATTCAATGTTTATATTTTAATAAATATACTTGTTTTGTTAATATATTTAAGAAATACTTTTACTTGTTTTTTATTTATAAGCTTATTTTTTTTATTTTTAGCAAAAAAAGATTTAAAATTTATATAGAAATAATATTTGCAACTCTATATACGCAAATAATCAATAAAAAGATTAATGTTAATAAATATTTTTATAAAGATAATAAATTTATTGTTAATAAGCAATTTAATTGCTATACAATTTTGCAAATATATATTTATTTATACAACTTCTAATTAAAATTTAATAAAAAAATTTGTCTCTTTAATTATAACTTTTATAAAATTTTCGATAATTTTTATATCTTGTTTAGCGATATTATTTTAAAAAGAATTGTATAACAAAATATAATTAAATATAATATTAAAAAATAAATATTATTTATTAAGTATTAACTTAAGTTCTATATTGTTATTGTTACAAATTGCGAATACTCTAATTTTATTTTAAAACTTTGTTTGCATTTGTTATTAATAAAGAATATTTATATTTTGTTTTTATTTAATTATTGTTAATACTTATATTTTACAAAAGTAATTGTTAACAATTTTAAAAAAATACTTGTATTTAAGTTTTAAAATTAATAATAATTTGCAAATATTAATTAAAATAAAAGCTAAAATAATTGTTTTATACTTATTAATATAATAATTTCTCTTATTGTAGAGCTTAATTAATACGTATACTTTACAATTTTTTTTATATCTTTAATAATAAAAACAAGCTTTAAAAATGTAGTAATCTTATATAGCTTTTGCAACTTAATTGCTTCTAAATAAGTATAAGATACAAGTGCGTCTACTTCTTGCTAGCGCACTAAAATATAAAAGACGTAAGATATAATAGACTTGTATTACTATATTTTAACTATATAGAGTCGATAATAATAAAACTAATTGTTAAAGAACAACAAGAAACAAGCTTTCTTTTTATCTAATATTTGCTATAATATACGAATCTATTTCTTGCTATTTAACTCGAAAGAGATGTCGTATCATTTAAGACTTCTATAGATATTTAGAGTTATATATTTTGTTATATTTTGAGACACTAGCGCGTTAAGAACGCTATAATATTACAATTATTTTTTCTCTTAAAGTACTAGTCTCTAATAATGTAAAAAACTATATTAATCTTATTAAGACAAAGACGTCTACTAAGTGTTAATATTGCAAAAACTTGTTAAAAATCTCTTTAAATCTTTTTGAAAATTAAAAGAAAAAAAGTCTTTTGTCTAATAAAAATAAATTTATATGTTAATTTAATACAATTTGTAGAACAACGTAATAACGACAATAATAATTTATAATACGTTATTGTTTTGTTGTTTGTTATTGTTAGAATTCTAAATAGAGTTTAAAGTAAAGTTAGCGTTGCGCAAACGCTAGATAAATTATAAATATAAATATTGTTGTTTTTCTTTTTTTTTTTTTTTTTTTTTTTTATATTCTTCTTAATTGCAATTGCTTTATTGCTATAAATAAACTATTACAAAAACAATAATGTATAAAGCTTATATATATAGTGCAAATCTTAAATTAATATATCTTTTACTTCTTCTTTTTTTGTCTTTTCAATTACATTTTCTAAAAGATCGAAAAAATAAAAAAATAAACAATTTCGATATTTTGTTGTTTACAATATTAATATATTACAATTTGTAATAATTTTTTGTGCGTAACTTGCGTAAGCAAGTATATATATATTTGCGAAAAAAAGAGTATTTATATTTGTTGCAAAATTTTTTATTGCAAATTAAATTGCTATATTGCGATAAATTTTTTGTACATTTATAATACAATAATTGTTAATATTTATTAGTTTATTAAACGTTTTTAAGATTTTATAAAAAAACTTGTTATCAATTATTGCAAAACGTTCGAAATAAAAGATACAATTTCTAGAATAATAGAATGCGTGCGAAAAAGTATAGTTTACAATATAAAAAGCTAACAACGCAATAAAGAGTTTACTTTATTAATAACAAATTAAATTTAATCTCGTATTTGACAACTTAAACAAAATTTAATTTTTGCTCAAAAGCATTAAGTCAAACTTAAATAAAAGCTCGCAAAAACAAAAATAATTTAAAATAAAATTTTTACTAAAACGCAACAATTGATCGATTTACTTTCTAAAAAAGTATTAAAAATAAATATTTTCTTTTGCTTTTTAATATTTTACTAATATATATTTAGAATTTGAAGCAAAAAAAAACAAAAACAAAAACAAGTTGTTAATAAAGACAAAGAAAACAAAGTTAAAATAGATTGTCTCTAGATTTATTATCAATCTAAATTAAACAAATTTGAGAAAATTTTTTGCAAAATTTTACAATTTTAAGATTGAATTTTTTTGCAACTTCGAGTTGTCGATAAAAGTATTAAATAAAAATATAATAAGTTTTTATTTTTATTTTATTCGCGTCTTGTTTGCTTATATTTTTTTAAAAAATAAAGAAAACAAAAATACGTATAAGTAGCGAAAATAAGTTTGTAACAAAAACAAAAAATATTGTGCAAAATAAATTCTTTGCAATTTGTTTTTCTTAGAAGAATATAAGTACTTTAAACAACTTCGAAGATTTGTCTATAATTAATTTTAAAAAATTTAACAATTTATTTTTAAATAAGTTCGAAAGTTTTCTTTAATTGTTTTAAGACAAATTTAATAAGATATTAAGAATTTGTTAAGTTGTTATAGTATATTGTCGACTAATTAACAATAATAGAGTAACTTTGTTTTTAAGCTATATTTTAAGCATTTATATTAAAAGAGACAATTTTATTATTTCTAATATTTTGTATAACAAAATAAAGAGATTTTTTTATATAACTTAATTATACAACAACGATGCAATAACAATTGCGCAATATTTTATTAAGCAAATTATTGTTAATATAATTGTTGTTATCGCAATATGCGTTGTACTATCTTTTTTGCTTTTGTTTGCTATATATTTGTTTTTTAAAGTTCTTTCGCAACTTATTAATATTATTTAGAAATTCTTCTTTTAATTATTAATTGTACTTTTTGTTTCAATTTATTTATTTAATTTTATGTTATATTTGTTTTTTTAACTTAGTTTTATCTAGAATTTTTTTAATCTTTTATTAAATTTTGTTGTTAATAAGTTTCGAAATTTATAATATTTGTTTTGTCTACTTATTACTAGCGCGATACAAAGATAATTTTAGAAGTAAAATATAAAAAGTATTATAAATTTAGTAAGTATTAGATAGAGTAAGATAATAAATTTGCGTTTTAATCTTGTTTTTAATTCTAAACAATTTAATATACTTGTGCGATATTTTTTTGTTAAATTTTTTTTGTTTTAGATTTCTAATTAAAAGTATAATTAATTTTTCTACAACAAAGCTTTTTAACTTATATCTTTTATTGTAGTATTTTGTTTGTTGCGCAACAACGTTTTTAAGACGTTTTGCTAGAATTTTTTTAAATTATAAAGTTGTTTTACGCGTTTTTATATCAATGATATCTTTTCTTTAATAAAGTTATTTTTAACTTTATAGTAGATCTTCGAATAATAATTGTATATTAAATAGAACAACAAAGCTTTAACTAAAACATAATAGCTATTGTTGTAAACAAATTTTGCTATTAATAATAAATTTGTCTATTTTATCTATTTAGTGTTAACGTAAGTGCGAAGATAGTATTCGAGAGTTTAATTTTATTGTTCGATTAAGTTATTTGTCTAAGAATAAAAAATAATACTTAACTATCTTTTAATTTATGTATAAAAATATATAGCAAACTAAAAAATACTAGTAAAGATAAATTTTTTGTTACTTATTATGTTAGTTAGCATTTCGAAACATAAAACAATTTTATCGAAAAATACTTTTGCTAGCTTTGCAATATTAATTCTAGTAATTACAAATATATATTTAATTATTTTTGTACAACAATTAACTATTACGAAAATCGAATTATATACAACTTTATAATGCTTGTTTAACAACAAACTTGTTACAAAGTTTATAACAATTTCTTTTTATAATTTTTTTGCTACAAATAAGAATCGAAACTTATAATACAATTTATAATAAAAAATTTTAATGCGTTAATAAATATTATATATTTTGATATATATTTTTATTTGCTTTGCGCAAGCAAGCTAGAAATATTTTTGCTAAAATAAATTTAGAATTTTCGCGATTTTAAAATGTTTTGTTAATAAATTGTTATAATTTTTGCGAATTAATTTCTCTTTAATAGCTATATTCTTTAAAATATAGAGCAATTTATTATATTTAACAAAACTCTTTTAATCTAAAGTCTATATCTTTTGTTTGCAACAAAACAATTTTTTGATTTTAACTTAAATCTTTTCGATTTAAGTATCTTTAATTTAGAGATTCTTTATTAAGAATTTCATTAATTGTTAAGATTTTTTATACAATTTCTTTGATATATTTTTAACTATTTTTCTTGAAATAACAATTTGTACTCTAGCTAGTTAAAATAGAGATACTAGTTTTTTAAAAACTTTTTTTTTATTTTATAGTCGCAAAATTTTTGCGTTAATAGTAGATACTTTTGCTAGTTATAATACAAAAGTTAAATTATTTAATATTTTTTGTTTGCTTTGCGCTAGCAACTTTTTGTCAAACAATAGCGTTAACTTATTTTAAAATACAAAAATTAAATTGTTTAATATCTTTTGTTTGCTTTGCGCTAGCAAATCTTTGTTAAACAATAATATTAATTTGTTTTGCAACGTTAATAGCAATCTTGTATTTAATAACAAAATCTTTTTATAATTGAAACGTCTTAACAATCTATTTGTCAAATTTTTTTTATTTAAACAATAAAAAATTTTAAAATTATAGATAATTAATTTAAGCGTCTAGTAAACTTGTCTTAAGTTTAGCTTCTTTTAATTTATAAACTCTCTAAAATTGTTGTAATTCGATTATATCTTAATAGAATAAGTATTGCTTCTTAGATAGTATCTTTATTGCTTAAAAGTAACTACAATAGTTAGCAATTTCTAATTATATATTTTATAATTTTGCTTTGTCGAAATTATTTTTTGCGATTAAAATATTATTAAATGTTAATTTTTGTTGTTATTTTGTTGACTTAGAATGCTTGCAATTGCAAAATTAGATATATTAATCTTTACTTTAATCTTTTTGTCTAAATTGTAATAGCAAAGTAGTAAAGTCGATATAAAAATATTGCAAAATTGACAAAACATTTGCTCTACTTTATTCGATTAAACAAAAGAGTTAAATTTCTTGTTATTCTTATTTTCTTTTAATAGATTAGTAAAGAAAACAACTCTTTTCGAATAACAGTATATAAAGTATCTATAAAAATTTACGAAGCTTAGAAATATTTAAAGCTTGCAATAAGTTTTCGATTTAAATTACTTTTTAATTGTTTTGATTTTTTTTAAATCTATTTATATATCTTTTAAAAATACAATAAAGTTTAAAATTTTAATCTTTGTAGTATTAAACTTATATTTTTTTAAATTAATATATAGCAAATACTTGCGAAGACGTTTTAATATTTATCTAATATAGCGTCAATATTTTGTTAAATTATTGCTATATATAAGTATGTTATTTATATAAACTACGCAAGTTATATCGATCAATTCTCGCAATATTTTATTAATATAGATCTAAAAAATTGTCGATATATTTGCTAGTTCAAATAGTATAATCTAATACTCGAAATATCTATAGCGCGTACAAAATGTTGTTTTTTACTTATTATTGCGTTTAATGCAAATGCGATAATAGACGTTCTTCAAATTTAAAACAATAAAGCGCTTTGCTTTGTATAGACAATCTAGCGTTTCTATAATTAGAAACAATAGATAACAATTTTTGATAATAATTGCATTTAAACTTCTATAGTTAATATATAAACATAATTTATTGTTTAATTTTAATATAAATAGAATAGAAATATTTGCAAACAAAACTAAATACTTAATTTAATCTCTTGCTAATATATTATCGAGATATTATCGAAATATTGTTAGTTTGTTTTATAAAAGATTATAAAGAGATATAAATAATAGCTTTTTATTGTTTTGCAACTTAATAATATAATCTTCTCTTCTTAATTTTGATAAAATTCTAGCTAATTTATTATTATAGACATCTTCTAGATTTCTTAATTTTTTAAAAATCTTAAACTTTGCTAGTTTTTTGCTTGATATCTTTGTAATATTAATACAAACAATTGTATAAACTATACTATATTTGACGAAATCTAAAACAAATTGTTTGAAATCGATTATTTTCAATTTTTTATCTAAGATTTTGAATTGTTATTTTTGCATCTTCGAATCAATTAATATATTTTGCATAAACAACATTAATATATCTAATATAAAATTAGAATCTATATATTCTTTTAAATAGAATAAAATAATGTATTTTTAATACTAATTTTATAAGTTAATTAAGTAATAGATTAACTTATAGATGTTGTAACAAAAACAATTATTGCTATTAAAAAAATCTAGTGTTAATAAAATAGCAAATATAGATTGCAATTCTTATTGTACTATATAGATATAATTAATAAGATTTATCTTAGCTCTCGAATTAACTAAATCTATAACTTGATACTTGTTATTAAAAAATCGAATTTAATTTTTTACTAAAATTGAATTTATTGTTTTTATTTGTCTTTTTTGTTTTGTTTGCAAGATATTGACAAAGTTTGATCTTTTTTTGTATCTATTATAATAATAGTAGTAGCAATAAACTTGTTCTATTTATATTTATTAAAACAATTCAATTTGTAATATCTCTTCTTATAGTATTTAAAATATTTAATACTTTTTAAATAGTTTGCATTATTAATTTCGTAAATTTGCTTGCGCAACGTTAACAGGTTTTTAAAAATATATAACTTTTTACTTTTAACAAATTTGTTAATATTGTTTGAGCAACAATTTTAATAAAATTTGTCTAAAGAGATATTAGAATTTTTTGTAATTTGTTAATTTTTAAAGTTATTTGCGTTTATTTTGCAAATACAATTTAGTGTTTGTTCTTATATAATAGTTATAACTAGAAGTTTATTGCAAGTATTTAGTATATTATTAGTATTTAGAATTTTTATTTTCAAGTTTAACTTTAGCTTAGTTAGAAATATATAAATTCTATATTTTTTTAAAAACAATACTAGATAAATCTTTAACTTATTTAAATATTTCTTAAAGATAATTATCTTTTAATCTAGTTTCTATTTAGCAATCTTCTATTTTTTGTAAACAAGAAGACGACAATTAGCAAAATTAACTATCAAATTTAATAGAAATTTTCTAAATTCTTCAAATATTTTGTTTTTCAACTTAGTGTTATTGTTTGTTCTTAAATACTATTGCGTAGCAACATTATTTTTTCAAAAACAATATACAATAAAGAATTCTGTTCTTATTTATAATAAAGTACGTTAAGAGTCGCATTATATTAATGTCGATTTTTCGAAACTAAATAGTATACTTATTTACGCTTTAATTCTTATACAATTTTAGCTTTTTAAACTTTAGAAACTTAAATATTATCAATAATAATACAATAACAAGTTATAAAACTTAAAAGTTTATTTGTTTAATTATTATAGTTTAAATCTATTAAGCATTTTGTAGATCTTGAATCTTTATTATTAAGATTTTTATCTATTAATATAAAGTCGAAACTTTAATTGTAATTAAGCTATCTTCTTTACTATTATTACGCTAGCGTAAATTATTTCTGTTAATATTTTGTAAACAATTGTTGTCTCGAAAAATATTAAAGTCTTCAAACTTTAATTTAGTAATTAAATAATTATTGTAATTTAAGCTACTATAATTTGATATAATGCTATTACGTTTCGAATCTTTTTCTTCGAAAGATAAAACAATTAGAATTGTAAAATGCGAATACGTTTGCTTTTTGTTAACGCACTAAGATATAAAAGACGTAAAATATAATAAACTTATATTACTATATTTCAACTATATAGAGTTGATAGTAGTAAGACTAATTGTTGAAGAACAACAAGAAACGAGCTTTCTTTTTATTTATTCTTGCTATAAATGCGAGTTTATTTTTTGCTATCTAACTAGAAAGGAGTGTCGTGTTATTTAGAACTTTCATAGACACCTAGAATTACGTACTCTGCCATATCCTGAGGCGCTAGCGCGTCGGGGGCGCTATGACATTACAATAAGCACATTAACAATATTAAAGACTATACAACTTTGCTTTAAAATTGCTAATAATTACTTTATTAATATTAACTTGCATTTAATTCTTTTAATTAAATATATTATTAATTGCTAAAAATACTACAAGAGATTTTTATTATATAGTAACAATAAAAGCAAACTTGTTTAAGTTTAATACTATTTTGTTTATTACGTATATATTTTCTTGCTAATTTGTAATAAAAATATGTTTTTTTTTATTTATTTCGCATTTATATATTGTATTTATTAAAATTTCTATATAAATCTTTCTAATATATATATTTATTAAACAAAAGATTAACTTTAAAGTCTAAAACAAAAAGAATATTTATTAAATATATTTTGTTTTTGTTCTTTGTACGCATTATTGTTGTTCTATATTAATTTAAAAACAATTTTTTTTCTTCAATTTTAACAATATATTTAGAAATAACAATAAAAAAAATTCTAAAATATTAAAATTAATTAATTATATATAAGAAAGCGTCAATATTAACAATTTATTTATTGTTAAAAATTTTATTAATATTTTTTTTAAACAATGTTGCAAATTCTTTATTAATATTTTTTTTAATATTAAAGTCGCTATTATTAAGTAAAGATTTCTTTAACAAGTTATTGTTTTTAGAATTATAAATACAATACTTTTTATAAAATTTTCGCTTATTATTTTTAATAATAATTTTTTTTTTTTTTAAATGTATTTGCGAATATTAATATAAAAAAGATATTTTTCAATAAGATACTTAAGACTTTAACAAAGATAACAACAATATACGTCTTTATTAATTTTTTAATTAAAGAAGCTAAATTTTCGATAAAAATTAAAGTTTAATTTAAAAAAAAAACTTCGATACTAACGTTAAGATTTCGAACAACTAATTTCGCATTTAATTTATATAGCAATTTTATTAACTTTAAGTAATGTTTTCTTTTTTTATAGCTTTTAAAAAGTTATATTAATGTTAAAAAAATTTTAAATATTAAGAGTATTTCGAGTTGCAATATATTTCGAAAATAAGAAAATTAATAATATTTAAATTAATCTATTATTGCGACATAATTTCTTTATATTAAATTAAATTTTAACAATTTTTTGTCTTAGTTTCTTAAAATATGTCTATGCTTTATTAATATTTTAATTAATAGACTTCTTGTAGTTTATATAGTTTGTTAAGTGTTATCTTTTAATAATTCGAAACTTTTCTTTATATTTATATATTAAGAATCTTTATATTTTATATGCGATAATTATAGCGATTATGTTCTTCTTATTGTTCTTATTTAAACAAAGTTAAATATAAAGAATAGTTTTAATATTTGCTTTTACGTCTTTAGATTAAGAAATTATTAATAATATTAAATTAGTTTCGCTTGTAAAAATAAAAAATACAATAAAATTTAAAGATTAAATTACATTTTAAAGATTTTTTGCTATAAAATAATTTTTTATTTAACGAAATTATTGCTTGTTTATAATTTAACTAAATATATTAATTGTTTTGCGTATATTGTTTTTTATAATATATAAAAGTAAATAAAGTAAAATTAACAAAAAAGTAAAAAAGTAACTAAAGTAATGTTTGTTAAGTAATAATAAAGAGATTTAATATATTAATTTTTTATTAATTTAGTGCGAAGATCGTAATTATGTTGTCGTCTTAATAGTATTTTTTAATATTGTGTTTGCTTTCTTTAAAGCAATTTAGTTTGCTTTTTTTAAAGTGTTAATTAACTTTTTTTTAAACAATATAATTTGCTTTCTTTAAAACATTAATTAGCTTTTTTTTAAACATATAAATTAATTTTTTTTTATTGTTGTTTGTTCTTTATAGAATTTGTAATCGAACAAAATTAATTTGTTTGCGCGAAAATCTCTTGCGCAACTTAAAAATATATATCGATTTTTGTTTGTTAATAATAATATCTTTTGTTTTTTATAAAATGCAATTAAGATTGTCGCAATAATAGTATTAGAGATTGTCGAATTAAAAGTTTTTGCGAACTTGAACTTATAATCTCTTAAAAAATATAATAAACAACGTAGTAAATTATTAGTACTCTAGAGAATAATTATATACAAAGAGTAAAGATTGCAAAATATATTGTAGTTTTTGAGTTAATTTTAATTGAATTTAGCTTATCTAAATTAAATTAACTCAAATTTGAACTAATTTGTTAAACAAATTAATTAAGATTAGGCAAACAACTTTCTAGATTATTTATTTAATACTATCTCGATCTATAGACTTTATATATGTTGTCGTCGTATTGCGTAACAATTTTTAGTTTTGTTAATTTTATTAAAAATTTCTTTTAGTAAAATACTAAATTAAGTAACTAATAAAAAATAACTCTAGTAATATCTTATTAAAATTAAAAATAACTTACAATATTTACAATCAAGTTTGTAAATATTTTAGCTTTCTTTTAATATTATATAAAGAAATTGCTAGAATTATATCTATAGCAATTTGTTTTAATTTATATTAATAATATTATAATCTAGTTGCAAACTCTAGATTAACATATTTATTATCTTAATTAAATTCTAGCTTTATTAAAAAAATAACAATATTACTTTAGTCTTATCGAAATATTACTTTGTCTATTTTAGTATTAAGATATTAAATTATTATATATTTTAACTAGATCTAAGTATTATTAAGAAGAAGATAGATACAATTAAATCTCTAAAGTTTCTATATAATCTTAGAGATCTTAAGATAGATTTAGGATTTTTTAACTACTATTGTTGATTTGTTAATTACTATGTTGCTATAGTTCGATTTCTTATAAAATTAAAAATTAAGAATTTTATTAATAGTTTAATAAATAAATATCTATAACACAAGTATATAACACAATTATATCTTCGTTAACAATACAAAAATAGTTGCAATAATAAATCGACTAATATTATTTTTAACACAAATAAGAAATATTAATAAATATAAAAGACTTTTAAGTTTGTTTTCTATTAGATATTAATTCTAATCTATTTTAACTTTAGCAAGTCTTTTATTTTTTATATTAACAATAGCAAAGAGAAGAGATTTAGAATTGCAATTTATTAGCTTAATAAAAAAAAACTAAAAAATCTATTTTGTTTTTTTCTAGAAATCTTGTTAATATTAAAACAAGATATTAAGTTATAAAACTTAAGATTAACGCATTTGTTTAAACTTTACTAGATTATTTTAATATTTCGACAATAAATTTTTTATTGTAGTTATAGATTATATTATTTTAAGAGTAACTCTATAAAACAAATTTACAAATTGATATTTTGCAAGACTTAATAAATAAGCTATATATTTATTTATATACTTATCTCGAATAATTATAGTTTATTGTCTTGAAAAAAATTACAATAATACAAACAAACTTTTAAGACTATTAATTAACTACACAAATATTAGTTGCTATTCTATAATTACTATTGTTGTTAATAAAGAATTTCTTTATAGTTTTTGCAATACTCTTAAAACTAACTTCTATTTCTAGAAAATTTATAAAAAGATAGAAAAGCATTTATAAAATATTGTAAAAAACTTCGAAAATTTAAATCTTATATATTAATTGTATTAATTAAATATAAATATTAAATTGCTTTACTTAATTAACAAACTCAATTTCAATTATATCTATATTTTAAAGTTTTTAAAAAAAAAATTTAACTTTGTTTACAATAACTATATATACAATAATTATTATTAAACTCTAGATTATCTTAAGATTGCTTGCTATTTTCTTAAAATAAAAAGCAAAATTTATATTTATATTAATAAATATTTAGCTTATTAATTGTTAAAGTCTTTGCAAAAACTACTATATAATTAGTTTAACTTTATCGAGATAACAATAATTTATTTTTTTTAATTAGCAATAAATTTTGTTGTAATACTAACAATAATCATACAAAATTATAACTCTTTGCTTATTATTATTAATTATTTTTCAAAATATATTAAATTAATTTTTGACAAAAAAATCTAGATAATAAAAGATTAGATAAAGATATATTATTGCAAAATTTATTATTATTAAGAATTGTTAATTAAGATAATCTTAAATTGCAATTTCAAATTTACAAGTAAACTCTAAATTACTTTATTTAAAAAGAGCAAAATTAAACTAGATTTTACAATTATATATTATCTCTTTGCAAATAAATAAATTAAATAAATAAATTAAATTATAAAAATTATATTGCAATATCTATTTATTAAAAAATATAAAAAAAATTAAAAGAATATTCTTTTTTAAATTAAATATATTCTTAATATTGTTAAAAACACATTTATTATTACAATATTCTTTAAGTTATTATATAGTATTATATTGCAAAAGTTTTTAACTCTTCTTTAATTATTTTTTTGCAATAGTACTATTGTAATACAATTTATTGCAAATTATTAATTGTTTCGAAACAAAATCTATAACGCAATTAAGTTTGTATAGATAAAAATAATGATTCTCTATAATACAAAGTATTGCAAACTAGATCTTTATAATAGTATCTATATTAAAATAATTAAAATTAAACAAATTAAATACTATCTATTTGTCGAAAGTTCTAATTTTAATATTAAGAAAATTAATTTGTTTAAAATTATTTGCAAGATAAAAAATCTAGCGTACAAGCTAGAGTTGCTATTATATATAAAAATATACAATATTATTTTAATAAAATATTTAGAACAAATTAATTATAACACTTTGCAATATAATATTTTACAATTGTCTTTAATAAAATATCAAAATAAAGAATTATATATAATCGAAAAAATAATTAGATAAAAGATAAAAAACAACAAACTAAAATATATTGTTAAGTAACAAAGTTATAAAGAATCTATCTAGAAGTTGACAAAAATTATAGAGATTAATATATTAAACTTAATAGCGTATTTTAGTTAATAAAAATCGATATATCGATTGTAGTATTATATATTTTTTCGAATATAAAATAATTATTAAGACTTACTTTCTATTTACTTAATATATTTATTTTTTAATCTTATTTTATTTACAATTACTTATTTCGTTTTCTTTGTATTTGTTTATTATTCTTAATTATTATTTTTATATATATTTTACTATTATAGTTAGCAATCTAACTATATAAGCGACAACTCTAAAGAGTATTGCTTTCGAATAATAAGAAATATAGCAATATCTTCGAACAACTTTAAAAGCAACTTAGTTGTTTATTTTAAAAAAAAATCGAAATATTTTAGTTAGTTTTGCACAAAATACAATTAAAAAATAAGAATTATTATTGTTTTAAAACTTATTTAGTATTGATAATAATAAGACAAAATCTATAAGTATTTTATATTAATATTCTATATTAATTTGAATTACGCAAACAATTATTTCGTTATATTAAATAAAATCTAATATAAAATTAATTAAACAAAATTTTTATAAATACAAAATATATTTGTATACTTAATATAGTATTAAAATTAAAAATATATTTGCTAACATAATTTTAAGCAACTTTTATATATATAAAATTCTTAAAGTTAATTTTGCTAATTTTAAAAAATAATTTATTAATTTTGCAAACAATTAAAAAATTTGTATTTTTTGCAAGAATCGCAAAAAAATAACTAAATTTCGTAAAACTCTTAAAACAAAATAAAAATATTACAAAATTGTTAATTATCGACTTCTTAATAACAAAAGTTGCTTTTTAAATATATTAAAGAAATCTAATTTTAATAAGAAGTATCTCTTGTATATATAATAAAATAATATAAATTTATTAAATAAATTAGTAATAAATAAAGAAGCAAAGAAATAGTAGAAAAAAACAAAAACTTTAATATAGTTAAAAAAGAATATTATAATTAAAAATTTTAACAACTAGACTATTGTTAGTTTTAATCTTTTTATAATTATAAACAAGAACAAACTTATTATTGTTATTAACAATAATAATAAATATTTTATTATTAATACAACTATTATTAATAGAAACAATACTAAGTTAAAATTGAACTATCTTATTATACTTTAGATAGAAATATATAATTATAATACAATTTAAGATCTTTTTGCAAGTAATTAAATATTTATTGTTAACAAAAACAATAAATAGAATACTAATAAAAATCTAATCGACAATTCTATATATATAAACTTTTACTTTATTAAAGATAATTTAATTTTTGCGCAACAAATCTTTTTTAAACTTAAAGAATAATTTTCTCTTTCTAGTATATATTAATTATAGATAGTAAATTTATTAATCTTTTTAATATCTTTTATTGCAAATACTAATATTTTAAATAAATACTACTTTTCTTAAAAGATATAACGAACAACATAGTAAATTATTAGTACTCTAGAGAATAATTACATACAAAGAGCAAAGACTACAAAATATATCGTAGTTTCTAAGCTAGTTTCAATTGAATCTAGTTTACTTGAATCAAGTTAATCTAAATTTAGATTAATTCGCTAAACAAATTAATCAAAATTAGACAAATAGCTCTTTAAGTTATTTATTTAATACTATTTTAATTTGTAGACTTTAAATATATCGTCGTTGTATTACGCAATACTTTTACTTAATAATAATATATCTATTAGCTTTTACTAATTTTTTAATTTATTAATTCAAGCTATTTAATAAAGATTTTAAACTTATTTTTGAGCAATAATTTTGTTAATTTGTTTGCTATTATGTTTGCGCTTCGAACGAAATTAATGCAAATGCGATTACTTTTGCAAAGATGTCTAATATAATAAAATATTATGTCGATATGCTTTAATCTATTATTAATATAAGCGTCTTTAATAAATACTAAAGTTGCTTAATTGTCGCTTATTAATTGTATAAAAAATACAAATTTGTATATTTTGTTTTTAACAATGTTTATGCGATTTAATAAATCTTTAAAATATTTTGCATAATTAGTGTTTCTTAGAACTTGTATAATTTATAAACTCTTTTTGATATATATAAATAAAGTTATATACTTAGTCTTAATAATAAATATTGTTATTAACTTTTATTTGCGTAACATTTATGCAATCAATTCTTCGCTTATTATAAATATATATTTAAGAATTAACTTTTAATTTAATTTATTAAATATATAGTTTAAGTTAAAGTATATTATTAAATGTAAACTTTTATTGTTATTGTACGTTAGTTTCTTATTAACAATAAAACAAAAATATCGAAACAATATTTTCAAAACTTAATTATAATATTTTGTCAAATTAATAAAATATTAATTTAAACGTTCTATTGCAAAAGCAATATTTAGACGAATATAAATAATTATATATATAATACTTTCAATTGCGTATTAATAATCTCTTTAATTAATTTATTTGTCTTTTAATTTAACAAATTAAAAAGAATTGTATTTATTTATAAATAATTTAGTTAAATTGCTTTTGTTAACAAACATTTGCAATCTATTAAGTATTTTGTTAATATAATAAGATTAATTTATGCGTAGAGTTTTGACTTTTTGATTGCAAATAATTTTAATACTAAGAATTCTTTTTATTTCTCTTAAATTTTTTATTTTAAATATTTTTTAAAACTCGCGTTTAAATTAATTAACGTTATTTATTAATTATACAACAATAATATTATTATTAACATAAAGGAAAAACATAATACATTGTTTAAAATGCAACAAAAAATAAAGATTAATATTGTATTGTTTGAAGTTTAATTTAATAAACTTTTTAATATAACGTTTATATTAATTGCGAACAACTTGTTTTAAATTATAAAAATTTCGAAAAATACGTAAATATTATTTTAAAAATATATTTACTTTAAATAAAAATATTATATAGATTTTCTTTTTAAGAAAAGATTTAATAAAGACGTTATTAACGTTTATTTAATCATATTCTAAATTTTTTAGCATAACAATAATAAAAAATACTTGTAAAATATTAAATTTAACAATCGAAACAAAAATATTTTCGTAATTAATTTCGAAAATTTATATATAATTTTTTGCGATTAATTTTGTTTTAAGCTTTTTTAATATTTTATCTATATATATCTTTGTTTTAAATACTTATTTGCTTGTTACAATATTAATATTTCGAAAAAAAATAACAATTTCTTATATATTATTAGTAGCAAAAGCAAGTAATTTCTCTTATATAGTATCTTTTTATAACTTTTCTTAAACAAAATTGTTTACAATTTTGTTTTATATCTTTAATACAAATATAATAAGTTTGCTAGCATTATTATTTTTTTTATTAATAATTATAAAGTTGCACTTCAAGTTTATAATTTTATCAATTATATTTTAAATTATAAAAACTATTATAATACGAACAATTTTGCTTCAATATTTTTTTAAGTTTTTTGCATTATTATTAACTTGTTTTCTCTTTAGAATAACAATGTACAAAAATGTTTATATATAATATTCAAATAAAACAAAATTATCTAAAGTTATTAAAGAAAATCTAAAATAGCTTAAACAAGATTTAAATTATTTTAAATAAAATCTAAATTAATATAAACAAGATTTAAATTAATATAAGCAAAATCTAAATTAGTATAAATAAGATCTAAATTAATATAGACGAAATCTAAATTAATATAAGCAAAATTTAAATTAAATCTATTTTTAATTATATTTTTGCAAAATTTATCTATTAATTATCTTTTTAATAAAATATTAATAATCTTAATATATATCTTAAAATTAATATATTCTTTTTTTTTGTTTTTAATATATTTAACAATATTATATTTGATAATTTTATTTAAATTTAATATTTATATTTTAACAAATATATTTGTTTTGTTAATATATTTAAGAAATACTTTTGTTTGTTCTTTATTTATAAGCTTATTTTTTTTATCTTTAACAAAAAAAGATTTAAATTTTATATAGAAATAGTATTTGCAATCTTATATATACAAATAATTAATAAATAGTTTAACATTAATAAATATCTTTATAAAAATAATAAATTTATTGTTAATAAGCAATTTAATTGCTATATAATTTTGTAAATATATATTTATTTATACAACTTTTAGTCAAAATTTAATAAAAAGTTTCGTTTTTTTAATTATAACTTTTATAAAGTTTTCGATAATTTATATATTTTATTTAGCAATATTATTTTAAAAAGAATTGTATAATAAAGTATAATTAAGTATAATATTAAAAAATAAATATTATTTATTAAATATTAATTTAAGTTTTATATTGTTATTGTTGCAAATTGTAAATACTTTAATTTTATTTTAAAACTTTATTTATATTTATTATTAACAAAGAATATCTATAATTTATTCTTGTTTAATTATTGTTAATATTTATATTTTACAAAAGTAATTGTTAACAATTTTAAAAAAATACTTGTGTTTAAGTTTTAAAACTAGCAATAATTTGCAAATATTAATTAAAATAAAAGTTAAAATAATTGTTTTACATTTATTAATATAATAATTTCTCTTATTGTAAAGCTTAATTAATACGTATACTTTATAAGAATTTCTTATATCTTTAATAATAAAAACGAACTTTAAGAGTATAGTAATTTTATACAACTTTTGTAACTTAATTGCGTCTAAATAAGCAAATTAATAATGTTAAAAATATACAACTATACTTTAAAATTGTTAATAATTGCTTTATTAACATTAATTTATATTTAATTCTTTTAATTAAATATATTATTAATTGTTAAAAACGCTACAAAAGATTTCTATTATATAGTAACAATAAAAGCAAATTTGTTTAAATTCGACGCTATTTTGCTTATTATATATATATCTTTTTGTTAATTTGCAATAAAAACACTTTTTTTTTATTTATTTTGTATTTATATATTGTGTTTGTTAAAGTTTTTATATAAATTTTTTAAATATATATATTTGTTAAACAAGAAATTAACTTTAAAATTTAAAACAAAAAGAACTTTTATTAAATATATTTTGTTTTTGTTCTTTGCACGCATTGTTGTTATTTTATATTAATTTAAAAATAATTTCTTCTCTTTAATTTTAATAATATGTCTAAAAATAACAATAAAAGAATTTCTAAAGTATTGAAGCTAATTAATTATATATAAGAAAATACTAGTATTAACGATTTATTTGTTGTTAAGAATTTTATTAATATTCTCTTTAAACAATGTCGCAAGTTCTTTATTAATATTTTTCTTAATATTGAAATTGCTATTATTAAGTAAAGATTTTTTTAACAAATTATTGTTTTTAGTATTGTAAACGCAATACTTTTTGTAAAACTTTCGTTTGTTATTTTTAATAATTTTCGCTTTTTTTATTTTTTTTTAAATGTATTTGCGAATATCAATACAAAAAAGACACTTTTTAACAAGATATTTAAGATTTTAACAAAAATAATAATAACGTATGTTTTTATTAGTTTTTTAATCAAAGAAATTAAATTTTTAATAAAAATTAAAGTTCAATTTTAAAAAAAAGCTTTAATACTAATGTTAAGATTTCGAACAACTAATTTTGCGTTTAATTTACATAACAATCTTATTAATTTTAAATAATTTTTTTTTTTGCAACTTTTAAAAAGTTATATTAACGTTAAAAGAATTTTAAATATTAAGAGTATCTCGAATTGCAATATATTTTAAGAGCAAAAAAATTAATAATATCTAAATTAGTTTATTGTTGCAATATAGTCTTTTTATATTAAATTAAATTTTAATAATCTTTTGTTTTAGCTTCTTAAGATACGTTTATACTTTATCGATACTTTAATTAACAAACTTCTTGTAGTTTATATAGTTTGTTAAGTGTTGTTTTTTAATAATTTAAAGCTTCTTTTTATATTTATATATTAAGAATCTTATATTTTATATGCAATAATTATAACAATTACGTTCTTTTTGCTATTTTTGTTTAAACAAAGTTAAATGTAAAAAGTAATCTTAGTATTTGCTTTTATATCTTTAAATTAAGAAATTATTAATAATATTAAACTAGTTTTGTTTATAAAGATAAAAAGTACAATAAAATCTAAAAATTAAATTATATTTTAAAGATTTTCTATTATAAAATAATTTTTTATTCAACGAAATTATTGTTTGTTTGTAATTCGACTAAGTATATTAATTGTTTTGCGTATATTGTTTCTTATAATATATAAAAATTAATAAAATAAAATTAATAAAAAAATAAAAGAGTAAATAAAATAATGTTTATCAAGTAATAATAAAGAGATTTAATATACTAATTTTTTATTAATTTAATGCGAAGATTGTAATTATATTGTTGTCTTAATAGTATCTTTTAATATTGTATTTACTTTCTTTAAAGCAATTTAGTTTGTTCTCTTTAAAGCGTAAATTAACTCTTTTTTAAACAATATAGTTTGCTCTCTTCAAAGTATTAACTAGCTTTCTTTTAAACATATAAGTTAATCTTCTTTATTATTGTTTGTTTTTCGTAAAATTTGTAATCGAACAAAATTAATTTGTTTGCGCAAAAATCTTTTGCACAACTCGAAAATATATGTCGATTTTTACTTATTAATAATAGTATTTTTCGTTTTTTATAGAACGCAATTAAGATTGTCGCAATAATAGTATTAAAAATTATTAAATTAAAAGTTTTCGCAAACTCGAACTTATGATTTTTTAAAAAATATAATAAATAACGTAATAAATTATTAGTATTTTAAAGAATAATTATATATAAAGAGCAAAAATTGCAAAATATATTGCAATTTTTAAGTTAATCTTAATTAAATCTAGCTTATCTAGATTAAGTTAATTTAAATTTGAATTAACTTGTTAAACAAATTAATTAAGATTAAACAAGTAGCTCTTCGAGTTGCTTATCTAATACTATCTTGGTCTGCAAGCTTTAGATATATTGTTGTTGTATTGCGCAAAAACTTTAATATTACAATTTATTAGCAAATATTAATAGCAAATATAAATTCTTTAATATTGCAAAAAAAAAATATATTATTTTTTAATTGCAATTTAGATCTTATTATTAATATGCTTTTTTATTTATTACTTTCTTATATAATATTCTTCGATTATAATATATTATATGTAATTAATAAAAAGTTAATTAAGAAAAATAAAAAAGATAATAATAATTTAAAATCTATTAATTAGCTAGTATTAAAAAAAGATTGCAATAAGATTGCAATTAAAAATTAAAAAATTTCGATTGTTTTTCTTTTTTTAAATTATATTAAAAGTTTAAAGATTAATTACAAAATAATATTATATATTGATTAATTAAAGTTGTAAATATTGTTAAATACTTTAGAGTTATTTATAGTACAATTCTATAATTGTTGTTAAAGAATATTATTATAATAGATTAAAATAATTGCAAAGATATGTATAAAAGACTTCTTAATTTAAATATATAAATTATTAATATTTATAAGATTAATTATCTTTTTAACGTTAAAGCTAAAGATAAGATTATAAATTCTTTTATTAAACAAATAATATAGAACAAGTTTGCAAGAATTAATTTATTTCTTTATAATATATATATTAATATTAACAACTTTAATAATACTATTTAGCTATAATAAATAACAAATAATTACAATTTTAAAAATAATCTATAATTTTTTATATTAAGATATATTACTAGCAAATTTTTTGTTTCTAGTTGTTTTTCTTAGTAATAAACAATTACAATTTTAAGATCTTAATTTCTTAATTTCTTAAATTGCTTTTTTCTAATAATTCTTTTTTTTAATTAACAAATTTTAAAATATATTATTAGTAAATTTTTTGTCTTTAATTATTTTTTATTTATTTGTTTATCTTTTTTAATAATAATTATTTTTGTCAATAATAATTTTACTTTAGAAGCGAGAAAATATTATAATAGCTATAATATTACAATAGAGATTAATAACAAAAACAAATAAATTAGAATTTATATAATATCTTTCTTATTAATAAGATTAAAACAATTATATTTAAATAGATTTCTATTTATAGAATAGAATTATATTTTCTATAATTTATTTTTTGTATTATAGTATTGTGTTTATATAATAAAATAGAATTTAAATTAATTGCGTCAAAAGTATCTACAAAATATTTATATATTACAAACATTTACAAAAAATAATATATATAAAAATAACAAATTATTAAGTTACAATTATTTTCTTTTTTAGAAATTTTGTTCTAAGATTTAGAATTATTTTTTAAAATTATTTTAAAATTATTTTAGAATTAAGCTAGAATTACGTTAAAATTATTGAAAAATTCTTAATATATTGCGCATTTAAAGACTACTTTAAAGATATAATATTTAGCATATACTTAAAAATTGTTGCAACAATATAACAATGTTACGTATTATATTTAATATATTTACGTTATAATATATTTATGTAGAACAACATAATATGCGATACAAATTACTAAATCTTTTATATAGAATATTTAATATTAAACTTTGTATTTATAATTGCTACTAAATAAAGCTAAAAGAAATTAATTTTAAAACTTAGATATAATAATTGCATTAAATTAAAATATATACGCAAATACTATTGTAACAAGATAAAATTTAAATTAATTGCGTTAAAAGTATTTGTAAAATATTTGCGCATTACAAATATTTGCAAAAAATAATATATATAAAAATAACAAACTACTAGATTATAGTTTATAATAATTATTGTCTTAAAATAAAATTCTTTTAAATAATATATTATATATATAGAAGTTAGCAATTGTAAAATTAAAAAATTGTTTATAGAATTTATTAAATAAGATATAAATTATATATTACGCTAGTACTTTCTACAAAAATATTAAAATAAATTGTACTATTAAAGAGATTTGTAAATATCTTTAGACAATATAAGCAATTATTTAATAACAAAGATTGCAACTATAGACAATTTCTATATTTAATAAATTTTAAAAAAGATTCAATAAATCAAAGTAATAATAAGTAAAAATTTATAATAAATTAAACACAATTTATAAAAAAGTGGTATTTTAGTTTCTATATATTAAGAAAATATTAATTGCTTGCTTTGCTTGTTTATTAAATATAACAAATATAATTATTTGCAATATTTGTTTATTAAATATATTAAACATTATACTTAGATTATTTGCTTCTTAAATATATCGAATATAATAATAGATTTGCTTAAAGATATAGAATCTAAATTATTAATATAGTTTTAATAAACTTGTAATATTATCTTTTTTTTTAAAGTTTTTGTTTCGAAACTTAATATTTTTCTATTATATTTTTAAGAAAAATTAATATTAGAAATTTTTTTTTTTTGTAAACTAATTGCGTCAAATCGATTAATCGAGTTTAAGTTAATTAATTAATTTAAATCTTAACAATTTAAGTTAATCTAATTCGAAAGTCTTAACAAGTTGATTTCTAAAATTGAAATCGAATATTGAATTAAGTTGAGTCGATTTCTAGAATTAAAATCGAAACTCGATTCCAAAATTCGATTCAAATTGTCAAAACTATTTAAATAATTATATTATAATTATTAATAATCAATATATATTTAATAATATTTAATTATTTAAATTATAATAAGATAATATATTATAGTAATGTATTACTACTTTTTAAAAAGAAAATAATTAAATCGCATCTATAGATTCTATAGAGTCTATAGATACAAATAATGTATTTTATTAATAAATTGTATCTATAAGATCTATAGAGTCTATAGATGCAAATATTGCATTTTATTAATAAATTGCATCTATAAGATCTATAGAATCTATAGATGCAAATTATTAATTTTATTAATATAAAAAAATTCTAAAATTAGTAATTCTTGACATTATAACGTTATTTTCGATTTCTTAACAATTCGATTCGATTCCTAATATTGGAATCGAATATCGACTTAGATCGAATTGAATCAATTCTAAAATAATAGAAATCGACTTAAGTTTCGAGTTAATTCCTAGAATTGAAATTGTTAGATTAGGTCGATTCCTAAAGTTGGAATCGAAATCCAACTCGACAATCAATCTATTCTTTTAAAAGAAAAATCTTTTTAACGCTTTAGATTTAATATTTTTAACAATGCGTTTTTGTTATAATTGTACAATATCTAATAAAGTTTGTTGTATAAATAATAATTCTAAAAAGTATATAAAGTATATCCAATTTAATTGTAATTATAATTTAACAATTTCTTTTATATTAATTAAACAAATTTATAAAGAGCAAATACGCTTAAAAAAAGTGTATAATATATATACAAAGTTAAGTCGACTAAAAAAACAATTAAATTTTCTAAAAAATAAGAAGAAAGAAATAATTATAATTAAATAAAAAAATATTAACAATTTAAAGATAAATAAAGTATATTTTGTTAAATTTATTATAAAGATTCTCGAGTTATTGTTTAATATATTGTTCGAACAATTCTAATTTTTAATTTATTAAAATTGAAATACTATTTTTATATCTTGTTTTAATAAAACTTCTTTAAAAAATTTCAATAACAATTAAGATTCTTCTCTAATTCTTATATATTTTTTAAAATAAAATATTTTTTTTACTTAATAAAATACTTTTAATTTTTTTGTTATAGAATTTTTTTAATCTCGAATTAATTTTTTTTTTACAAATAAAAATAAAATATATTTTATAAAAACGTAATTAAATCTACTAATTTTAATAATAAAATATAAAATATTAAAAATATTTTAATATTTTTAAGTAAATCAAATTTGTAATTAATTAATTTTTTAATCTTTTAACAAAAAACAATTTAACTTTAATATAATTTAATTTCTTATTTAACTTTCTTATTTTAAGATTTTTTATAAAAAGATATATTTTATCTTTCTTTTTTAGCTAAAACATTGTTTTTTGTTTTTTGTTTTAATATTTAATTAATTTCTTTTATATTTTTAAGATATTATTATATTTTTTTTTTAATATTGTTACTCTTTCGATAACTAATTGCGCAAACAAATGCGTATATTTTTCTTTAAAAAAATTTAATTTCTTGCTATAGTTAACAAAAAATAAAATTATTTTAGTAATATTTAAAATTTTTGCATTAAGTATTAATTATATTATAGATAAAAATAATATCTAATTACTTTAAGTATTGTTAATATAGTATTTTAAATATTGCTTAAAACTTTAGTTTGTTTATTCTATTTAATTATTTATAATTAAATAATAAATAGTAGATATTTAAAGTCTCGTATCTAACATTAAAAGAAGCGTCTTTTAATAATTAAATATAAAGAGTTTATCTTTATTACTAGTTAATCTTTTAAATATATTGTAATATTATATAAATTAATTTAATATAATATATTTTAGTTGTTTTGCAATAAACTTCTCTTTGTATACAATAATATATAAGTACTTAATAAACTTATTAATTATTACTAGTATTAAATTATATTTATTTTTAGTTATTAGATTTGTCGACTTTAACAACTTAATAATAAAGTTTATTATAACTTTATTTTATAACAATTTAAGTAATTTTTAATATTAGATTTTGTTATAGTTTGTATATATATTATGTTTGTTTTGCTAATAATTAAAATATTGTTTAATATATACTTTAATAGTTTGTCTTATTTATAAAAACTAACAATATTAGTATAAAAATTAAAGAATTTTTGTTACTTTTAAATATTTTTGCAATAATTTATTATAATATTTCTTTATATATTTGTTAATCTTGTTAATAAATATTTAAAAAATTTCTTTCTTTATTAGAAACTTTTTTGTATTATTTTAAAATATTTGTAGTATAATATTTAATTTATATTTGTTTGTTAATAATATTGCGTTTACAAAGTAGTTTTTAATAAATTTCTTATTATAATTTATAAAATCTAAAAAAAATTGTACTTTCTTAATATTTATTAATAATATTTATTAATAATATTTATTCTTTAATTGCTTATAATTTTTTAAAATTTATATATACTTTATATTGTTTAATAACAAATTTAAGAAAATTAATTTTCTTTTAATAAATTTGTATTTCTTTAATTTAAAATATAAATTTTTTATATTTAAATATTTTAATACTTTAAAAATATAATTAATATATTTTTTTAAAATCTTTAAATAAATTATAATATTGTTCAAATATATTATAACAAATTAATTCAAATATTGTTGTAATATATTATTAATTATTTCTTAATATATTGTTAAGATATTTGTAAATTCGAACAACATTATTATATATTTATATAATTTATATTATATATAAAAAATTCTTTTTTATTCTTTTTTTATTTTTATTTTTATTTAATTGTATGCTTTTTATAAATTTAGTTTAATAAAATATTTTGTTTTAAATAATTAATTTTAAAGTTTATTAATATTAAATAATAATTTTTAATTTTTAATTATAATATTATTTAGCTTTTAATAATTAATATATAAATAAAAAGTTTTATTCTTTTTTAATATAAAGAGAATTAAATATCTTGTTTATAATTAAAAAATTTTAATAATTTTTTTTTTGTTTTTTGCTAAATATTTGCGAAGTATTTCGAGCTTCTTTTTAAATAAAGTATATATAAGTTCAAATATAAATTGCTTGTCTAATTTAAGTTTAATTTTGTAATTTTACAATTAATATTTAAAAAGAATTTTTGTTGTTTTTTTTTCTTAAAATAAATACTTTTAATTGTTGTATATTTGTAACATATACTTTAGCGATTTTTTTGCTATATTAAATAGTTTAAGACTTTTAGAAAATTTGTAACTTTTTTTATTTACTTTAACTTTATAATTTAATTAATCTTTATTAATACTTATTAAGTTAAACTTTATTAAATTGTTTTTTTGCAAAAATATAAGTTTGCTATTTGCAATTAATTTTTAATTTAATCTTTTATCTATTATTAAATACTATTAATACGTAGATTAAATATAAATTATATAATTATATTGCGCAAATCTAAGTACTTGTATATTTTAATTAATTTCTAAATTGTGCTACTTTAATTAAAGTATTTTTAAAACAATATTATAAGTAATTATTTTTACTATATTAAAGATTAGTTTCTTGTAATATTATTAAATAGCTATTAATAGTAATTTTGTTTCTTTATTTACTTTTTTATTTTTTTTAAATAATAAATTTTTATCTATAATTATTAAATTGTATATATTAAGCTTTTTTTAAGTAAAGTACTCTTCTCTTTTAATAAAAGCTCTAGTTATAAAATTATTTGTCGTACTAAAATCAATTATTGTAGTAAATCGACAATTATTAACTTTAATTAATATAATAAAATATTGTATATATACTATTAAGTTTAATTATTATTATTAAGCTAATATATTATATCTCTTTAATATATTTTTTATTAAAGAATTTAAACTTTTTTTTGTTTTAATATTATAACTTTTGCTTTAAATGCTTGTTTACGCTAAGCTTTCTTTCTATACTAAATTAATAATTTTAACTTTTTAGTAAATAAATTTAACTCCTTTTTTGTTTTTTAAATAAGTTTAACATAAATTGTTATAATATTTTGTTTAACTAAGTATCGCATATTTTTTTGCTTTCTTTATTGCTTGTTTAAATAAATTAACATTACTTAATTGTTATTTAATTTTATCAAAAATATCTCTTTTTATAGTAATATTGCTTTCTAGCGTTTTTTTGCATTTGTTTAGAATTTAATTAATTTTTCTCTTTTTTAATAAATTAACTAAAGTATCAAAATAATTCGTAATATTGTTTAAATATTTATAAAAGTTTTTTTAGTTATATTTGTTGTCTAAGTTTGTTACTAAATAAAAATATAATATTTTTAATTGTTTTGTTCTTAGAGTTTTATTAAGTATTTAATTAATTTTTTGTATAAATACAAATATTTTATTTAATAATATTTTATTTAGAACTTTCTATAACTAATTTAGATTTTTTATTAAATAGTAGTTGTTATTTAATTTAATTTCGAAAATATTTGTTTTTGTATTAATTTGCTTTTTAATATTGTTTTAACTATTAAATATCTCTCTTAATATAATATTAATTTGTTAACAATTTATTAAATTTTATAATTAATAATCTTTTACAAAGTAATTTAATTTGCTATATAAATAATATATTTTCTAAAATTTGTTATTTTGTTTTTTTGTAACAGGACAGAATCTAAACCAACTGCGTCAAAAGCACTTGCGGGGTGTTCGCGCGTTGCAAACACCCGCGGGAAGTAATATATATAGGGGGGCAGACTAACTCGTTACACTTTTTTTTCAAATTTTTCTTTTTATATTGTTAAGTAAAATCTAGTTTTATAAATATAAATTTACGATAATTAAAATTATTATACTTCTAATTAGAACAAAATCTTTTTTGCTAATATTTAATTGCTAGTTTAAAAAAGATTTTTGCTTTTTTTCGAAATTAATTGTATTTTTTTTTATAATTTTTTTATATAATTTGTTATTAAAATTAATAACTACTTTAATAAGATTAAATATATTATTAAAAAAATTCTTATTATATATAATTTTGTCTTTTAGATTGTTTTTAAAGTTTTGTCGAAATATTGTTATAAATACAATATTGTTTTATTTAATTAAATTAATATATTTTTAAAATTTAGCAATATAGTTTGTTGCAAAAGTTTGTTAAATTAAATAATAAATTATTTTTTTTGCAATTTGTTTCTTATTAAATATTTTAAAAAAATTTTAAAATTCTTTTTGAAAATTATTGAAATCTATAAATATTGCACAAAAAATTTCGCTATTATTTTTTAAATATTTTTGTAAATTTGATTTAAATTAATATTAAGCTCTTTTTTTAAAAAATATTGATACAAAAATTGTCTTTTAATTTGCTAAAACAAAATAGAAAATAAAATAAATATTTATTTATATAAATTAGTTCTTTAAGTTAATACAATCTTTATAATAAATAATAAATATAATAAAATATTATTATATATTTTTGTTAAGTTAACTAAATATATTTTTTGTTTTATAATTTAATATATTGATCTCTATATAAAGAGAAGTATTTTAATTATAGTATTCTAAAATAAAAATAATAGTAAAAATATTTTTAAATCTTTTAAAAACTTTTTTTGCTTTTTTAATATATATAAATTACAAATATATTTTATTTTTCTTTATATTTGTTGTTAAATCGATTAAAGATATTATAATTTAAGAAAATTTGCAAATAAAATATTAATAAAATTTTGCAAATCTAAGAAATATAAGAATGTTTTTTACTAATTTTAATTTAAATTATTTTTAAATAGTCTTAATATAAGATTATTTTATTTACATATTTTGCTTTTTAATTATAAAGTTTAGAAAAATTATCTTATCGCAATTAAATATATATTTTGATAACTTTATATACAATTAATATTCGAGCAATATACAAAGTATTTTGCAAGTATTCTTTTAATATTGCTTTTTTAAATCTAAGTAAATAAATATATTATTTAGATATATTATACAACAAATATTAATATATATGTTACGACAGAACGCGATATAGTGATGTTAGTGAATCGGGTTGCCTGTTAGGGCGCCCAGGTTGGTCTTGGTTAGGTTAGGCCTAACATTCTAACAATTGGTAGCTTCAACACTCGATTAGATGTCTTAACGAATGTTATAGATAGTTGGTTATTATATTGCGTGCGTGCTTGCGTAGATCTTAGATTCGATTTCTCTTCTATCTACCAGAAACATTTGAATAGTTGTAGTAGTACTCAGGATACTTTGCGCCCGAAGATCGTCTATATAGTGCCTCGTAGATTTGTTCTACACATAGGAGCGTGTAACTTTTGCGCTTGTTTGAGACAAATTGTTACAAAAAAACGCAATATAGTAGTGTTAATAAACTAGGTTGCCTATTAGGACGCCTAGATTGATCTTGGTTAGGTTAGATCTAATATCCTAACAATATAGTTTTAGTATACAATTTATATAAGATTAAAAGATAGTAAAAGTATTAATAAAATTAAAAAATATAATTTAATATTTAAACTACTTATATTAAATATAAAAAGTTGTTTTTTATTTATTGTTTTAGCAAATTCGAATACAATAATATATATTATATATATTAATTTTAATAAAATACTTTATATTTGCAAAGTATTTAAGTATTTTTAAAAAGAAAAAAAAACTTATTTTTAATAGTAATCTTATTAAGTTTGCAATAATTTATATAAAAATACAAACTATTATGTTACGACCCTAGCTCGTTACAGCTGGTATATACCCTACAGAGTAGTCTGTAGCATATAGCACGGTTACCTGCATGCTCGACGGCTTGGCAGGCGAGCATTGCTCGACACGCTAGTGGGCGAGCTCGACATGCTCGACAGCGAGCAGGGCGAGCAAGGAGGATCTCCTTTAGTATATAGATCCCCTAGACACGACTCCCTTATGGATCGTGTTCAACTCAAGATAAGTTCTTACTTATTGTTATCGCTACATCTAGCTGCAACCCTTGTTACCAAGTGATTGCTTGCATTGCCTGAAGACGCCTACAAACCTCTCCAACAGTACAACCCTCT
>JAABUL010001234.1_pt1 | contig 49597 bp, 95 predicted proteins | sample 5559151 | NCBI WGS metagenome assembly JAABUL01 (sample SAMN10711876, study PRJNA513368) | rock metagenome | isolation source: Antarctica rocks | place: Antarctica: Victoria Land, Pudding Butte sud
GTGCATGACCCTTGGTAGGCACCAAGGATGGGCAGGGTGAGTGGGTAGGGAGGGTGGGTCCACGACCCCCTCTCAGGGTAACCGACGCCAATAAGAAGTCGCGGACAGTCTCATGACGATGATTGCCCAGCAAGCTACTCATTTAGCAGTGTAATATCTCTCTCTCTCTCTTTACCCATCGCTCAAAAAGCAGCCACCATTCTGTACTCGCACGCATGTGCCTGATGGAAATCGAATCACGCGTCGTCAACAGCAATCAGCTGGGCACTCAAATCAGGCCGGACCTACATCAAAGGGCATGTGGAGCCAAACACTGCTGCTGCAAGACGCCGCCACTGCTGAAATAAGAAACTCAAGCTCTGTGGGAGGTCCTCATCTGCTGGTGTGCTGCGAAGCAAAGGTCAAGCTGAATGGCGCCGCAGCGCAGGCCCCGACGCCAAGGGGCGCGGGCGCTTTACGCTGCGTGCCCAAGTGCATGCAAATCCAAATTGAATCGGTTCCGAATCGGAGAAACCAAGCGACACACTCTTCCGTGTCACACACACGCGCACACACACACACACTCTTCTGTGCCTCATGTCCACTAAGCTGCGCTTTTCACAAAAAGCATACGAGCACTTTCCCAGGCCCACCAGGCAGCACGGCGCATCAGCAGGGGACCTTACCGGACTCCAGACTCTGGCGACCAAAGGGGGGGACCGCCCGACCGGCCATGAGTCATCTACTCTATGGTGTCCAGCCTGCTGCACGGGCGGCCATTGGCGGGGCCGCCCGGCGATGAAAGAGTTGGCGCCGGCCGGCGGCGCCCGCCGGGGGGGCGCCGGCGTCGGGCGCGGCCACCAGAGACCGAGAAGCTGATTCGCAGGCTAGCTGTCCGTGCATGGTGAAATCAGGGGGGTGCTGGGGGATGCGGCGGCGGCGCATGCGGCGTCACCGCGGCGGCGCTGCGGCGCAGCTCTAAGCAAAACTTGGGGCGGCAGCGGCGGCCAGTTGCGGTGCCGCGTCTCGCTGTCGTGCGGGGTGCCGCGGCAGCCACGCCGCCGGCCGCCGGCAACCACGCCGCCGGCCGCCGGCAATGTCAAGGCGCGGCACTATCTAGACGCGTCGAGGCGCGAGGGGCGGCCTCCCTGGCGGAGCCTCCGCTCATTCCGCTGCCTTTCGACGACGAATCATCTCCTGCGCCTGCCGCGCCGCCGCGTCAGATGGGGACGCGGTCGGCGTACTTGACGACCAGGGTCTTCCCGCCACCGACCTGCCGACCGTTGAGCGCCGTGATGGCCTGCACACAGGCAAGTGCAAAAAGGTCACACGGCGTGTGGAAGACGCACTGGTGGCGGATGGGGCAGCAGCAGCAGGCAGGGTGCATTGTTTGCATCTTTACGCGACCGCACATCCACACCAGTGGTGGCCAATGGTGCACAGGATCACATGCACCATCACCAAAGCTCAAAAGTTCAATGCCAGCTGCTGTGGAGATCGGTTGTGTCAAGGGGTTTGGAGCAGGTGGCGCGCCTGCTGGGCGAGGTGGCGGGAGGCGTAGGTGACGAAGGCGCAGCCGCGGGAGCGCCCCGTCTGGTTGTTGCGCAGCACGTACAGCTCCAGTATCTCGCCCAGCGGCGAGAACAGCGCCCACAGGTCCTGCTCCGTAGCCTGTGCGGCAAATCAGGTTATGCTGTCAGCTTTGTGGAGATTGCACAGCAACGAGCGCCCACAGGTCCTGCTCGGTCGCCTGCACAAGGCAGGAGCGGCAGCATTTTCAATCCTCCTTTGCCTGGTGGAGCCGCACAGCAACAGGGGCCATGCGCTTTGCATGGCTGGCAACATCTGAAGGTCCCTCAACTGCTTTCCTTCTTTCGGGTGCTGGTTGTGGGGACAGACGATTGACAGGACGCAGTATCAATAATTTCTCACCTCCATGGGGACCTGGCCGATGAACAGCTTCCACTGGGAGGCCGCGTGGTCCAGGCCGCGCGCGTTCAGGCCGCCGGCGCCCGGCGGCACGCCCGGCAGCTGCCCGCCCCCGGGCGCGCCGGGGAGCTCGCCCAGGCGGCCGCCGGCGCCGCCGAGCGGCGCGAGGCCCCCCAGGTACGCCAGCCCCGTCACGCCGCTGCCGAGGCCATTGGCGATGCTGCCGCCAATGCCGCCAGCGGCGCTGCCCGCGCCGCCGGTGCCGCCGCCCGGCTGAAGGCCGGCGGCGGCGGACGTCGCCGCCGCCAGGGCGGACACATCGCCAGATGCCGGCATGCCGGCGAAACCGGCGGCCAGCACCGCGGCGGCGGAGGGCGAGCTCGCCTGCGGCGCCTCCCCCGAGCTGCCGGCCGTCGCCGCCACCGGCGGCAGCTGCCCGCCACTGCCCTGCCCCTGCGGCTGCCCCTGCTGTTGCTGCAGCACCTGCAAGATGTGCAAAGTGCTTGTCATTGGTGGACCAAGCACCCTTCCTCGTGTTGCCGCAGCAAGGCGCTTATGTCCCTCATGATGCCGGCAGAAACGGCAGATGAGCATGCAGATTTTTGCAAGCAGGCGGAAGGGGTCTGTCTTCCAACACTCGACACTCCACATATGCATAGAGCTGTCGCCAGGCACCTGCTGGGCTGCCAGGAGGCCTGCCGCGCCGTCGCCGCCGAGCAGCGGCGGCCGCCCCGCCAGCGCCGCCTCCAGCGCCGACGCCGCGCCCGCGTTGATCGCCGCCAGCTGTGCCTGCGCCTGCGCCTCGCTGATGGCGTCGCCGCCGCCGCTGCCGTCGCTGCCGTTGGCGCTGGCATTTGCCGCCTGCTGCAGCGCGTTCGCCGCCTGCAGCGCCCCCGCCGCACCCGCCGCACTCGCCAGATTGGCCTGGTCCGTCAGCGACAGGTTGCTGAGGCTGCTGAGCAGATTTGCAGCGTTTCCTTCTGCCGAAGCTGCCGAGGCGCTGGCCGCGGCGGCGGCGTCGCCGCCGTGCGGCAGCCCGCCCTGCGGCAGGCCAGCCGTGCCGTTGGGCTGGCCGCCGAGGCCGGCGGGCAGGCCGGCTGACAGAGGCAGCTGCCCGGCGGCCGCCGCGGCAGCCTGCTCAATGGTCAGCAGCGGGTTGGCGCCGAGCCCGTGGCTGCCGCCCAGCGGATTAAGCCCGCCGCCGCCGTTCTGCAGGCCGTACGGAAGGCCGCTGTAGGCCAGGCCATGCGGGTCCAGGCCCGCGTGCATGCCGTAACCCTGCACGTGTAGACATTCACATTGTAAACATGCGCACGCCCAAAGTGGGACATTCTGCTGGACACCAACAGTTTGATAAACATTCTGAGTCAAGGCCCCTCCATTGACTCCCTGGCAAGCTTTGCTGGAGGTCAGGGTTTGCCGGCAGACTCATACAGGCCCGGTATTGAAACTCTGGCACACATGCATGAGTAGAATACGCGTATAAGCACCTGGCCGAGGCCCTGGAAGGCGCCGGGGTGCAGGCCGTGCTGCATGCCGGCCCAGTTCTGGCGGCCGCCGCCATGCTGCATGTGCCCCCCCTGGTACTGCGCCTCGGGCCGCTTCGCGTCAGCAAACTTGACGACCAGCGGCATCTCCGAGCCCGGCAACCGGGTCACCCCATTGTGCGCCTCCATCGCGCGCTCTGACTGCGCCCACTTACGAAACTCCACGAATGCGCAGCCTGCAGCGGGTGGCGGCACACTGGATGGCGACAAAACATTCCTGCTGGCGTACTGCAGCCATATGCAATGTGATGTCATGACTGAACACCGCCGATCGAAAGTCGCCTCGAGTGGTATACCCACGCAGGTTCGGATGCAGCTGATTGCTGGTGTGCACACGGCATCAGGGCATCAGGGCATGAGTAAAGGGCATGATTGAGCCCTTCATTCACCTGCGCTGGGCCCCTGGCCGCGCTGTGTCCGCAGCACATTGAGGCAGATGATCTCGCCAAAAGGCTCGAACAGCGGCCGCAAGTCTCGCTCTGTCGCGTCCTTCGGCACCTGCAGTACGAGCCAGGTGCCACAGTCGTCAAGACGTTAGCATGGCCCAGAAACGGTGTCCAGACCATGGATTGCAGACTCTTCACCTGTATATGTATGCCCATCAAGCGCACAGCGCCGGAGGCGCCCCGTGCTTCATCAACACTGTATGTGCTGCACGGATCAGATGCAACAAGTCAGCCGTGATTCTCGGTACGTCACTCTTGCGCACCTGGCCGACGAAGAGCTTCCGCGGAGCTATTGCTGGCTCTGGCGGCTCCCCCAGTCGAATGCGCTTCGGGTTGGCGAACGTCACAACCAGCGGCCGGCTGCCGTTCAGCCGCGTCCGCCCATTGTGCGCTTCCTGGGCTGCCTCCGCTGCAGGACACCAAGTAAGCGAGGGGCTGAGCAGCAGGAGTGCGCACAACTCAAGATTTGTTCCGAAGAGGGACAGATGTAGCCAGCAGCTGGTATTTCCAGCAATGTATTGTACATTAACACTGCTGCTGTTCCCGTGCTTCTGAACTGCAAGGCATTGAGGCAGCTGCATCAGGCAGACCGAAGGCTCTGATCACGGCCTCGTGATCTGCGTGAACTTGCGGCACATCGCACAGCCACGGCGCAAGATGGAACCGATGAAACATGATGCAAAAGTACGTGCAGCAGCAGCCTGATCACTTGCTGCGAAGCACTGGTGCACCAAGCACGATCGTAGTGCCGTAGTAATTAGCTCGCAGATCAGCGGCGGCCTTGCACGCCAGGTCCACCTACTGCACTTCAAGGCAACCCCCATCCGATACACACCATGATGCATGGAGCGTCCGTGGGTACAGCATGCGTGCCGCCGAAAGCAGATGGCGTCCGCCCGGGCAGAGCCTTTCATAGTGCCGCACCTTCTGCCCATCGCTCAAACAGCACCATCGCACAGCCTTTGGAGACTCCATCGGGCCGCTTTACAAGATTCAGAGACCGCAGTCCGCGCGCGGCGAAGGGGGCAAACAGCTGCGCCAAGTCCTCTACAGTCGCATCAACTGGTATCTGGCCAACAAACAGGCGGGGCTCGCTGGCGACGGCCCCAGCCTCTCCTGTGTTGACCATGTCACGAATGTCGCATGCCACTCTAGGTAGGGGGCACGTATTCGAGACCTGATTGCTGACCACTTGCTACTGGTCTGGAGAGCTCATGGGAGCTGGGTCGCACTGGGGACGTTCAAGGCAGTCAGCTGGAGATCGGTAGAAAAGTTCCCCAGATTCTTGGCAAATTGGATTAGCTTTTCGAAGCATTTGCTCCTAGTGCGGCCACGACATGCGGCGGTGAGAAAGGCGCATGACCCGGAGCCAATTGCGAACCCAGGCGCGAGTCAAGTTGCACGGGGGAATCCAGGTGTGCACAACAGGATACTCACTCGCATTGCTTGGCGGCACCGAACGCGCAACACTTGCACGCAGTCAGTCGCAAACAAGCATCATATTGTTATGTCAACGCTGCGCCCACGAGCACACAGAGCAATGGTGTTAGTAACGCCGCCGCCATCAGCAGCCTCGTCGAATCATTCACTGCGAGCTGCCGCCCACGCCGCCGTCTGTTTGTGGGATCATGCCAGCGGCGTGCAGGCTGCGCCATACGGCGTCGACCACCTGATCGCGGTCCGCCGCCCGCCGGTGCTCATACACTGCACGCCCCAGGTGCGCATGCACAGCCTGCAGCACATTTCAGTCCATGTTGTTGTTCCGTGGAGCGGCCGAGTAGATGCGTGGCAGCCGCTGATGCATGGGATACGATCGACTGCTCAGCAGGCAAAGTTAGGCTGTAGGAGAAGATGCAGATAGATGATTGCAATATTTGTTTGGCAAGACGCGCACACCTCCAGCTCGTCCAGCAGGCAGCCATCCGTTTCCTCCACCAGCCGCCGCTGCAGCGCCGCCGCTCGCGCCACGTCTGCAGGTTGCGGCTGCGGCGCTGGCAGCGCGTCTGCAGGCTCGCCACCAACCGTCAAGATGCATGCGTGCCGACAGCATGCCCAAAATTTGCAGCCACGACGGGTCCATCTGCCTGCCCATGTCGCTGGCAGAAACTCCGTCTACACTCGACGTCTACACGCAATGTTCACACAGAAACACACCTGCTGGGCCGCCAGGCGGCTCTGGGTTTACCGACAGCTCCAGCGGCTCTAGCCGCTCGGATGGCGACGCCGCCGCTGCCGCCCTGCCTGGCGCCACCTGCGGCAAAACGGCAGTGCACTGCCTGGAGGTGCCCTGTCCCAACAGCATGGCATGGCATTGGGCCAAGCGGCCAATGTTTTAAAGTCCGCCAGGCCAGACAGAAAGACGCAACCCATAGATAATATGTATGTAGAAGACTTTGTAAAACCGTATGAAACCTTGAAACGACGCACCTGCTCGTCGTCTGCATTGACGCCGTGCTCCACAGCGGCCTCGACCTGGGAAACTAGCGCCTCCAGGGGACCCGAGCCTTCCCCGCCGCCCTTGGCGTCGCCGCCGCTGCTGGCCGCGGTGCCGCCGCCGGCGTGATCCTCCGCATGACCATTGCTGACGCCATTGCTCAGGACGCCGTTGCCCTGCGCTGCCTGCAGGATCAGCAGAAAGCAGTTTCAAGATACGCAGCAGTTTTGACACTCGGTGTCCATGTGCGGTGCGGCGCTGGCGCTGAGGGTTTTGCGATAGGAGGCTCATGCGTCCAGCAGTTGCACCCAGCGTTGCCAGAACATTTCAAGCTTGCAGACTCACGTCAGTCCACCACGCACCTCGGCTGCTGGAAGTCCGGCGTTCAATTCGAGGGAGGGTCCTGCCGGCGTCTGCGAGTGGCCATTGCCAGTCACCATCTCCACATCGGCACCCGCTGACGCGGCCGGCTGAGACGCCTCTGCCTGGCCCTGCAGCCACCGATTGGCATCGATCTGAAATGCAACCTTCAATGCTGGAAGCCGTCATCATTGATGCTACCTCTGCGTCCATTCTTTCAGTGCCGATTGTCGCAGGATTTAGGGCAGAAATTAGGCTGTGCAGGTGCCAGGTGTGACGCAATACTAGCACAAAAGCATCGAGAAGCGCAGATCCCCCCAGCTCATGAAACCATGATGGCAGGCACTCAGTGTGAGGACTCAACGCGCACGTCGTGCCACAAACGGCAACAAGGGCACTAGCCGTGCCGCCTGCCGACAGGCGGTCGAGGCGGCGCTCCCCCGCTAACGAAAATCGCAGGCAGATGGTGTGAACCATCATGCCGGGACACAATTCAAGATGGCACTGACCGCGCCGCCAGCAGACAGGCGCTCGAGGCGGCGCTCCTCCCGGATGCGCCGCATGTGCGCCTCGGGGTCCTTGAAGATGACCTTGGCGTCGATGGCGTTGCCCTTCGTCCGCACGCCCGCCCGCGTCTCCCTCCACCTGCCGTCGCAGGACATCACTTCCATCAGCTGCTCAAAGGTGCAGCAGCAGCTGTGCGGAGCATCATTTCGTTTCCTTGAATAGGTTGGGGGCCGCGAATAGGTATGAACTCGTGCAGAACGGCGGCATTGGCATCTGCTGGCGGCCACTAGATCATCATGCTCGCGTCTGCAGCGATGCAACGGCATGAAACACGAGCATTCCGTGTTGTCACGGCTTGCCAAGCCGCCGCATGTCACACCTTGTCGACGGCGTCTGCGCCGAGTGTCCCGGCTGCAACAGCGGCCGCGGCACCAACGGCAGCGGCATGTCCAGCTCGCCTGAGGACAGCGGCGGCACACATTGGTCTTGACTGTCTGTTGATCGTCCCTGACTGGATGCCCGGCCAAAGATGAAATCTCTACACCAGGTCGCGCATTTGGCTGCCATGACAGTGGCTGTGGACCTGGCCGTGTGTGCAGGAGGGCGACTCCCACCCCGCAGCGTTGCCACATGCACAGACTCAGGCACAGCACGCCGTCAGACAAGGGTGACAAGCGAAAGTCCGTTGGCAAATCCGCACCCTCTGGACCGGGCGGCAGGCCACCGCGCTCTGCGATGGCACTCGTCTTTGCCATGACATCCTGAGGCAGGCGCTCGGCCAGGCGGGTGCACGCCTCGTCCACCAGCCCGTGCGCTCGGCTGACCTGCAGGTGAAGGGCACTGAGCCTGGGACAGAACATGACTGACGGAAATTATTGCATGTGTCTGCAAATTGAAGCATGCACGCCTCGTCCACTAGCCTGTGCGCTCTGCTGACTTGCAGGTGCAAGTTTGAGTGTTGCGAGGAGGCGCCAGGATGATGAATCATTAGTATGACCTCTTCGGAGGTACAGGAGTGTGTGCACGTACGGCAGCGGAAGGGGAGCAGCGGCAAGATGCCCGCACGGCTGTGGAGCCAATGCGAGCAGCGAGCTGCACTGTCTTCTGCAGTCGTGGGATCAAAGGCAGGCAAGCCTCCGGGCAGCAGCCAGAAACAGCCGGCAGCTGCATCGAGTGCCCTCAGCCTCCTGGCGTCCTATCGGTGATCTAGATTCGAGGCACACCACGCGGGCGCGGCGCACCCCACCCGGCCCAGTACTTGGACTCGCGCTTGTGCTGCCGGACAAATTGCATTATTCATTCTGACAACAATACTAGAAAAGTTATACCTCGCGGGCGCCGCGCACGTCGCCGGCCCAATACTGCTGCGTGGCGGTCGCGATGGCGCGCAGATCGCCCATGTAGGCGCCCAGCGTGGGGTACCGCCGCTGGTCCACCCGCATCAACAGCGTCGCCAGGTCCATGGGGCTGGTTACCTGCGGCGACAAAGTAAGCTGTATAAGCTGTATAAGCTGTGATTTCTGGCGGCCTTGACATGCCCATGCCCGGCGTGGGGTGTTGCTGCTGGTCCACCCGCATCAGCAGCGTCGCCTGGTCCATCAAGGCGGTCACGTGCGGCAACAATCAAAGGACGCTGTAGTAAGAATCTGCAGGTTTGACAAATAGGCGCCCAGCATGGGGTACCGCCGCTGGTCCACCTGCATCAGCAGCGTCGCCATGTCCATAGGGCTGGTCACCTGCGGCCGCAACAGAGTGTCCTGGACTGAGATCTTAGCATTCGGTTTGTCAAGTTGGATATAACCGGTATGCTGTGCTAGACCTCTGCGGAAATGCTCGCTCATCGAGACGTCCGAAGTGGCTTGAACGGTCGGGCTTGGAACAAGCTGACGATGCCATCGTGGCTCCGCAGGCGCGACCCTCGTGCAGACGTTTGTGGCTGTACAAGTAAGCGCTGAAGCTGCGCAGACCTGGGAAATTTCTCCCAAGCGATCGTGCGAACACAAGGAAAACGGATGTCGTCCTTTTGTTTACTTCCCTCAAGGTACTTCAGGTCTGCCTTCCGAGTAACAGGCTCCATAATTGGGCGCCAGCGGAGGTTACTTTACTCCCCGTTTGGGGGAGGTGTGGAGGGGTTTCCACTCCACCCTTACAGCAACCTGCCTTCAATTTGCGATTGACAAGAGAGCGCGCCAGCTCCAGGTACTGTGGGTCTTTCTCCGCGGTGACCGGCTCGACAAAGGCGCTCTAGCGGCGGTCACTTTTCACTCCGAAATCAAACAAAAAGCGCGCCAGCTCCAGGCACTCTGGGTCTTCCTCCGCGGTGACCGGCTCTGCAAACGCGAGCCAGCAGCAGCCGGTTTGCCCCTCAGAGTCCAGTTGTTCTGCAGGGTCTCAAAAGTATAACCGAGGACAGGAAAGCGCACCAGCGCCAGGTACTCTGGGTCTTCCTCCGCCGTCACCGGCTCGGCGAACGCGCGCCAGCGGCGGTCGCACAGCAGGCGCGTGGTGACGTCGCGCAGGCCCATGCGCAGCGAGCGCAGCGCCGCCACGTCCGCCTCCCGCGCCGCCCTTTCTGCGGCATCCCTCGCCGCGGCGTCCGCAGCAGCGGCTGCCGCCTCCACCTCTGGCGCCTTTGGCAGCTGCGCAACGATGCATACGATGGTGTAAGGCTGCACTCTGTTTGTCAGTATCGGTCCTGCAGGACTGTGCAGCGCCAGCGCCTGGCTGGCTGGGCGTTTGCGGCACACGTGGGTTTGCAATCGAGCAAGCGACTCACCGGCGGCGGCGTGCGGCGCCGGCTGGGCGCGCGCGGCGCTGGCGGGTATGCAAGGGAGCGGCTGACGGCCTCAAAGAAAGCTGCGCGCTGCTCCGCTGCCGGCGACCCCAGCTCGTGCAACGTGGCGCTGGCGGCGCCGAAGAGACCTGGAGTTGCCAGCCATAAATTAGGATTGAGACGGATTCAAATGGATGTGCCGGCTTTAGCTTTGACCGACCAGGAGGGTGCTGCCTAAAGAAGGAAAAATACAGAGAAACCAAACAGTAATAGTGTCTTTGTGTCTGCGCAGCTGCAGCAGCCCTGCTTCACGAGCCACCACAGTTTTCAAGATGCTCTTCACATCCCGCGACCTGCTCAGCAGGCAGGAATGCGCTGTGCATAACAGAGCTCGAGGACACAGCACTGCCTGGGGAAGCAGCGGCCCCCGCAAGCGCATTCAAACCTAATCACCTGCAGCTTCTGGGTCCAGCTCGGAGAGCGGCACGTCGGCTGTCGCCAGCAGCAGCAGCGGCGCCGTCGGCGGCAGGTCCGCCAGCAGCATCCACAGCGTCACGCGCAGCGACGGCGGCGCAGTCGACCACCTGCAACACCGGGCCCGATGGCAGCATTAGTGTTCGTTTCATTTTCGCGTGACAAATATTAATGGTCGAAAATATTGTCCGAAGCAGCCCGAGTGCATGCATGAGGGCCAGCCCAGGGTCAATGTGGGCCTGAGTGTGACAGGGGCTGTGTGCGACGGGGCTGTGGACTGGCAACAGGATGGTCCAGCCAGCGAGTGTGGTCTGCTCTGGCGCAGTAACGCAAGAGAGCATGCACATTCATGCATGAAACCAGCACAGCAAGTCAGGGTTGCTGTCGTGCAGGGTGCAGCAGGGTTCCAGGTGTTCCGACGCACCACAGCTGGAGGTGGGGGAGGTACAGGACCGCAGGCGCCGCTCGGCGCGCCTCCACCACCGCATGCACCAGCGCCTCCTCTGGTGACCTACACAATGCCAGTGCATCGGTCAGCCGCTGATGCGGCAGCGCTGGCATGGGTTCAGGCACGGGCCTAGATTGGATGGATCTCGTGTCAGGCTCTGGCCGTCTGCAGGGAAGGTGCCGTACTAATGAGTTCGAGTCGCACGCTGTGCGATGTGCACGCAAAATAGTGGACGACAGCATGTGACAGCAGCGAGGACAGCCGGGTGGCGTGCACGGGCAGCCGCCTGTAAGACAAGTCTAGGAGTCAAGGCAAGTCTAGGAGTCTAAGATCAAGTCACCTGGAGTTGGCATCGGAGAGCAGCGACGGCAGCCCGATGGCGTGCACGGGCAGCGCCTCCAGCGCCGCCAGCAGCGCCGGCCCCAGGTGGCCCTGGCCGGCGCCCTCGGGGCCGCAGACCAGCGCGCGCGCCTGCGCTGCGTGGCCCACGGCGGCACCGCCCGCCTGCCGGCCACTGCCGTCGCCCGGCCCTGCAATGCATTGCGCGCCAGAACGATCAAGACTCGACAAGGAGCATCCGCCCAGACGCTGCTGCCGCCTGGCCCTGCGTCGCTTGCCGAGTGATAGTCGGCGCGATGCATGCCGCAGAGCTGCCAGCGGTCAGTTGTCGCATGCTGGTTGTGTCGTGCAGTATTGGCTGAAGCACAACCTGCACTCTGGTTGAGCCTTGAACAATTGACGGTACAAGCTGGACAGCTGGAGAGCAGTGCACAAGGGAACTCGTTGTCGCTGTCCGCTGCGCTGGCGCCGGCGGCCGGCAGCGTGGCGGCGGCGGCGGCCGGCGGAAATGCCGCCTGCAACGCCGCCAGCGCCTCCGCCAACCGCGGCTGCAGGCACGGCGCAACCAGCGGCAACAGCAGCCTGCAGGCAAGGCGCATCACGATCAGTTCGATCCAATACATGCTCTTTGCTGCTGTCCGGCCACGGATGCAATGGAATGTTGCGTGCAGGGCGGGGAGGCGTCAGTGGATGAACCTTCCAGACATTGTTGGTTATCTGCATGGCCAGCTACTTGCAATCCTCAGGATGACATATGACATGAGCCAGTCAGTCGGCTCACCTGGCAGGGCTGCCGACTGAGCGACCAGAGGCGGGCGTGATGGACCGGAAGGCCGCCTCAAAGTCGGGCTGCGTGACGCTGACTGTGCGCGGGTCCACCAGCAGCTTATCGTCGCTGGAGTAGATCTGCGGGTATGACCGCCGCAGCGCCACCAGCGACGCCTCCGTGCACAGCGCCTGTGAGGCGAGGGACGCCTCGAAAATTCCGCTGGGTACGGCGAATGCGCGATGGTGTTGACAAGGTCGCTTTTGCATGATAGCGCTCAAGGGCCAGAAACGACAGCCGCGGCACGGTCAAGAGCGTCGAGTGACATGCTGATGTCCAGCGTGCGCTTAGTAATCAGCCAAACAGCATACGAGGTGCATCCAGCTGCAAGATGGCCGCCAAGAGTCTTGATAAGTTGCAGGCATCAACCTTAAGGTCGGCGCCACAGTAGCCGGCGGTCATGGCAGCCAGCTGGCTGCGCAGCGGCTGCGGCGGCGGCGCCGCCCAGCCCCGCGTGTGGATGTCCAGGATGGACGCCCGCGCCTTGATGTTGGGCAGCGGGAACAGCAGCTCCCGGTCGAAGCGCCCCGGCCGCCGCAGCGCCGAGTCCAGTGCGTCAGGCCGATTGGTGGCACCGATGACCACCACCTGCGGCCAGGTATTGCGATCTCGGATTAGACCTTTGCTTTGAGATCGGCATTTCATGTGGATTTGACTTCAAGGTGTAGAATACACGAAAGAGTTGAACGCCGTGGGACACTTCCAAAACAGCCGGTGCCTTTCTGTGCTCTCCGGTGGAGGTTGGGGCACTTGAATGGGAGTCTGTCTAGAGCTTGTGCACGAAGTGCGCAGAGTGTCTGTGGTCAACAGGCCCCAGGATCATGGCTAGTGAATGAGGTGGGCAGAGGACGCGCCTGGCCGCGGGAGGTCAGGCCATCCATGAGCGCCAGCAGTGTGGACACAATGGAGTTGTGGATCTGGTCCTGCTTGCTGCTGCGGACCTGCAGCCATGCAGAAGGGGTGGGAGTCAGCAACCTAGGGCGTGAAGCCTGCAGTGTAGTGTTGCAGGCTCTGTTGCCCAACAGATCTGCAGGGCTGCCGACTCGTTTGCTTTGATTCAGCTCAGGACAAGGGAGACCCAGGTCATGACCTGACCATCCGGCGCGAAGCAGCAAGCTGACAAACTGACACTCAAGCTGTGTGCAGCGGTCCAGTCAGAAGACCCACCGGTGCGAGGCCGTCAAGCTCATCAAAAAAGATGATTGAAGGCTGTGGCAGAAGGCAGAAGTGTTAGCTCAGCAGCCCGTTGCAACCTGGCCGTGACGCTGTTGTGACACGACAAAAGTGATGATGCAGGTGCAAAAGACCCATCAGTGCAAAAGACAATTGCAAGCGACGCGCGGAAACATCCGCACATCACCGCACCTGGCAGCGCTCCGCCTCGGCAAACAGCAGGCGCAGCATGCGCTCTGCCTCGCCGACCCACTTGGACAGGATATCCGCGCCCTTGCGCATGAAGAACGTGACCTTGTGGCCTGCCTGCGAAGCCTGCGCCGCCAGCGCCCTCGCCACCAGCGTCTTTCCCGTGCCTGCGAGGCGGCAGGACGAATGGGTCTCTGCAGCTGTGCTCACAGCCTGCACATGCAGCAAATCACGATCATGCTGCTGCTGAGAACAGGGCGCAGTGCTTTGCTGCAGAGCGAAAAGCAGAGGCAGACTGCGGAGCAGGCGACCCACCCGGAGGCCCGTAGAACAGCACGCCGCGCGGCGGCGTGATCTGGAAGCGCTGCAGCAGCTCCGGGTACACCAGCGGCAGGAAAATCATCTCCTTCAGCTTGTCGATGTAGCCGTCCAGGCCGCCGATCTGGTCAAAGGTGACCGACGGGTCCACCTGCAGCAGCGTGGGATCAGATACAGCCAAATTTTCGAGGCAAGTATTCCACTCATATTTCACAGATGACACATGTCAAGAATGCCATGAATGTGCTGCGCCCTGGACCAGCCACCAGAGCAGCAAAAGCCTTTTGTGAGGTGTCGGCTGCTGGTGTTGGACATGCACCATGTGTGTGCCTGCGTGCAGATCGTTCCTGCACATGGCGCCCTCAGCGCGTCACACAAGACCGAGACAGCTGCGTGAGGCGCGCACCTCGACTGGCGTGATCTCGACATTGCGGCCCTGGTCGCCGCCGCCGGCGGCGCCGGCCGCCACGCCGGCGGGCAGCATCGCGCTGGGCGCCGGATCCCGCTCGCCGGCCGGCTGCCCCGCGCCCCCCAGACCCAGGCCTCCTCCGTCAAAGCCCTCGGCGTCCGGCAGCGCGGCCCAGTCGGCGGCGGCGGCGTCGCCGCCGTCGGACCAGGCGCCATTGCCGCCGCCGCCGAGCGTGGGGCGCCGTCGCCGCCGGCCGCCGCCGCTCAGGCGCTCGCGGAAGCGGCGCTCCACGCGCCGCGCCAGCACCCTGGCCAGAGCACCAATGGAATGGTGGTATACAAACGTACAAAAGCAAGGTGGGAAAAGGCAGCTTGGCAAGACATCGTCTTGCAGCCAAGAACTTTACTTGCATACAGTCAAGAAGCCCAAAACCCTACCGCTCCCGCTCGCGCAGCTCCTCCTTGGGCGGGCTGTAGCGGACCTCTCGCGCGATGCGCGTGCGGTCCCGCAGGCTGTACCGCGCGGCGCCAAGCGCCTGCAACGGAATCTGCACCCTTCATACCTCCAGACAAGACCTCCAGACCAAAACCCCGCTGACGGGGGTGTCACGCCCCGCAAAGCGTGCACGAATGCGACTTGATGAGTGCTTGACAGAAGCAGACACCAAGTTTCACCGAAGGGATCCCCTTGAGTTTTCTGTAAGGGTTTTGCATCATCTGCATACCTCCGCCTCCTCCTCGTCCAGGCTCTCATCCTCGTCCTCGTCGTCTTCCTGCTCATCCTCGTCGTCGCCGCTGGCGTCACTGTCGCCGCCCGGCGTCGCCTGTCCGCCCAGGTGGAAGCGCACAGGTGAAACTGTGGCAGGCGGACCATGTGGATGGTCCCCATTCGACGTGATGCAATGGGGATGCAATGAGTTGCCCCCAACGCAATGCACAGCCCGCACAGCAGCCGCAAATGCTGCTGGGATGCATCAGCCAGATCCACGGCTCTGAACCATTAAAATTAGTGTGTCCAAGGAAACAGCACCTTGGAATCGGAGTCGAGGATGCGGCGGCGCTTTGCCTGCGGCTCGCTGTCCAGCACGTCGAAATTGAAGCGTTGCAGCGTGTTGCGGTCCCGTGCGGGGTAGCGGCGCCCGGTGGCGCCCCCCTCTTCATCATCCTCAGGTGGGGACTTCTGCGTGTGCAGCACTGGCTGATCACGGTCCTGCCACACCCCTGCCACAGCCGCGCATCTTGCGAGCAGTTCATCACCTAGAGCGATCTGTTGATGCTCTGGGCATGCCGCGGCGTGACCGTGCTCTTGCCGTACTTTTGCACACGCCAATTCCGCATGGACATCGGCACAGCAGCAGAGGCAAACCATGCGCACCATGGTGCTTGCCGCGCCGCCGCTGCGCAGCCGGCGGCCGCTTGGCAGCGAGTGGCGGCGCCTATCCCTGCTGCGCCGCTGTGGCACGACCACCTCCTCCTCCTCTTCATCCTCCTCTTCCTGCTCCTCCTCCTCATCCACATCCTGTGAAACCCGTCAGCATTGTAATGTCATCCGCAACAAGCGAACATGAAATTTCACCAAGCCGCAGACTTACTTACAATCCGAGCTGTGGCACGCACCGACTCTGCCGTCTCTTTGGGTGGAGGCATGTCGCGTGGTGCAGACCTCAGACCCGTTGTGAGCGCCGAGCGGGTCGATCGTCGGCCCTCCTGCACGCGCGCATTTGAATGCGCTGATGCCAACTATTTAAAAAAGTCACCACATGCGCTGGCATGGCGTCGCCACTGCTCCGTCGCGGTGCAGCTTTGTGCTGCAGAAGCTGATGCTCAGCTACGTTGTGATCGAGCACCTGTCTCACCGATTGCGTATTGTTTTCCCCACTGTGCCTGCGTCGCGTCTCCATGCTTTACCCCTCTAGGAGCGCATCCGGCACAACACCAACATACGCACTGAAAGTGTAGTAACAAGATGCATGCAAGAATGTGAACTGAATGCATCGCTGCACAGGTGGTGAGACCTACTGCTGTTAGGGGGTTAGTTAGAAAGCTGCCACTAACACCAGTCATCGGACCGATCACCAGCAAACCTAAGCTTGCAGAATAGAATAGAATAGAATAGAATGTGTCTGATTTGATCTGAATAAGAAGACGGATTCGTGATGTGGGTGCACGCACCATGACTCTGAGCGCTGTCGAGGTGTTCTTGCGAGCGAAGCCAGTCCGCAGTCCCAGTCAGTCTCTCACTGTACAGACGAGTGACCACAAGGCAGTCTTCAGAGTCCCAAAAGATGTCAATCTCGGGTGAGCGACCTGTGCTGCGTCCAGCCCTAATGGAGATTGGCCAAGTGCAATGGCGACCAGCTCGCACCTGGCTTCGTGCAGGTTCGTCAACAATCAGCGCGAATTTCTGGACTTCGGATTCACTGGAGTGTTTGACACGGACGCGCAGCAGGAGCAGGTGCGTTACGAGACTGCCTTGCCGGTCCTGCACTCTCACAGCGCCGGCAGGGCGGGCGTCTGCCATGCCGGCATTGCAAGGCACACTTCCTTCTCCATCCTGCGAACTGAGCACGCATGGTTCGTAAACAAAATTTCTTTAACGTCGAGCAGGTATTCAGCCATGTCGCTCAGAGGATTGTGCTGGCGGCGCTTGAAGGCGTCAATGGCACGGTCTTCGCCTACGGGCAGACCGGCTCAGGAAAGACCTTCACGATGACGGGCGGCGCGGAGCGATACGTGGACCGCGGCATCATCCCGCGCGCCATCTCCCTCATCTACAGCGAGCTGGCCAAGCGCAGCGACAGCACCTACTCGGTGAGTGGATCATAGTCTCCCAAATCCTCATCGGGCGGCTCCCAACCGCTGGCCGCCTCGCGCCGGCGGCCATGCGGCTGTCTCGCACTCTGCCTACGATTCCGTTGGGCTGTCGCTGGAGCAGATCGAGAGCTGCTGCATGATGCGCGCAAGAGCTGCCGCATGATGCGCAGGTGCACATCTCCTGCGTGGAGATCTACAACGAGGCGGCATACGATCTGCTCGCCGCGACGCGGGATGCGGTGCGCAGCCTGGACGACCTGCAGCGGGTGCACCTACTGGAGGACGCAAATGCGCACATCCATTTACGGAATCTGTCGGTGCACCGCGCTGCCACCGAAGAGGAGGCTCTGAACCTGGTGAGGACCCCCAATTGCCTGATAGTATCGCTTTTGAAGACGCTGCCGTGCGCGTCCAACTGCGCGGCCTGTCGGTGCACCGCGCCGCCACGGAAGATGAGGCCCTCAGCCTGGTAAGCAAATGCCTGCTTGAAAGTGTTTGTGTTGTTGACTATGTTGCAATGTATCTGGTCAGCGCAAGGTCTCCTGCTGGCAGCAGCACGTCGTCACTCTGCAGCGGTCCCTGCATGGGACAGCGAATAGATGCTACATGCCATATGCAGAGTGCAGGCTCCGGTGATTCCATGGCTCAGACCGTAGTCACCCCTAATCTTTGGTTTGCCGCAGCTGTTTCTGGGCGACACCAACCGGGCTACCAGCGAGACGCCCATGAACCTGGCGTCCAGCCGCTCGCACTGTCTCTTCACCGTCACCATCGAGGCCCACAAGGTGCTCGAAATGTCTGCCCGTCGGCAGTTTACACCAGCGCATGGAGGACCTGGACTGCTGCGCGGAACATGAGGGTCTATGCACTGCTTAGGTCACGGGTATGTCGCATGCCTGTTTGTCACATCAAAGCCAGATGTCGCCGCAAATAGACATCTCAATTCATATCTCGCATGAAGTTGTATGATGCATAAAGGCGGGGACGGACCTGGTGCGGCGCGCAAAGCTGAACGTGGTGTACCTGGCGGGGTCGGAGCGCGCATGCTGCTGTCGATACTTCAGTCCAATGGTTACTGCTATATGTAATTTATTGCTTTTATATTGTTGAGCAGGCAGGGACGGACCTGGTGCGGTGCGCAAGGCTGAACCTGGTGGACCTGTGCGGAGCCGAAATGCATGTGCTGCTATTCAACAAGCTTAACTCAATTGTTGAGCAGGCAGGGACTGACCTGGTGCGGCGGGCAAAGCTGAACCTGGTGGACCTGGCGGGGTCGGAGCGCGTGGGCCGCACCAACTCCGACGGCACGCTGCTGACGGAGGCCAAGCACATCAACCTGTCGCTGCACTACCTGGAGCAGGTCATCATCGCGCTGCAGGTCAGTCAAGTTCTTTTGCGCCGAAAAGGTGTCATATTCAAATCCGTGCCGAGTGCAGCCAGCTGTTCTGCACAGGGTCAGCTTGTCTGTGAGGGGAGCATTGCGGAGGTCACAGCGTACAGTCTCGACCCACCCGCCACAAATAGTGAGCCAATTGCCGAGATGCAGCACCCTCAAGCAATGATGACGGACGCGGCGCACCGCAGGAGCGCAGCGCCGGCCACGGGCGGCTGCACGTGCCCTACCGCAACAGCCTGCTGACGGCGATGCTGAAGGACAGCCTGGGCGGCAACTGCGCGACCGCCATGCTGGCCACCATCTCCGCCGACCATGCCGCGCTGGACGAGTCTATCGCCACCTGCCGCTTTGCGCAGCGCGTGGCCATGATCAAGAACGAGGTGCACTTCCTACCTACCTTGACTGTAGATTACCTATACCTGACATGAGCGCTGATCACGCGGTGCTCGACGAGTCCATCGCCACCTGCCGCTTCGCTCAGCGCGTGGCCACGATCAAGAACGAGGCACGCGTAACACCTGAGGGCGTCCTCTGCCCTAGTTTGAGCAAAGCAGTAGCACCACTCCACGACATGCTTCACAATGGGCGCTTGCGTGTGTGTGTTGATGCATAAACGACTGCAAATCCACACAACACGCGTGCATGCCGGCGCAGGTCGCGGTAAACGAGGAGGTGGACCCAGTTCTGGCGGTGCAGCGGCTGACGCTGGAGAACGCTGCCCTGAAGTCAGAGCTCAGGTGCGCAGCTTCGGGTGTCATCATGCACTTCTTGTTGGCGGTCCGAAAGTCTGAATGTAGCGGCAGTGGCATCCACACTGCGGCCTGGTCCTCGGATAGCCGTCAAAGGCCGCACAAGGAACCCGACGATTTTTTATCCTCTATTCGTATCACTTGTTGATTGTCACTTTTGTCAGGCTGATGAACGCGGAAGGGAGGCTGAGACCGGGCCGGAGCATTGCTCGGATCAATGTCCACACGCCCATCCTGAGGACGCGTACTCATGCAACTCTAATGGTTTTTTTGGAATATCCAGGCTTATGCGCGGGGAGAAGGTTGGCGAGATTGGGCCGGAGGCGCTGCAAGCGCTGCACAGCCGCGTTGACGCATACCTGGCGTTGGTCGTTGGGTATGAAATCTGTTGGGTTGAAATGTTACAATTATTGGCTTCAATGGTCAGGCTACTGCAAGGGGAGGAGGAGGATGACGAAATCGGGCCAGAGGCGCTGCAGGCGCTGCACGCCCGCGTCGACGCATTCCTGGCAGACCGGCAGGCGGAGCTGGGAGTGAAGCTGGACAGCATGCGCACCGTTAAGATGGGTGCGCTGCTTCGAAACTCAAAACGTTGCCTGCTGTGGCATGATGGGCCGCTGTCTATTAGTTGTACATTGCAGTGTTCACCTGATGGACATGAGCGCACGTCGATGCATGCGCCGTCATGCGCTGCGGCGTCCGCTTGATCATCAAGCCAAACCTTGAATGGCATTGCTGCTGTGGAGATGTAAGCATTGAGAAACTTTTCTTTTCCTTCTTCTTTTCCGGTGCAGTCATCGGAATCCTGAGGGAGCGCGCCTTCCGCAGCAGAGCGTCAGCGATCAGTCCTGCACAGACTTCCTTCAGCAGGCCAGCACACCAACAGAGCTCGAACGCTTCAGGCAGTGCTGATTGCAGGTGATCATGTGCATGCCTGCGGGACAATGACATGCTGTGCCTGTGAGCGCTGACGCAGTTGGGCGGCGGCAGGCTGGCGACAGGTTTTCCTATTTCCAAGCAGGCAGCTCCCGGCACCGGGCGCAGCTGAAGGGCCAGGTAACCAGGATACACTGCGAGACGGAACAGAAGGCAGAGCAGGTGAGGCTCTGCCTGATGCGTGTACACTTACAGACATGACGCACCGGTATCAAGGTGCAAATGAGGAATGGACAATTGAGGGACCTCGCCTGCTTTTTGCAGGCTTCTCTGCTGCCGGCCATGACAATGACGCTGCCTCAGGCAGCCGTCGCAGCACGATAGAGGAGCACAGACTAATGTTTTTGGAACGGTGTCAGGAAGCAAAGTCCCTCGGTCTGGCCATCAGCAGGCACAAACAGGCAACTCAAGGCTGAAAGGCGGCAACACATACGTAACATTTGCACATATCTGCGGTGGCCTCACACTGCAACACTGACCTCAACTTCATTTGATGCACCACGGACATCGATTAAATTCACTACTGCTTCACAGGAGATCGAGTCGCTGAAGGCCGCCATGAGAGACGGTGGCGCAGCGCTGCCGATGCCAGAGGAGACGGCGCTCAAGCAGCGCATCGAGCAGGTGCGTGAATTCTAGATTGCTGCTGGCAGATGCGGGGCCTTTCCAAGCGTTGTGGGTTGCAGATGCTTCTGGTTGAAATTATACTACCAGTTGATTGAAGCGCACTTCTTATGATGCACTGCAGATGATTCCGGTTGACCTTGATTCTGCCATGTAATTGAGGTTGTTCTCTGACGCATGCGCACATTTGCAGGAGACGCGAGGGTACAGGCAGGCCTTTGACAGGCTGCGGGACCTCAAGCCCCAGATCGAGCAGCTGCAGGCGCTGCTGGAAAGGCCGCAGCAGCAGATGTCAGGCGCTACCGAGGCGGATGGAGCTCCGGCAGAAAAACTGGCCCGTCTGAGTGGCGAGCAATCGGCGGCGGCCGGTGGCGGGCGCCTCCCCGCGCATCCTGGCAGCACTCGGCAACCGCCAGCACAGCAGGCATCCGGCGGCGCACTCGCATGTGCCAGCGCGGGTGATGTGGCAGAGGCTCCTGCCGGCAATGGGTGCGCACTGCTGCTGAAACTTTCGTCAGCCTGATGGCTTGAGTGTGTGGGTACCTATCAAGAGTTGCAATCTGACTTCTTCAATGCATGATGCGCAGGATTGCAGCAGAACAGACACCAGCGGGTTTGTCGCCTGCGGATCCCGCCGGTACATCAGCGGCGCAGCCCGAGCATCAGCCGCAAGCCGCCGCGCCTGCCAGCGGCGCACCATTCCCGGCGTATCACGGCTACAGGTGGGGATCCGCGCCGAGGCTGCGGTCTCAGCTTGGGGTCAGGCAGGACCCAGCAGCATCAGCAGCCACGAGCGGCTCGCCGCAGCTGGAGGCGCCATCACAGCCCTCGGAAGACTTTGCAAATGTGGACCCGGCGGTTATGAAACTGGTGGCGCCGCTGCTGACGGGCAACGCGATTGCGGATCGCAACATCGTGCGGTTCTACGAGCACCGCGCCCAGCTGCTGCGGCGACAGCAGCCTGGCGCAGTAGTTTCATCTGTGTAGGCAGAATATCGATGTGTCATGCTGGCAGATTAGTACAATGACAGCGCAACCACTGATATGGTGAGCAGGAGCAATGTACTCAGGTTGTATCTGTCGCACGCATACTTTTGCCATTGCGAGTCTGGAAGTCCGCCGAGCATGCCACAGCCCTCTCAACAGACGACATGGCGGCAGTGCAAGCGAAACCGGTGAGTCGCATTTTGCAGCGAGAACGCATGCCCTGCGCTGTCATGTTGCAGCTGATCGGAAACAATCTGATCACAATCGTCAGCAAACTACACACTTTGCATCGTCATCTGAAACCTCTGCCCTGCAAAATGACTGATTGGACGCTATCAACACCTTCCACCCACTATCCTGCCGCCACCATCTGCAAAATTTCAGTCATCATCCTGGAATTCCCTGCAGCCACGAGAGACGGCTGCACTCAGTTTGTCTCAATGGAGGCCTTCCAGAAATGCATGTGGGATCGGATGTTGCGTATGAGACCAAATCCATGCAGCCATGAATATGCCTTCGTAGAGACACTGTCAGCAAATGCACCTGCGGTCGGTCCATCGAGGTCGCCTGAACTTTGCGATCTCCTCCTGCGACACGTTGCGCGGCGTCAGCTACTACCCCTCCATTTCCACAGCTGTTCAGGTTGCCTTTCATGGTTTGCAGTCGTTTGCATGTGCCTGCGGCAATGCAACGCTCGGTATGCCCATTCAAATACGCCAGCAGCCATCTCACCTCGGTCATGTACTCGCCCGTCGCCTTGAACGTCTCCCTGTTGAGCTCCCGGAGCTCCTCTAGCCGTTTCTGCAATACAGGTCGTCTGGACAGTTACTTTCGTCCACTTTGATCCGCGGCGCATGTTTTACGAGCAGTAAAGCGGCGTTGGAGCAGATGGCTCAACAGCGAAGCATGGCGACATTGCCTTGCCACCGACTCTGAGCTTCGGTTGTATCTGCATGTATTCGGATGAATTCGAAACTGCGTCTGGCGTCAATCAGGCATTTATTGCTCACCTCATCTGCGTTGTCGCGGCTGATGTAGAACGCCGGAGCACCGATGCCGACAGCGATGCCCAGGACCGCTCCCGCAAGCCCTGTGGCCAGGTGACCAATCATGCTTTGTGCAGGTTCCATCGCCTCGCTGTATATACTGGAGTCTCGCTGTCAGGGACGAACATCCTTCAGTGCTGCGTGCCGCGCCGCAGCATACTTTTTGGTTGACGCCTCGTGTATCCTACCGATCAGGGTGTCTGGGTCGCTCCAGTCTATGTTCAGCGCTGCGACTGGCTGGCATGCCTGCATCCTCCTCGGCTGCCTGCTGTGCGCCATCAGCCTCTGGGGTGCAGCATGCTGAGGCGATGCAGTGCTGAAGGGGGTGCGTCGAGCCGTGAGCGGCGCCGTGCTCATCGCTGCACACTGTGCGCACACCATGGTTGCTTGATGTGACAGACTCAGAGGCAAAGCACGGTTTGCCCAGTCTTCGCTTGCATGGCCAAGGATGCACCACGAGACGGTGCTGCTTCCTGGACTTCCATCAGTCCGTCACGTGGCAAACGGCCGAGTCAGCTCCTCGCGAGATGATTGTGCAAAGTCCCATTTTTCGAGCTTGCACACACGTAGAACCACTGCACAGTGGATCGCACTGCCCTAGACATATTGCCATGGACCGGCTGCGCGTGCTGAATGGGCACTTGGCCGGCCAAGGTGATGACAGCACGATGACCACCCATGCACATGCTGCATCCTGCTCAAATAACGGCAAGCATGGTGTCACATCTTGGGTTTGCTCGGCCTGAATGTGTCTGGCGTGCATAAACCGCAAATCAATCACTACGAAGTATCGCACTGCCTGGAGATTGCTGTTGCCTGGTTAAGGTGTTGAACTCTGAATTTGTTTCTGCCCTCTCCGCGCACAGGTGACGAGTCGGCGCATTCGAGTGTCATGCCGCAGCCGACGCGCGCGCAGTCCAGCGGCTTCACGCCGCAGTTCCCGCAGGCGCAGAACATGTCGGCGTTCCCACCGGCGGCGCACGACCTGCTGAACCTGGACGACCTGCTGACGCCGCAGGAGCGCAAGACGCGCTACGCCGTCCGCGAGTTCATGGTGAGGGGGCGGCGCATGATGCAGGCATGTGACGCGGCGGTAGTGTAGTTGGCTGCCTGACAGCGTCCGGCTCGAGGCCGAGCCCGCTCCTGCCGTTTTATCGCCCCGGACTAGACACTGATGGCAGAGTCGCTTGACGGCGCAGCTCACTGATGTTGGTCACAGAGGGCATGCTATGTTGTGCAGGAGACAGAGGTTGCTCCGATCATCGCGGCGCACTGGGAGCGCGCCTCGTTTCCCTACGAGCTGATCCCGAAGCTGCGCAAGCTGAACTTGGGTGAGCGCTGCATCGATTTCATAACAGCTTGTTGGAGCAAGCTCTGGAGCAAGCTCATGCATGGCCGCGCATCATACACTCGGATTATGTATGTAGTCTGACCTGGTTCTCCGTGCGTCCCACAGGCGGCGCGACGCTGTCCGGCAATGGCTGCGCCGGGCAGAGCATCATGGAGGCTGCGATGACGGTGATGCACTGCTCCGCTGACTATATGCTCACCTTTGGGAACAGCGCTGCATGAGCTGATACATGACCCAGTCGAACTGACTGCGGAGTTGCTGGCGCATCGGTTGCGCCGTTTTTGGCATAGTTTGCATCCACTCGCTCTTCGCATCGTCAGGGCAACAGTTATCAGGTTTTCAGCACAAGTGGGAAGGTGGAAATGTTCATGAACTGCAGGTGGTGGAAATGGCGCGAGTGGACGCCAGCATGTCCACGTTCCTGATGGTGCACAACTCGCTGTGCATGCTGACGATCGGGCTGCTGGGGTCGGAGGCGCAAAAGCGGGAGCTGCTGCCCTCGCTCGCCAGCTTGGAGGCCGTCGGTGCGGACTTTGAAACGCTTTTTTCGTGTCTTCCTGCTGACTCCCTGCAAATGTCAGAAGTGCACAATGCGTTTGAAATGCATTCTCCTGCAGAGGTCCCACACAGGTCCTGATGCCTGCAGCAGTCATCCCCTTGGCAGAGACAGTAGTGAGTGAACACATATGGTTGCTGTGAATGGGATCATCATTGGGAAGTGCGTCGGAAAAACCGCTGATCGAGGAGTCCATTTATGCAAGCGCACATCTTATAACCTTAACAAACCCTATGAATTGCAGGCGCGTGGGGCCTGACGGAGCCCAGCAACGGCTCTGACGCCTCGGCGCTGCAGACGACGGCCGCCAAGGTGCCCGGCGGGTGGCGGCTCAACGGCCGGAAGCGCTGGATCGGTGTGCCAGCCCACCTCAGCATGTGCATGTGACTTGAGGGACCCCCATGTTGTGCGGCGGCAGACCAAGCGAATGGAAGACTCCATAAACTATCTGAGCGCCATGCCAGGCGAGGGTGCAGGGCCTTGTGCTCGAGACTCGTCTTGAGTCTCTGAGCGCCGGCCTGACAGCAGAAACATTCTCAATCGCGCAGGCAACGCCACCTTTGCGGATGTGGTGGTCATCTGGGCGCGCAACCTCGACACAAAGCAGGTCAATGCCTTCATCGTGAAGAAGGGCACGCCCGGCTTCACCACCACCAAGATCGAAGCGAAGATATCCCTCAGGCAAGCAGAACATCAGCCCGCCTGTCCCACTGACGCATAATTATCGTAGCTGGTGGCGTCGGAGACCTGGCAGTAGCGCCCGAATCCTATGGATTCGGCTGTGCAATCGACCGCACAGTTTGACCGGCACCTTTCCTGTGCCGGAAAAACCAGCTCCTGCTAGCGCTTGACAAGGGCCACTGTGCGTGCGCAGGTGCGTGCAGAACGCGGACATCGACATGCAGGACGTGTTCGTGCCGGACTCGGCGCGCCTCACCGGCGTCAACTCCTTCCAGGACACCAACAAGGTGGGCCACATTATGAACAAACAAAGTAAAACCTCAAATTGATGGCATTGGCGGGTTTTGTAGTAAGGCATTTCGCGCCTCACCGGCGTCGAACCACTTTCAGGACACCAACAAGGTGACCGTTCTTGCGGCAACAGGTCGCCTCATGCAACTCGATCCACCTCTGGCCCATCTAGTGCTTTTTGATCCTGGTTCAAGTCATTCAAGCGGCTTCATCATGGCAGCTCCTCTCGCCCGGCGGGATGGCACGATGGGCTGCCGCCTACAGTGCGTCCTCAACTTCAGTCCACCTTGATTTCTGGCTGCGGCAGGTGCTGGCGGTGTCGCGCATCATGGTGGCGTGGCAGCCGGTGGGCATGGCGATGGGCGCGTACGACATGGCAGTGCGGTACCTGGGCCAGCGCCGCCAGTTTGGCGCCCCCCTGTCCTCCTTCCAGCTGTCGCAGGACAAGCTCGCCCGCATGCTCGCCAACATCCAGGTCCGCATCTCCTCTTGCTCCACTCTGGGCCAGCTGTTTCAGCTGTTCCATCAATCAGCCATCTTGCATGCCTCGTTCTGGTGTTTACCTTCAGGGAAACAGCGCAGAGTGCTTACCTCGCTTGTTCTTTCTCATGTTTGAGGACGCCCAACGGCTTGCAATATTCCATGCCTGGTGTGCGCCCTGCGTCCCTCTGATGTCCACCCATTGGCTCCTCCACTGCGCAGGCGATGACGCTGATGTGCTGGCGGCTGAGCAAGCTGTCGGAGGAGGGCAAGATGACCCATGCCATGGCCTCCAACGTCAAGGCCTGGACCACCGCCCAGGTGCGCACCTCATCTGACAATACCTTGGCTGCCACAACAGCATCTTGGCCGCCCGGACCGCGCAAAATCCTGCAGTATGTCCCCATTTTCGGCTTCCAGCCCGGCGCGGGCTGGCGCTGATGCATGGCACGGCATGCAGTGTTTGAACTTTGACATGGCAAGCGCGGCATGCCCACTTGGAGATGGCAGTTATGCTCTGCTGGGTTGTTGACAAACTTCGTGATGCCTGAACCCTCGTTGATGCCAGGGGAGGGAGGTGGTGGCGATGGCGCGCGAGCTGCTGGGTGGCAATGGCATCGTCAGCGACTTCCTGGTGGCCAAGGCCTTCTGCGACATGGAGGTGTGTCTGTTGTCTGTCGTCTGTCGTCTGCCACCCTGCATTCGATGCAACGTGATGTCTGCCTGCACTATATGTTGGTACAGCAACCGGGTTTGGCACCAGCTGCGGCTGAGGCTATCGTCCCTGTCGCCTCCAGGCCATCCACACCTACGAGGGCACGCACCAAGTGAACGCGCTGGTCTCAGGGCGCGACATCACAGGTCTGCGCCTTCGCCACTCCCTGCAGCTGCTTTGGTGCCTGAGTTGTGGCGCCTTTCCTGTCTTATTCCACACTAAATCTTTCGCACGAGGTACATCGGGCAAGCACCCCTGTGCACTTGGCGGCACCACATCATCCTGGCTCATGGTGTGGAAGGGTGGATTCATTTTCTGCTGATTGTGATGAGCTCTTTCGTGCAGGCATTGCCGCATTCAGGGCGCCGCCTGCCCGCCAGCGGCCAGTGGCCACCAGCGAGGGCAAGATGTGACGGGTCATCTAAGACCGGACGTCTGACGCAGACCTCGCCTCCCACCTTGGTTTTTGGGCAGGGCGACCTCCGCCAATTTTGAGCTGCCTGCGCTTTTTGGTGGTGAAGCATGTGCATACTGCAATGCGATCCGTTGCAATGCTTCAGGTTTATGATTTGTAGGGCTTAGGCTTCCAGGCTAGGATGTCAGGGTTAGGATGCGAGGGTGTGCGGCGGTAACATGATGCTGCGAACGCGATTGCCGGCATGGCAGCCAAGTCGCTGCTTCGGCGGACGTCAGCTTCCAGTGCTCAGCAATGGGATGCAGTCTTTTCCGAGTCAAATTACACGTTTTGCCGTTTTCTTGGTCAATTTGGTCAATTTGGTGACAGCTTGCCGGAATTTACTGTTGGTGAAGGGCGGCGGCGGCGGCCACCGTGACCATTCTGCAATTGCATGAACACCTTCAACGACCACACACACCGTCGCCGCTGCCAGCAATAGCTACAGAAGTCGACATGGCGTACATAGCAGCCTGCCAGCAGGCGCTCGTGGCGCAAGTGCTGAGGTCCAGCACACATGATGGCCCAAATGCACGCTGTGCGACCGGACCACAGCGCCACGCTCAGCACCTTCGATGGACGACATTCACGCCATTAGTGACTCAGTTTCAGCAGCCGAGGCACCAGCGCCGTCCGACGCAGGTGCCGCGAGTGGATGAGCCACGAGGCCATGACCAGCAACACGGTTGCCCGAGCATCTGTAAGCGTGCGCTTGAGACCATCAGCAAAGTGCTTCAAGTTTCGTGATTCTTTTGCCCGCCTGCTTCAGGGACAGACGACGCTGGCCGCGCTGAAGAGCTCAGTGGCGGCAGAGGACACATCGCTACAGGTACATGCCGCATCGGACGGCGCTCCATGAGCCATGCTGACCTTCAATCTCACAAACAGTCTCGCCTACCGCATGTATCGCCTTGGACATCCAGCGCTACACAGATGCACTTCGCCCTTCCTTGCTGCAAGCACTGTGTCGACAGCAGCGGCCGCCACGGTTTTATTGTGACCAGGAGAACATGTGCCCACCTCTGTTTTCATGCTGTTGCTGCAGCCACGCATGGTGCAATGGTATCCTGGACACATTGCGAAGGCGGAGCGGGCATTGAAGGAGCAGCTGGGAAGCGTGGACCTGGTCATAGAAGTGCGGGATGCGAGGTGAGTGTTGGGGGTGCCACTCTCGCTGCTGAACAACATTGCCTGTAAACGAGAAAGACAGGCGGATTCGATTGCAGGTTCCTCACGTAATGCAACAGCAGCAAGCGACAGTTCTGAGGCGCTTCTGAGATACAGAGCCACGAGTGGCGCCGCCAAGGAAGCGGCACTTGCCCACAGCGGATCCACTTTTCTTGTGGCCGGTGCAGGATACCAATGGCGACGAGCCACCCGCAGCTGCCGGGCTGGGTGGGCAACAAGCCGCACCTGCTGCTGCTGAATCGCGTGGACATGGTGTCGGAGGAGGACCAGGCGGCTTGGGGCGCCTACTTCCGCGCCCAGCAGCAGCCTGCCTTCTGGACGGACTCCAAGCTTGGCACTGGCGTCCGGCAGGCGCGGCATTCTCCGACATACAAGCTTCCAGCCCTCAAAGTCAGTCTTGGCAACATCGACTTCGTGGCCTGTGATGGCAAACGGGGTTTCGTCCTGGCTGCACACCGTCGGCCTGCAGCCTGTTGCTGTCTCGCCCCAGTCTTGCGCCAACGTCATGTGAGGCATGTGCCTTGCCATGCAGGTCTCAAAGGCGGCGGTGGCGGCAGGTGGCAGCATCAACGAAGCCCGCACGCGACGCGGCATCCAGCCCCGGGCGCTCAAAGCTGCGGTGGTGAGGCGCCGGCTCAGATGCCTTCCTGGTCATGCCAGCAGCAATTCCCACTTGACGGCAGCACACGAGAGTGGGCCTGTGAAAGCTCCAGCATCATTCCAGCATCTGCAATGCGTGAAACGTGCATGTGGGAGGATGTTTCCAATCTGTGAAGGATCTCCTGTCCATGGGAAGATTTCAGTAGTCTGCTCACCTCTCGATCGGATACAACAAAGGCAAGAACCAGGTCGGAAGTTCTGGTTGTCGCCGCGCAGGTGGGCTTCCCCAACGTGGGCAAGAGCGCGCTAATCAACAGGCTGCTGGGGCGCAAGGTGGCGCCCTCTGCGCCGCGCCCCGGCGTCACCCGCCACCTGCGCTGGCTGCGCCTCGGCGGCGATGTCGACCTGCTGGACACCCCCGGTACACACATTTCCTTTCGGGTTTTCAAGGCTTGGTTTCTCGTTACTAAGCTTGGCATCACCCGCCAGCTGCGCTGGCTGCGCCCCGGCGGCGACGTCGACCTGCCGGACTACCCCCGGTGCGGGCATTCTGTCTGTTTTACACGACTGGCGGCGAGCAACTATATCGCTAATTTGGTTCTCATTGCTTCAAACCGCAGGCGTGCTGCCGATGGGGCTGCGAAACCAGACGGTCGCGCAGCGGCTGGCAGTGTGCAACGACATCGGCGAGGCCGCGTACACCGCGTCCCTGGTGGCCGCCGGCATGGTCGACTCCGTGCTGCAGCTGCCTACGGGAGACGCCATCGCATGCAGCTTCTCCGAGCGGTGCGCGCCCGGCACTGTTGCCAGTTTGCAGTGTCTCAAGTGGAGCCCTGCATGTCGAGCGCAGTGGTGTCGCTGAGCACCTGCAGGGCGCAGGGCTGCTTGGCAGGACAGCAGTGCACAGCTGACCCGAACCCACACACTTTTCCTGCCTGATGCTTTGCTGCTGCACGCCCGTGACCTGCTGCACATGCAATCTGCTGTCGTGTTTCTGCTGGCTCAAGGATTTGCGCAGTGTTTTCTTGTGCAGGTATAAGCTCAGCCCGGTTGGCCTGTCCGGCGAGAGCTTCGTGGCCAAGCTGGCGGAGGCAATGTTCCAGGTGCGTAACCTGCACTGCTGGCGTCGTGCATGCCGCGGTCGTGGCGTTGTGTAGAGGTAGGCTCCTGCGCCATTCACTGCAGCCTTGCGTGACCACTGACACCATCGAGGCTCAGGGTTTTTCTACCGATCACGCCAAGGCACATTGACGTACCTTTCAATCCCCGGGCAGCCTCAAGTGTGCATCGCATGCTGCAGGGGGACGAGGAGCGAGCGGGGCAGCGCCTGCTGAAGGACTACCGTCTGGGAAACCTGGGCAGTTTCTGCCTCGAGCAGCCGCCGTCAAGGCGATAGCAGTTAAGCTGATGAGCCTGGAGCAGCCGCCGTCAAGGCGATAGCTTTGAGCAGCCGCCGTCAAGACGATATATATGTATGATACCTAGCCTTGACACCAGAGCACGCAGTCGAAGCACCCACATCAACGCACGCAAGGATCGATCTTTGAACCTTGGCGTTGCGTACGTTGTGCACATGTCCCCGTGTGTTTTGTCAGCAGGTGTCGATGAGGTGTGTGGCAAAATGTGCAGCACTGCCACAAGTATGCTTCGAGTTCAGCCAATTTTTTTTGCAGAGAATAGTAGGAAAATAGGCACTTCGTCTATAAGAGGCACTCCTGCTCACCCGCGCATCGTGACCACAGATAGAAGAGCGAGTCTTGGTGCACGCTTTGATCATAAACTGCGCCAGGACAGGGTTTGATCCGAAGATACTGCCCGACCCCGCCGGTCCATTTATTAGCGGCTCTTGTCAGCACGAGCAGTTTCAGGATTTCATCGAAAAGACATCGCGCAAGCGCAGATGTTCTCTTTCAAGTGGATACTTGCAGACATGCAAATGACTCTGTAGATCATCGGCTCGTGACGACGCTGCAGTAAAAGAGGTGGTGACACGATGAGTCGGCAGCAGGTCTCGAAGTTCGCCATCTTCATCGACAACTGCCGCACCAAGTCCACGCAGGAGGTCAAGTGCGGGATGCTCATTCGCATCGTCGCTGTGCGATAAAGTCCGATTCTGTGATCTGAGCATCTTTCAGGTTCACGCTGAAGCACCATGCGATATCAAGTGTCCATTTTCGTCACTGCTGCAGGCACCTGTTTGAAAAGTTCGGAGGGATCAGAGCCGCCGATTCCAAGCAAGAGTGAGGACAATATAATGCGGGCGCCGCACCATGACAGGCACTGAATGTCATGAAAACATGCCGCATGCCTCAGAAGCAGGCGCCTTCCTGAGCCACACATACAGTGAAGAGCAGTGCAATGAAAGCTAAAAGTTTAGCACATGCCCGGGCAAGTCACATCTTGCGCATGCTGGCAACAACGACAGAGACAAGTGCGCGCTCATCGAATTCCAGCGGTGCGCACTTTCATCCCAGCATACACAACTGCATGATGAGGAGTGTTTTGCATGCTGAGTTTTCCAACATGCGAGTCGCTGGACTATCTCACTTGTTGCGATGGATGGCTGGTCACAGCAGCACAGTTTACGGGTGATATGGCCAGCAGCATCTGTGTTGCAATGCGTATCTTCTGCTGCAGGTCCGCGGACGCCAACATGGCCTACCAAGTAAGTGCGATTCATCATGCCAATTTTGCACTTGTAGCTGGGTGACATATATGTCCCTCAGCACATATATACTGCCTGCCCAGGCTCTGCTCATCTACAGCGCATCTGCAGCTCATCCGCAGCTAGAGGCGGTACAGATCGCAGCCAGTCTGTCAGGATGGATTGCTTTCTGAAACGCTTCCACAACTGCCCGAAACTCAGCAGAATTCGCAAGTCAGCTCATTTTGTCGTGGTTCTCCTGCAGAAGCTCCACCAGAAGAAGCTGCACCACCACCACCTGCGCCTGCACATGGCCACGCGGGAGGACTTCCAGGTGTGCTTCAAGCCGCGCCCCAGCATCCGGCGAGCGAAAGAATGACAGGGCGCCTCCACTACACCGCCGTTGTTGACTCTGCGTCATGCACCATGCATCTCAACGACCCAATGTTGTGGCATCGACGGCGCATCAACTTGCGTCCGCCTTCCGGCTGCATCTCATTGTTGCTTAAGGCTGAACAGAGTGTGCTCAGACTTGTCCTGTGGCATCGCCAGATGTCCGGCTGACCTGTCCCTCTCGGCCCTTGCTCAGATGTTCGGCTGGGAGTGGACAGACGGCCAGACGGGGGGCGGCGAGGAGGGCGAGATTGTCATGCCGCCGCCGCCGGTGATGTGCAACAAATCCGCCAGCCCTGACGCCGATCGCTACAAGTGCAGCCTGTCGCCGTGCTCCCCCGGCCCACCGATGACCGCCACCGCTCTGGACCGCGTGCAGGCGCCGCAGCGCAAATACCGCCACCACCGCTCGCCCAGGCCCCGCGCCCGCTCCCCATCGCCCGCCGCCAGCCACAACCGCAGCCACCGCCGCCGCTCGCCGTCGTCCCTGGACAAGTCTCACAGCCGCCGCCACAGCACCCACCATCACGACCACCAGTCCCCCTCACCGCGCAGCCGCCATCACAGCCACCACCTGTCTCCCTCGCCGCGCGACCACCACCACAACAGCCACCACGGCGCGGCGTCGCATCGCCGCCACCGCAGCCCTTCGCCTGACGGCGGCCGCTGGGGCCATGACGCCTACCGCGACAACCCGTCCCCGCCACGCGCCGAGAACAAGTTTGTCACCTACCAGGGCGGCCGACAGGAGGCGAACAACCACAAGAGCCACTACCCCCAAGACCCCTACGAGCATGACGGCAGCCGCCGCCGCAGCCCGAGCCCTTACGGAAAGCGCCGCCGCAGCCCGAGCTCCCACGGAAAGCGTCGCCGCAGCCCAAGCCCCCACAGCGCAGGCCGCAGCCGCTCCCCGCCGCACCACAAGCCCCACGGCTGCCTGCTCCCCAGCCGCGGCAGCCACGCCGACTCCGCGCCGCCGGTCGCCGCGCACAGCCGCGAGTCCTCGCCAAGCTTTGTGACCCACGGGTGCGGGCAAGTCCCAGCTCATGAGTCTTTTTCAGATTGTTCAGATGCGTCATTCCCACACTGTGCAGCAATCAAGAATTTCAGAGGCATTTCTGGGCTCGGTCCGCCTCCATGACGATGCTGAATGTTCTGTCAAGCAAAGGTGTCACAGTCCCCGGGACAGTCTGCGGCAAATGTGTCACGGTCTCTGGGCCAAAGGCTGATGGAAGAATGCCTCTTTCATGTGTGCAGGTCCGTATCTACCTGGGGCTACACGTGCTGATCATGACGTGTAGCCTCATGAGCCGTCATCGACATGCCTAGTGATGCAGCAACAGCAACGGTCAGGCTGCACGATATCGATCGACCTTGGGTGTGCCAAATTCGTTTTGCAAGGCCCAGGCGGCGCCGCGACGCTTCAGGGATGATGCATGCATGACAACATTGCATCGCATTGGCTGCATGACTCCGCCTTGCACGGATTTGCAGGTGCTTACCGACGCGCAATAAATACTGCATTGCCCTGTCATGACAATGATCATGGTGCTTGTGCTTCGTCGTCGCACCTCTGCTGACAACTGCTAGTAGGTAATTAGTTCGACAACTTGCCACTCCCCCCGCCAGTGAATATTTATGCGGTCAGTCAAACCTCACATGCAGCAGATCATGCGCACAACAGGCAGTCGCTGCTTCAGCTGCTGTTTAGTCTATGGCCGAAATCGATCCATGGATGGTGACCTTGCTCTGAGCTTGCCTAATAACTCATACAACGAGCGCCGGCCGATCGGCACAAAAGCAGATTGCAAAAACAGCACCATGTAGGTCTCCAAGTACACGCTTTTCGGGGAATAGTGCCGGGTGAGCTCGAAGGAGGAGGTCGAGTGCGTGATTTTGAAACCCGAAGATCTGGTGCAATGATGAAATTCTCTTTCGTTTCTGCCGCACTCACAAGACGTCAGCTTGCCGTCTGTAGGCATCGATGAATTATCGACGGCACCAAACCACTGGACCTGGATCCTGTGCAGGGAGCTGATGCAGTATGGCAGTGTCGAGAAGATCAGATACACCAAGCAGTAAGGACAACCAGAGGGCGCCGCACAGCGGCTTGCCATGACACATGGCCATGTGTCGTGCCATGGCGACTGCCGCACGCAGAAGCAGGCATCTTTCTGAGCCAACGAAAGGCTGCAACTCAGTCAGATCCAGTCGAAGGTCCAGTGAGCGCTTGATTGAAACACAGAAGCGGACGCGCACTCGTGAGACACGAGTGGTGCGCCTGCTTCCTGGTAGTATGGGTGTACTTATCGTTTCATATCCTGAGGGCTACCATGGTTGACAGATGGCGGCATTTCCTTTGCTGCAGAAGATGCGCAAGGTCACGACCCACCACAAGCACTTGACGTGCCACATGGCCACGCGCGTCAAGGCAAAAATAAACAGCAGGGGCGGGGTTTCTTCTTCGAGTCATGCAAGACCACCATGGCATGGCATGGTATGGCATGGTGGTCGGTTCTGATGGTTGTTTCTAATGTCTGTCATCGGAACAGACTGCTGCCCCTTGCGGGTCTACTCAGTCAAAACTGCCGTCGATCTGGCATGGCGGTCACCGCAGACCAGTTGCTCAATTTACTGGTCCTCGTCGAGACTGCACAACGACAGCCCCTGCAACAGAACCCAGCCTGAGCAGCCTTGATGCGCCGTCGCAGAAGTTCGGCTGGCCCTGGACCGAGGACGAGGGTGACGGCAAGCTGCCTCGGCCGCCGCACTTGCAGGTGGCCATTTCCGCGGGCCTGGGAGAGCGCCCCGGGCGCGGCCGCTCGCCGGGCCCCGCCAGCCCACTGTCCGCCGACTCGGTGGAGCCGCCTCGCAAGAAACACCGCCGCACGCCCAGCCCCGCCGCGCGCGCCCCGCCCGCCACCCGCCGCCATTCCTAAAAACCGCTGGGACCCCAAACTCAACAACCAGTTCCCGCCCACCACGGCGGCTGGGAGGAGGCGAACAACCACCAGAGCCGCCACAGCCAAGATCTGCCATGCCCCTATGGCAAATGGGACCGCAGCCCAAGCGTCCCTTGTGGCACAGGCCGTGGCGGCGCTGGCGCCTCCCACAACCACTTCCACGAACGCTCGCCGCCGCGCCGCAAGTCGCGCAGCACCCCGCTCGCAGCAAGGCCGACTCCGCGCCGGCGGGTGCCGCGCCGGGCCGCGAGCCCTCCCCTTCAAAGTGCAACGTTTTCAGGGTATCCAATGCAGTCTGGTGGAGAGGCCTCAGCACTTCCGTGCTTGGGTGTCTTCTTCAGACGCACAGCATGCACCATGACGCAGGTGTCTCTCTTGTGTCCGAATCATCAATGCAAAACTGCTCGTGCGTGCAGGTCTGTCTCCACTTGGGGCTACACCTCGTGAGCCATCAGCTGTTTACAGTGACAATCCAGGAATGGGTGCCATGGCCAGGCTGCACACGAGCGGCCGCGGTCAGTATGTTCCATCATCGTCGTGAAGGCAGGCTCAAGCGCGACGAGTCAGGTTGTGTGACTCGAATGCATGACTTTCACTTTGCACGGATCGCCAAGTGCGTCAAATGGCCAACATGCAGCAAGCGCATTGCACCGTGACAGCGGTTTGCAACTACCGTAGTCACGGGCATGATTCGCGCAAAAATGATTCGGCGGCCGCTGCGCGAAGCAATTTCGCGCGGGTTTTCAGCACTGCGAAATCCGCGCGAAAGGTGGATAATAATTCCAGCAGTGCTGCGCGAAACGGCCGGATATTCGATGATTACAGTCATTTGAACTGTAGATTAAGAAACGCGCCCGTCTCCGCTGCAAACGAGCCCAGCATCGTCATTAAGAAGCCTCACTGCCCTCTTTACGCAGTTCAGACACTATGTGGAGCTTTGTGACACGGATCTCGGCCGAGCAGAGGCAGGCAAATCTTGCATTGGAGGGAGCGAGCCCGTCATGTCGCTGCTGCAGCGCGCGGCGACGCAGGTCGATGGAGAGGGCTATTTCATCGATGCAGAGGGCGATCGTGTGGATGATCTCGACCAGTTCTCAGATTTGGACTCCGAGTAGGTACGAGGCTCGGAGAGGAATGGGGCACAGCACAGTCGAATTGGCATGCCAGGAAAGTTCGAGTTTGTAAAGCCTCGCAGAAACATCAAATCAACTGCTCATTCATGAAGCTCACCGCACAAACGGTCAAGCAGTGCATTTGCTGCTGGTTTCGCATGATTTGCCGTTGATGCGCGAGCCGGCGGAAAAATTGGCGGGCAGCTGCGCGGAAGCTGCGAAAATTGGCCTCAGGGCGCGCGAAAGCTGCGCGAATCGCTTAAATTATTTCCATTTTCGCCGCTGCGCGAATCATGCCCGTGACTACGGTACCCAGCAAGCATTGTTGTGACTTGCACACCCCTGTTGGGGTGGGGTGATAGGCTTGCCCGTCAACGAGCATGAAGTCGCTCGCCAAAGTGTCGGTTGCTGGAGGCTTGTCAGCACGGTGTTTCGAGTGCTACTTCAGCGTTAGGCAGTCGAGCGCCCGTTGTCGATGGCATCAGCGGCATCACGCCAGAGACAAACGCGAGGCAAAGCCGGCCTGCTCTTGCATCATTGTCCCTGTTCTCCTGCCGGTGCGTCGTGTGCTCTCGTCTAGGCCTCAATCTCCACTCGGAAGTGCTTTTGAACGCGTCTACAGTTCCCGGTCCATCTCATTGACATCGAACTGCCCGCTGTTCGACCGGTAGAACCCGACTCCCTGCAGACATTCGCAACGCCGCTTCGAGCCCACGGTTCAGCACAGATCAACCATACGTCAGGAAGATGTCGCTGCAAGAGTGCTGCAGATTCAGAAAGTGAAGGCAGAGTCCATGTGCCTGCCTCAAGTTCAGGCGCTATGAGGCGGTCACATCCGCTTTCAATCAAGGCGCAGCAAGACAAGGTCTTGCAACAAGACACATTTCTGGCACAAGACAACCCAGCAAGCAGAGCTCAGCATAGCCCACCTTGATGCTCTCAAGGTACAGGTCCACATACTACGCAGAACACACGGCCAGCAGCTCAGAACTGGAGAACTGAAACCACGATAGTGCACAGTAGACACCGGCAGATATGCAAGAAAGAAGAAACCTTGGCAGTTGCCTACCTGTCTGACGAGCGCATGAATGTCCAGGTATCAGACAAATGTTCGCTGTCATATGCATGCGCACCTGTTGGCAGTTCTGGAAGTGGTTGACGCCTTCCCTGATGTAGCACTCCCGCACCTTCTGCCTCAGCAGCTGCATCGATCAGAATTGAAGCCATCAGCGAGACATTCCGTGGATAGGCAAAGTGGGCGCTGGGCATGCATGCGGCAAGTCTTTCACCGCAAGCGGGCGCATGTGTCAGCAGATATGCGCGGACGTGCAAGTTGGCCCCTCACCTTGGCCTTCTCCACATCGATCTCCTTTCGCCGCATGACAGCCTCCCTGTGCTCTATCAGAGCCACAGGGTCCCTGTACTTGTCCTCTGGCGTGTAGACGGGCACATCGGTGGGGTACACCGGCTCCTTCCACACCATGGCGCCTCTATATGGCTGCGGCTATGCTGCAAGAATCCCTCTGTAGCCTGATGCAGTCGACTGGTGCGTTGCTGGCCCAGCGAGCCCTTCGAAAGCTGCAACCTATTCTGTAGGGGTACTCCTGAGCAGATGGTGAAGCGCGGGTCCGAGGCTCGCAGCGGATCAAGCACGATATATGGCCACTCGGGATGCAGATAGCTGGTGAATTGCAGGAATCGTGAGGGAGCGTGCACAGCAAGTTGTGCAACCATTTGCCCTTCTGGAAGGGGTGTTGCGGATGGCGCAACGGGGGATTTCTGCCAGTGAAGTTATGTAGTGAACCAGCCAAGGGCGGCCAAGGGGATTCCCTTGTGCCAGCCAGCTCTGTTGCACAACTGCTTGATCTTGCGGAGAATTTGACGAGACTCCGTATGCTGTGTGAAGCCACTGCTGCAAGCTGCGCTGCACCATGTTACCGCTGGGTCAAGACGGAGCCATGACACCCGTCGCCAGGGGGCATTGTCTGTGCTGTTTACACCAAAAGCTTCAAGCACCTGAACAGCAGGACACTGTTACAGCTTGGCGCAGGGTTGGCCGCTGCCTTTGTCTCTCCTTTCGCCATCGTCGCTGCGGCCGCCGCCCCCGCTGCGGGCCTCCGCCGCCGCCTGTTCCCGTAGCACCCGCCGCATGACCTTGTTGGAGGCGGTGCGCGGCAGCGACTCGCGCAGCGCCACAGAGTGGATCTTGAACAGCGGGTTCAGTTCCCGCCGCACCGCCGCCTGGCACAGGGCTCTGGCCGCCTCCGCGTCCAGGGTTTTGCCGCCAGGATTTAGCACCAGGAAGAGCACCAGGTGGTCGGGGCCGCCGCCGGGCGGCGGCACCGCCACCGCAGCGGCATCCGCGATGTCGGCGCTGGCGGCGGTGCACACCCGCTCCAGCTCCACGGAGCTGACCTGCGGCATGGCGAGGTGAGAGCAGTGAGTGTCTCAGGACGGAGCAAGTAATTGAAACAAGCCAGGTGATGGGATGAAAAGATGGACAAGCCATCATGGTCCATGCGTGCCGGTCGGCCATGTATTGCACATGAGGTGCAGGAGCAGGGCAAGGGCGACTGGCAGCCAACGAGCCCAGAGCATGGCGGATACAACCTCCTGGCAGACGGGCATAAGAAGGCAAGCCTTGAAACAGCATGGCACATTGAGCCACGCACGACAAAGCAACAGACCTTGATGCCGCCGAGGTTCATGGTGTCGTCGATGCGGCCCAGCGCAGCGTAGTAGCCGCCCAGCAGCCGCTGCACCTCATCGCCGTGCCGCCGCAGCAGGATGCCGTTGCCGCCCTCCAGCGCCGGCATGCCCTGCGAATCGCCAGCACCAAGGCAGCTCACGCAGCCGCGCCGTCGCCGCAGCTGGTCTCCGGCTTGGCAGCGGTGTCTAATCGAAGTCCAGTGCCACCTCCTTGCTGGCCATAGGCCTTTCAATTTCCAGCCCAACAACGTGAGCAACCCGACTGTACAGCTCCAGATGGCAAACAGGCTTGCTGCCAGATAGGCACCTCAAAACTGAGATCATTGGAGGGCTTCCCAAAATACCCCGATCAAAACTCGCCTCGAAGTAGGCGGCGTGGTGGTCCCGGTTCAGCAGCACCTGCGAGCTGCCCAGCATCGGCGGCACAATGGCCAGCTCGCCCGTCGCCGGCGGCGCCCCCGGCGCGTGCAGGCTCTGCCGCGCTTCAGGCGACAGCAGGCATAGCTGCGTGCCCAGCGTGGGAATGCTGAAGGTGCCGGGCGCCTGCGGCTGCAGCAGGCTGCCGCTGAGGTAGCCGCCACCCAGCTCCGTGCCTGCAATTCATCGATTGCAATCATATTGATGAAGTGCTTGAACTTATATCCAATCATGTATATGTCTGCGTTAGAAATGCTCGACTGCGCAGCACGGCAGCAGGCTGCCGCTGAGATAGCCGCTGCCCAGCTCAATGCCTGCGGCAGGAGAAAACTTGTCAGATCTCACTTGGAAATTGAACGGGATACGTGCATAGATTGGAAAGACCAGTCTCGCAGCAGGCTGCCGCTGAGGTAGCCGCCGCCCAGCTTTATGCCGGCAGGAGCCACACGCATTTGCTGTTGTGTTGATAATTGCTCTTTTGTGATTAATATCTGGTATGTGTATCTTTGGCAAAGTTATGCCCAGCCCCATGCCTGCGAGTTCAGCGCACATGCTGGGATGTGATGAAACGACAGTCGTGCAGCATGACAGGAAACAAAATCATTGCCGATGCACGGTTTAGCCGTCCATGCGACGGACAGTGCAGGTGGCTGCCCGTCCATGGTCATCACAGGGCTGCATCACAACATGGCATCCCATAGACTGATGCCAGATGCCAGGGCGTCAGGGGAGCCGCAGATTTGGATTCCGCAGATTTAGCTCACCCCCACAGTACTCGATGACGGGGCAGTGGTAGCGCGTCTGCGCCATGAGCCAGGCGTAGTCTGCCGGCGCCGACGCCTCGCCCGTGGAGCTGAAGCAGCGCAGGTGGCCCTCCCAGCCCAGGCCGCCCATGCAGCCCGACGCCCGCCAGGCGCGCACAATGGATGGCACCTGCGGATTGCAGGCATTTCATTTATTTGTCTTCTTTTATTTCCTTTTGCTTTCCCATGGAACCTGAAGCAGCATAGGTGGGCCTCCCAGGCCAGGCCGCCCATGCAGCCCGACGCCCGCCGTGTCACCCCCTCGCAAGCAGCACTTTATAAGCTGATGAATTGGGTTTGTGCGCACTATGCAAACCCTTTCCAAAGCCAATCTGCCGGAGAGTAGAGGCGAGAGGGTGTACATGGCTGCTGACGATGCAGAACACCATAGCTGATCCTTCAGATTAAAAGACACTCGAGCTTATCTCACCATGCCGAGCATCGTGACGCGTGTGGCCGAAACGAACTCGCCAAACGGTCGCCCGAGCGGTGACCCCTGCGGGTGTGACATGTCTTCTGCTAAGCGATACGTCCAGTCTCCAGAGCCAACTCAAAAGACAAGCAGGTTGCACGGAGGTTCTCGCATGTCACAGCCAAGCGTGAAGGCGGACCGTGCAGTCGCTGGCAGCGTCAGATGGTAACGTGCATGTTCAAGATGTCAAAGGACGATGTTCACGCCTGGAAGAGCGCCATTGCGGATCGGTTCAGCAGGCTGGCGAAGACGAGCCAAGGGCCTGCACACACAAGAACGTCATCATGACAGATGAATAATAGAAATGCTCAATTAATTTTGAAGATTCGTTTCACTTGAAGAGTGGGTGACGGGAGGCGCGGATGCATCCAGACGGCGCCTCGGTCATTCCCAGCCATGTGAACGCACAGCCGGCACAGCCGCACCCATCATCCAGCCGAGGTTGGTCGGCCAGGCGACTACATCTCCTGCACGCAGGTCATGGTGCGCCCACGCATCCTGCAATCGAAATTCTGATTTGAAAGCGTTTGCTAGCTGCTGCGACATCTGTTGTGTGAAGCCGATGATGCATGGCGATGCTGTGACGTTGTGACAGAGTGTTTACTTTGCTATCCTTTCACCGTGCCGCAGCGGATGGGAGTTGCGTGCGTCCAAGGTATCGCCTTTGGCTCGCCTGCAACACGACAACACGACAGACATTCACTGGACAGTGCCCTTGCTGCAGCGAGCCCGCCGCATCGTCATGCGACACGGCAGACCCCCCGTGGCAGCAGCTGCACATTTGAAAATTTGGCGGTGCGGATCTTGAGAGCAGGGTATCGGCTTGCCTGTGGTGCCTGAGCTGAACAGCACGCAGCACGTGTCGCTGGCCGCTGCCACGTGCGGCTGCGTAATCGCGGCCGCTGCCGCGTCGTGCTGGAGAAAAGCCCCCCACGCCACGTCTCGCTGCCTGAGCTGCACCTGCAGGCCCCTGGCGGCGTCTGCCGGCATTACGATTGCTGCTGGGGCGCCCGCCTCTGCGACGCGGCTGAACAGTGCGTGCGCCTTGCCGCCGCGCATGACCACATCCTGTCCGACATGCACACAGGTGCAGATTTGAGAATTGGCAGTTTTTCAGCCTGCTGGTAGAGATGCTTGCTGGGACGCTCGACGAGCAGGGTCTCCTAGCTCTGCAGCTTTGAATGCATGTGATGGCACACATCTCTTACAGATCCACGAGGAGAGCGCTGACCACCGTCGAAGCACCTGGGTGAAGACGGCCTTGCAGCGGCCGATGCGTAGGCGCGCCGCAATCTCTGGCGCGGAAAAGGAATCTGCGATTGTGACCGCGGTGCAGCCGGCCAGGATCACGCCTAGGTAGGCAACGACCGACTCGACTGTCATCGGCATGTCGATGCCGACCGCGTCCCCTGGGATGTGTCAGGACACAGCTCAGGTAAGGTTCTGATCACGTCGGTGTCTGGGCGAGCTCGTGCTGTTGCGCATGGACGATGAACAACTGCTAGCGCAGGCCCTGAGCCCACATCATTATTTTGCAGTCAGCGGAAGTAGTGAATCCAAACCGATGCGGCTAGTGATCCGGCAACTGCACCCACCTGAAGTGTAGCCGCTCGCTCGCAGCGAGGCCGCCACCGCCAGGGCTTGCCGCCGCAGCTGCCCCAGGCTGAGCGTCCTGACAGTAGCGGGCGCAGCCTCATCCGCCCACAGCACCGCCGGTCGGCTGTCATCGCCTCGCAGAGCGCTTTCTGCGATGTTGAACCGCGCACCCGGCAGCCACTGCGCCTCCTCAGCGGAGCCCGGCATGTGCAGCATCCTGCGGCGCGGCCACGCAGCTGCAGGCTCATCTTGGATGAACGCTGTGTCAAAAACGCAGCGGGCCCTGCTGATAACAGCATACTTTTCGGACAGTCACGCAGGCATGCAGTAATTTGCTAGCGTGACGCCTGCACCTGTCTGGGGGGCGATGGAAGTGCAGATTCAGCTGCGCTAGGATGCCGGGCCAGACGGCCTCAGGAGACTGACATGACAGCCGCTGCAGCAGCAGCAAGTCCGCTGCTGGGTCCCCCGTCCTGTGCCGTGACCACAGCTCACTGTCCTGCACGCGCGATCATCAGCACAGCTGGAATTGAGTGACCTCACAATGATGCAACCAGTATCGCATCTGCTGCACCAGTGTCGAGACCATCCCTGCAATGTCAGGCTTTACGCTCTGAATCGGCTGAGCTTGTCGGCAGTGCACAGCAAACGCACCCGGAAATTTGCCATGAAGTCGGCAAGGTTTGTGAATTGCGCCATTTGTTTCGACGGCCACCACAGCGGCATTGGGCCCTGGGCATGCGCAGTAGAAGCTACTCACACGCTACTTGATGCACCACATGTGCCAACGACAGCAACATGCAGGTCTCCGCAACTCCGATGCATCTACGCAGCCAGTTTGGGCACCACGTGCAAAGCTAAACAGCCCGTACCCTGGCGCTGACGTCCCAGTGCTCTGCGACGCGCAGTGTCAGAAGCTGGTGCAGAGCGAAGGGCACCTCCGGCGACAGGACCTGCTGCGAGAGCGCCGTCCATGCCTGCGCGGCAATTTTGATGCACTTTCCAGCTCAAAAATGCTGACGTGTGCATGGATCTGCACAACATCTTCATTCAATATCCAAGACGCCATCAATCTGGTGTACAGGTCCACACGGTGATCATCAATTCCCGCAGTGCATCATGGCGCCAGCTGACCTGCGGCACGTCGTGCAAGCGCTCCAACTCGCGCAGGACTGCATTGGACCGCGCCACAAATGCGTCCGGCACCTTGACGTCCAGCCCAGACAACGTTGCCGTGTCTATTAGGGCCATTGTGTGCTGGTCCACTGCAGACAGGCTTGCTGATTGACTAAAACAAGTGTCGGAATTCCAGGAAATATTGCTACAGCATAGGCGGTGATCGTAGAGGTCACGGTGACAGCATGAGGGACGAATGACAACGAAGCAAGTTGTTGGCCGGACGTGAGCGTTGCTGCAAGGCATTGGCCATCATCGGGGGTTCACGAATGCGCAGCGAGGTAGCGACATGCACGTGCAACCCGTGCAATCGAAGTAAGGTGCAGCGCTCTGAAAGCCGTCAGTTGCAGCTTGACGCCCTCTCCAGCTTATTGAGTTGCTTGGAAGCCGGTGACAAATCGCTGCCACCGCCGCAGGCGATAGCGTTGAAAATTTTGTGCACTCGGGTAATACTCATAGGAGCTTCCTGCCTGTGGCGGCGAGTAGCTTCGCTGGACTGACACCAACAGCTTGCAGGCTCATATCGAAACAGGTGAACAGGTGAGGCACCCAGCACGCTGATTCTCGGGTTACTATATCCACGGCAAGGGCACACAGCCGTTCCCTAACATTGACTCTAGTCGCTTACACCGGCCCCTTTTTGAACTGCAGGCATCTGTCAGCATGACCACCGGGCAGGCAGCGCAGCCGGGCATGAACGTGGGCCTCGTGCCTGGCTGTCCCGCAAATGTGCTGGCCGCCATCTACGGCACAAAGCCCACACCGGAGGAGAAGAAGAAGGCTTACGACACGTCGCTGCAGCGGTGGGATAACACATCGCACCAGATGCACAAGTCAACCGCAAACATGCTTTGTTGTACACTTGCCTTGTGTATGTTTCAGCACTGCAGTACGCCTACGTTTCTGCCGTCATCGCTGGCTTTGGGGCCCATACGGCAACGATGTGCTGTCAATCTTACATATCCTGGATGTCCTCTCACCAGCACAGTGATGCAACAAGCTGGTTGAGCATACTGCCGGTGCGCCAGGTGGTGGCAGGAGTATGCCGACCGCAAGAACGACGAGGAGGACGAGCACGTCGCGGACAGCCTGCTGTACGACCGCAGCCACCTGCCGCGCACCATCCCCGCGCCCGACTGCGTGGTCGTCACGCCGGTGCCCACCAAGGCGCCGCCGCCGCTGAAGGCTGCGGTGGTGGCGCCAGCTGTGGTCGTGCCAGCCGTGGTGGTGCCTGCGGCCGCAGCAGCGGCGGCGCAAGCGTCCGTGCAGGTGTCGCAATGACCGTGTGGGGTGGGATTTAGTGCGCCTGTAACGGCTTTGTGTACAATAGGTTGTGTCAATGATGTTTCATGAGTCGCAGAAGGTGGCCATCCTGGATGTGAGGCCAACAGTGTGACTTGGCTATGGCGAGCTGCTGGCGTTTGAGATTGAATGGAATCGGATCGGTGTGCAATGCAAATGGTCCCATAAGCGCCACACGTGGTCGACATTACATACCATGTCTCAACAGGCACGAGCGACCACAGTTCTAGTAGCTAGCTAGCAAAAAGAGGCATTTGATATTAGCGGCACTGACGCCATAGGTCTGGCGTCATTGTCTCAGGCGCACACAGGGCCTGGCATGCGAAACGGCTTGTCGCAACACTGCATGCGAGGAAGGTCCTCACGAGGCGTTAGTCTTCGCTCGTTGCGGTTTCGATGCGGCGGCCGCAGGGCGGGGTCCGGCTACCTCGCAGCTTCCGTGGCCACCGCAGCTTGGACAACATGCACACGGAGTTGCAAAGCTGTCGATGCTCTTATTCCGTCAAGTTCATCGTGCTTCTGCGTCTGCGCTGTTCCTGCACACTTGATCGATCACAGAACTGCCCCAGCCATGCAGCTGTCAGCAGCCAGCATCCCTGGCTGCAAGTGCAGCAGCGGATTACCGACGCCACAGCAGCCCCTGAGCCGGCTTTCAGCAGCGCGCAGGTCTCAACGCCACCCAATCGCGGCGACAGGCGCGCAGCGAGCGGTGATCGAAGAGCCACCGCCTCCGGCAAAGGTTGGTGGCGGCGGCACAGGTGCAGCTGGCTATCTTGTCTCCTGTTTGCGCTGAGCGCCTTTGCATGCTAGCTAGTGCCCTGATGAAGACTTGTGAGCACTCGTGCCCACGTTCGGTGATCCATGGTTTTACCCAATTTCGCATGGTACAGGGCTACTGGAGCGGCCGGGTCTGGATCTGACTGATCTGTCAGGCGCACCACGCACGGAAGCGGGCATGGGTGCAGAAAACCCTAACAACGGCGTCAAACTCGGAGGTGGGTGCTGTTTTCTGGATGTATGGGCGCGACATGGTGGAGCAATCTGAGGCTGGCAAACATCTGGCGTTCCCCACCTCCCCACTTTTGTAATGCACAATCAGCGATGAAAGTGTGGAAACGAACGGAAACGAATACCTCGCCCAAACGCAGGTGGCAGCTACCGTGTTCTCCTCCTCGACGACCCTAAGCACACAGAGCAGCTCGTCGTAAAGGTGGTCACAAGAGTGGTGAGCCCGCCGTTCCCTTCCGACAACCTCTCATGTTGGCCAGAAGCTGTGCTCGTCGCCGTCAGCCATGCTTGCGCACACTCAGCATGTTCAAGCCATGTGCCGCTCATGTGTGTAACCATGCGGCGCAGGTGCCAGATGTGGACGAGCTCAAGGCGAAGAATGCCTTCGAGACGTCCCGGCAGCTCGGTCAGGCGATCATCACCACAGCGCTCAAGGAGCATGCAGGTGTGCAACCTGAAGAACAGAATGCATCTGCGCATGTCTGAACTTGCACAGCAGACCGTTGACGTCTGAGCTTGTGTGCGTTGCAGAGTTTTATGCGTCACAAATATTCCGAAATGGCGTGAGGTCAACCATCGAGCCCGACTCCACAGTCATCTAGGAGACGCCTGAGGGAGCTCAGCTTCTGCGGCACCTGCGATCTGGTCGTTGATGAACATTCTGAGTTGACACATTCCTTTTGCGGGATTCTGTTCGCATTGCAAAGTGACTTGTTGTTTATTGGTCGAGGCAAGAGGGCGCCGCACATCTCGGAGGGTTCATCGAATTTTGGTACGTGTGACGATCGGTAAAGGACATGCGGGCAGCATCGATTCCAGTCGACTGAGTGCATCGTGGCCAGCCTGCCCCCGTTTCCGATGGTGTGGGGACAGTGGATGGTGTGGGGACAGTGACATTCAATAAACACAGAAACTGGTTGATTGAAAGGGTGTTCCCATTCAATTTGAAAGAGAAAGCTGCGGGCGATCCTTGACGAAAAGGACCCGAAAAGGACCAATAGGAGAGATCTGGCGGAGCCCAGCGGCCCTGGAATCAGATAAGGAGGGGACTTCGCACGGTCGCGATCACACTTCGTTTGCGTGCGGGATCGGGGCGGAAACAGGGGAGTTTGAACCGGGAGGTGCCGAGACACTCCAGCATGGCGCAGGCTCAGGACGTGAGCTCGTTGGAGGCTCAGGTCCGTGCGGGCGACGATCCCAGCAGTAGACGATCTGCACTTTGTGCACCGCGCCATCCTGCGAACAGCGGCCCGCCTGCTGCACATTCGATCATGGAAACCGATGCTTTCATCTGCTGTAGGTGGCGGACCTTGACCTGGGCCCGTCGCCAAACGCCCAGCTGGGTGCCTCCGGGGAGGGCACGATGCGCATTGGGAAGCGCTGCTACGTGGGTGCGTGGCCAATCATAAAGCTCTGATCACCATGAAGACGCTTCTAATGTGCCGCCGCCGGTAACCTCGGTCAGCCAAGCCAGCTGTGATCTGGTTAGCACGATCCGGGCAGCACACTTCGCGCTGCTTTGTGCGTGCGCACTGCCTTCGTCAGACATGAAAAACATACAGTCATTTGGATTGCTTGCCTTGCCTGCTAGCGCCCTCGATTGCACAGTCGAATGCCATCGCATGATGCAAAGTGGTGCGGAGCCGCGCATCATGCTGGGCATGCCTGTGCCGGCGGCAAAGACCGTGAGCTGCGCGCGAAGAGATAGATCATCTTGAAGCCCCTGACGCCGTACAACGCCCAAGGCTGCCTCATCTGGATATGATTTACATTTCGCGCCTATGACGGCGCCATTCTGTCATGCAGGCAACCTGGCGTGGCGGACATCATGGCAGGTGGGTCGGCGAGAAGGCTGGTGATCGCAAACTGTACTGCTGAGCCTGGATGCTGCGTACGTTCTGTGCCATTTCGGAAGCACGCTGCATGCGGAGACCTGCCTGATTCGCTGGACCTTGCTCCGGATCCCGTCAATCATGCAGGTGCATGCAAAAGCAGCATGCATTGTTCATGATTGATGTTCATAGTATGCCTTTTTTCTTATCACACAGGACCTGAAGGACCAGTTCCGGGAGGTGGGTGTCGTGGTGTACGCCAATGTGGTGAAGGACGACACCGGCCGCTCCAAGGGGTGGGGCATCGTGGAGTTCGAGACGCCAGAGGAGGTGGGCAGCCTTCCTGTCCCTGCCGGCCGCGCAGAACCCTGGCAACATTCATCGCCACTTGCACTGGGCTGTGGTGGCCATTCTGGGCTGCAGCAGTGAAGCTCGTCAGGTTGATGTCATACATCCAGCGCCAGCAACAGCAAGGCCACAGAAGCAACTAGACCGTTGCAAGTCTATCACCGTCAACGCATGCTGTCATAGTGAACCTGACCTCAGCGATCCTGATCGGTTGCGTGCGTCCTGCGCCCATGCAGGCGGTGCAGGCGGTGAACACGCTGAACGGGACGGAGCTGGGCGGCCGGAAGATCCTGGTGCGCGAGGACCGGGAGGACCGGGACGTGAAGCAGTACAACCGCGACAACGGCCTCGATGCGCCCGAGGTGAGTTGGACCCCAGACACCTGTTGGATGGCATTTGCAGGCAGGCTGCCAGACTGGGGGCAGGCCACAGGAAGAGTGAGAAGTGGCTTGTCTAAGGCGTGTAGCTGTGCGGGATGCAGTGTGCTGGGCAGCACTCATGCATGCAGCAGGCCGATGAGGCGGAAAGGGCCTGGGAACGGAGGCTGCAACAGTGTCTGCATGCTGACAGGATCTCAGATTTCGGTATGTCATGCACTCAGATCAAGAGCCATATGTGACCCATCGGTCCACCAAATGAAACGCAGGGCGCTCGGCGGGAGCCGCGCCCACGCCGTGAGCGGAGGCCGCGAGGCCCGCGCGAGGGTGAGGAGGGCGGCGGCGGAGGCCGCGGCGGCGGCGGCGGCGGCTACCAGCAGCAGCAGCCCCAGCAGCAGCAGAGCGCCGGCCAGAGCAGCGGCCTGCAGGTTGGTGTATTCGCCAAACGATGGGCCACATGGAGTCGTCTGTGAAGTATCAAGGTTGTGGCTGGGGATGGAACGCTGGCTAGCAACGCATGTGCAGAGGCAGACCTGTTACATCTGTACTTAGATCTGTACTTAATCAAGCTATGCTATGTCAAAAGGCGTTTTCAATGTGAGGGTGATGATGCTGCCTAAAATGTCCTTTCTGTGCAAAGGACGCCTGCCTGGCGGCTGACGCACAATCATCTGATGTACTGCTCGGCATGCTGCAGGTGGTGGTGCAGGGGCTGCCGTGGGCGTACACGCAGGAGCAGCTGACGCCCATGTTCGAGCAGCTTGGCAAGATCGCGCACTCCGAAGTCATCTACGGCCGCGACGGGCGCAGCCGGGTGCGCCAGCTGCTGAGTCTTCACCAATGCACAGACATACCACAGATTGCGCTGGTATGTTCTGCGCTGTAGTGCGCGCACTACAGCTTGCAAGGGCACGTTCAGGATTCTGACTGGAGTGCGAAATGCTGCGTCAAAGGCTTGGCGCCGCTCGCTACCCAGATATTGCTCTCCGTACAAAAGGTGTATCGCTGTTGTTACACCTGCAGGGCTACGGCACGGTGCGCTTTGAGACGCCAGAGGCGGCGCAGGCAGCCATCCAGCAGTACCACGGATCGGACCTTGACGGGCGGACCTTGACTGTTCGCCTGGACAAATTCGCTTAGGTTTGCGGACGCATCGGCGGGTGCCGATGTCCCACAAACGCTGTCTTGACCTGCCGTTTTGTCAAGGCGGCTTGTGACCCAGTCTGCGACTGATGCCTGTTCCTGTGTAGCCGCGGCGTCAAGTGCGCTTGCGCGGTTTGATGTAGGGTAGAGCGGGCCCTGCAGGGACCCGCTAGTTTTGTTCAAACCCTTCTGGAGTTCAGCTACCAGCCCTTTCGTGGCTGGTACTTTCCCACTTTCCCAGCGCCGACCACCGGGGGGGGGGGGGGGGGGGGGGGGGGACGCGG
>JAABUL010001236.1_pt1 | contig 49590 bp, 89 predicted proteins | sample 5559151 | NCBI WGS metagenome assembly JAABUL01 (sample SAMN10711876, study PRJNA513368) | rock metagenome | isolation source: Antarctica rocks | place: Antarctica: Victoria Land, Pudding Butte sud
CATTTGCGGGCGTTATGAGAAACTGGATCACTGTCACAGAGACATGTCCGAGAACTTGGTACACTTTCATAATTGATCCAGTTCTCATATACATAATTAATTTTTCGTGCCGCCCCGTTTGCGGGCGTTATGAGAAACTGGTCACAGGCACAGAGACGCGTCCGAGAACTGGGTACACTGTCGCCAGTGATCCAGTTCTCGTATACATAATTATTTTTTCATCCGAGCAGCTGTATGTATGCAAAAATATAATTATATATACGAGAACTGGATCAGTGGTCGTCTGTACACTGTCAACACTGATCCAACAATGGCCGCAGCGACAAAAGGTGAATATGTTTGCCGCTGGATTTTGGGTCGGCGGTGATGAACGGTATATGACCTACCAGATGCGTCAGAATGGCACCCCCCGGTGCAGCGACGCCAGGTGGGCAGAGCACCAATCCTCCGCCTCGGGCATCCGGAGGTCGCAGCTAATGTACTCACTAGCATTGATCCAGTTCTCGTATACACAATTATATTTTCATTCAACACCTTACATGAAAAATTAAATGTATATATAAGAACTGGACTGTGTACGCTGTCGCCATTGATCCAGTTCTCTCATATACACAATTAAATTATTCATTCAGCACCTTACCCAGGACGAAAAATTAAATGTATATATGAGAACTGGATCAATTATGACTACGTACACTGTTCTGGCGACTATGTACACTGTTCTGGCGACTATGCTGGATCAATTATGACTGTGTACGCTGTCGCCAGCGATCCAGTTCTCATATACACAGTTATTTTTTCATTCAACACCCAGGACGAAAATTAATTGTGTATATGAGAACTGGATCGCTGGGGACAGCGTACACAGTCATAATTGATCCAGTTCTCACATGTACATTTAGTTTTTCATGTAAGGTGTTGAATGAAAAATTTAGGGTTTAGGGTTTAGGGTTTGAAAAATTCAATGTATATATGAGAACTGGATCAATTATGACTACGTACACTGTCGCCAGTGATCCAGTTCTCGTATACACAATTATATTTTCATTCAACACCTTACATGAAAAATTAAATGTATATATGAGAACTGGATCAATTATGACTACGGACACTGTCGCCAGTGATCCAGTTCTCGCATACACAATTATATTTCCATGTACACAGCTGCCCGGACGAAAAATTAAATGTGTATATGAGAACTGGATCAATTATGACCATGTACACTGGTCATACACAATTATATTTTCATGTACATGAAAAATTAAATATGTATACGGGAACTGGATCGGTGGCGACAGTGCACTCTGCGTTCTCGGACGCGTCTCTGTGCCTGTGACCAGTTTCTCATAACGCCCGCAAATGTGGCGGGACGAAAAATGAATCATGTATATGAGAACTGGATCACTGGCGACAGTGTACCCAGTTCTCGGACGCGTCTCTGTGCCTGTGACCAGTTTCTCATAACGCCCGCAAATGTGGCGGCACGAAAAATTAAATGTATATGCGAGAACTGGATCACTAATGAGTATGTACACTGCGTTCTCGGACGCGTCTCTGTGTCTGTGACCAGTTTCTCATAACGCCCGCAAATGTGGCGGGACGAAAAATTGAATGTGTATATCAGGTGCAGTTCCAGCAACGCAATCGCTCGCGTTCGTTGCTGGATCGCAAGCGAGTCCACTGCTCGACAGACGGCACTACAGACGGAAGACAACTTCTTTTTGTGACACAAGCTGCACATGTTGCGGCAGCGGACACCACAGCTACCACAGAGGTCGACCTCACATGTGGGGGAAGTACTAGCGGCCAATGAAGGAGAGCGAAGGCATATGAACAAACACTTCGATAACTGAATGTCTCATGTCTCGTAAGGTGTCCTAGCTCCACAGTTGCTTACTACGTAGTCTTGTATGCCATCATTCTCGGTTGCCTCTCCATGACCTCAAAACCATGCTGCACAGGTGGCGGAGGGCATCGACTTCGACCGGCACTACGGCCGCGCGGTGGTCATGTTCGGCGTGCCGTACCAGTACACGCTGTCGCGCATCCTGCGCGCGCGGCTGGAGTACCTGCGGGAATCTTTCCAGATCAAAGAGTCCGACTTCCTGGCCTTTGACGCGGTGCGGCAGTCGGCGCAGTGCGTCGGCCGCGTCATCCGCTCCAAGGTGGGCCTTCAAAATCGAAATGGTTCCCTGCTCTTGGGGCAGTTTCGGGTTTTTTGAGTGTTCTCACTGACACAATGTTGCGCTGCGGTGTTGACAGACTCGACATGTCTCTGCGAATGGCCGCCCGCTGCGCAAACCGGATGAGCTGAGGGGAATGTCTCTCCACAAATGCCTGATATGGCTTCGTTGACCTTTTTTCTCAAGACAATGGAGGACACTCTTCCTCACGTCTGGGCTGATGGCGCTGCGCCAGCGGCACTCCAATTTTGCTTTTACCCCTGCCCCGAGGAGACATCCACCATTCTCATAACGTTGATCAGTTTGGATGAGTGATGTCCAGGACTTTCGTGACGCAGTCGGACTACGGGCTGATGGTGTTTGCGGACATCCGGTACCAGCGCCACGACAAGCGCGACAAGCTGCCGCAGTGGATCACCAGCCAGCTGCGCGATGCGCACCTCAACCTGTCGACAGACATGCTGCTGGCTGTCGCGCGCCAGTTCATGCGTGGCATGGGGCAGGCGCGCTGCCGTACTCGAGCGCTGAACATCACATACTCCTTTGGCACCTCCCCAGACCTGTCAACGGACATGTTGCTGGCCATCACGCGCCAACTCATGCGTGGCATGGGGCAGGCGCATTTCCTGCCTGCCCACTCGCCTGCGCACTGGCATCGCCGCTTCCGGCCTGGTGCGCAGCCGACACAGCTGCTGAGACTGTGCCTTGCAGACAGACGCGAGTTTGCGAGTGCGAAATGCCCAAAACGGCGCTCTGCCCTCGATGTGGCTGCTGCAACCAAAACACAGGCTGACTTTGCGTTCCTCCCTGTACGTGCAGCCGTACGACAAGATGCAGATCGGCAAGTCACTGCTGACGGAGGCGCAAGTCAACTCCATGGACACGCGGCTGCTGCCTGGCGGTGGCCCCGCGGGCGTGCTAATGGCGCCGTAACGTCTGAAGTTGGATGAACAACTGGCCCAGGCCTGGTATTCAGGGCGGTCGTGCGGCAACAATTTTGTATAGTAGGTTGAATTGAATGGAAGAGAGTGGTGTGAGAGTGAGTAACGAACGAGGCTTTGTCCCTGGCAAAGTTTTGGATGACGCAGCACACAAGCACACTCTACAATTCCGCCGTTGGATTGACTCAAGAGCAGAGAGGGTGCAAAACGCCAACTGCCAAACTGAAAGACCCTGCAAACAGATGCTGAAAGCAGTTGGCGAGGGCACACCAGCTCTGCCGTGTTTGTGAAGTGCCGCGCGATCTAGCCCCATGCATGCCGACGAAACCAAGCTTTTCTCCTGAAGGGTATTCCAAATCAATAGAGTCGAACGAAGTTGGTCCGTGCACTGCTGAGCGGATGGGAACACAACGCTGGCTTGGGAGGCCTCCAGAACTGCTGCCGCGCATTCTTTTCTGTCGCTCCCTCGAATCCTGTCCCAACGCCCCATCAGGGGCCCTGGTGAGCCTTCCAAGTCGCCGATGCAAAATCTCTCCAACGCCCACCCTCAGCGGCCCTGCTGGGTATTGGGCCGCCTCTTTGGCACGACGAGATAGTCCACCACCTTGACGGATGTGGAATCGGTGCCATCGCCGCCAAGGTCCTCATTCCATCCTGCAATCAAGCATGGCGCTTTGTTAACGGAAAGTATGGCCGAGAAATGCAGCTCCTCAGTCGAAGCATCTTGGGCGGCGCCTGAGCGGCACCAGCGCCTCGTGAAAGAAGAGAAGCCCCAGCTTGACATCGCTCGGCACTTCGACAGGAGCGTCGCATCAGCTGTGTCGGCGGGCAGCCAGTGCGGGCGGGGCCGCCGCGCGGTGGGAGGCGCTTCAGGCTGCCGTCGGAGGAAGAGCAAGCACCAATGCCATGAACAGCCATCAAAGGCGAACCCCGCACCTGTGTCGACGGGCAGCCAGCGGGAGGGGTAGGCCGCGCGGTAGGAGGCGTGCAGGCCGCCGCCGCCGCCGCCCGCGGGCGAGCGCCACCGCCGGTCCTCCCGCCACTCGGAAGGCACCCGATCCATTGCCAGGCCATATATCTCCAGCTCCCCCTGTAGCAAAACATAGCATCTCAACTAGGATGTCTGTTGAGTTCTTGACCTCCCGCCACTCTGGGGGCGCCCAGTCCGTCGCCAGGCTCTGAATTCTCCAGCACCCCCTGCAGCGAAACTCTCTATCACCGTCAATCTGAGAACCCAAGTAGACTGACATCAAAACTTGAGAGGACTCGCGGCTGGTGTGCCGGAACCGGACGCGGTGCTTGCAAGTGCTGCGGCTCAGAATTGATGTGCAATCAGTAGGCTGCGCACCTTGGCGTTGATGTGGATGCGGCTGAAGCCCTTGTAGTGCGGGATGCGCAGCGACGAGAACGCCTGCACAGCCAGTAACTTGGGATTGACACAGTTCGCAGCGCCACACAATCCAAGACTTTTCCGGTACGTTCTGGATTTGATACGCTTTGCTGAAAGAGCTGGCCGGACTCCGTCAAAAGGCGTGCAATTGCGGCAGCGACTGGAGGGCTACGCGCACCTCGTCATAGTGCACGCCGAACCAGTTGACGCAGACGTACAGGTAGCAGCCGAACAGCCAGCCGACGGCGGGTGTTGCCAGCACCCAGTAGTAGCACAGCATGCCCGCATAGTAGCCCAGCGCCTGCGCCCATGTGACTGTCAGTGGTTTGGAGTTGGAACGGACATTTGTAAAAAGACGGCCGGCGTCACCAGCACCCAGCAGTAGCACAGCGTGCACGCATAGTACCTCAAGGCCTGCAGAGACCGGGGTTTGATGTTTCCAAGAGCGCCGGCACACAGGTCTGTCATTTCACTGAAGCGCTTCCTCAAATAGCGCAGGCATCATGTCAGATTCCAGCTGTTCAGATGCCAGCTGCTATACAAATTGGTTCACATAACGGAGCGTACAGTTACCTGAATACGGGTGAGCGGGGCGCCGCCGCTGCAGGTGGCGGTGCGCGCGACTGCAATCGCTTCCACGATGTCAAAGACCGCCATCGCCGCCCGCACCACCGCCGGGTAGGCGCCTGTATAGGATTGACAACAAAATTCTGTCTCGAGAAAACAGAACGTTTACAACCAGCAGCAATCGCCAAGACGTTAATCACCAGCAGCGCTGCCCGTGCCACCGCCGGGTAGGCGTCTGCACCTCCACATGCACATGCAATTTGAGAAGATACAATCCTGTCAATATCGATTTTGCGGCATCATCTAGTGTCGTGCGATCGGTGCCAAAGCAGGCTCCTGCCCTTGGATGAAGCCGTGTTGTGCAAGCGGCTCAGCGCAGACGGACGGACTGTGTTGCTGCTCGACAAATCAATCGTGAAGGGTAACGGATTGTGAAACGCACCCAGGGTCCAGGTGGCCAGGCTGGCGCGCAGGCCGCCGGGGTCGGGGAACTGCGTCGCCTCAAAGTCGCGGTACCAGCGCCACAGGGAGTGGTAGCCCTCGCTGCCCACCTTCTCGAACCTGTGGGCAGGGACAAGTGTTTTCATGAAGCGGTCGGAATCAGCATTCACAATCCAAGCAAGTGCATTGAGCAGCGGTGCCAGCAGCGGCACCAGCGCCACAGAGAATGGTCGCCCTCGCTGCCCACCTTTTCCAACCTGCGGGCAAGCGCCAGCAATGCTCATCTAGTGTTTGAGTCCAGCCTCTTCGCCTGGGTCCAGCCATTTCGCCTCCACAAACGCCGTGTTTGGACCCGGCTCGATGTATTGCTGACGCGCAGCATTTGTCTGTGGGTTGAGAGTAGGGGATCTGGCAGGCGCGCACCGGATGCAGGTCTCGGTGGCCAGCTCATGGGGCTCATCGTCATTGGCAGGTCAGTGCCTAAACCAGTGATGTGCTGACGGAAATGTGTTTTTCAAATATGACAGACTGACGAAAGCAAAAGCGCACCGGATGCAGGTCTCGGTGGCCAGCTCCAGCAGCAGCATGAGGCTGATCGCCGTGGCCAGGTGCATGCCCACGTGCATGCCGGCAAACACCAGCTGCGTCGCCAGGCCGCCGTGCCGCGCCCTGCACAGTCAGTTGTAAAAGCACCCGGGTTGCTCGAATGAAAAGTCAAAACTGGTAAGCAGGAGCATGCCGGCGTGCATGCCGGCAAACACCAGCTGCGTCGCCAGGCCGCCGTGCCGCGCCCTGCACAGGATGTTCAGTCGTGAGATGTGTCTACCCATGATATCACTGGCGAGTTTGCTGCGACGGCGAGCCCCATTAGCAGCTAAGCAGCGAGCCGCAAGGGCGACAAGCGATTGCAGCCTTGGAAGATCAGGACGAAATATTACATGTGCATACGGATTGCATCCCACATGCGTGCGGGAGTTGCACGTGCGGACTCCCACAGGATGCAGACCAAAGCCGGATGCTTGCGGCTGGCGGCTCGCAGCTCCTGCTTTGCGGCATGCATGCTGCATTCCGCCCCGTAAACAGCTGTGGACTTCTGCAATCAGGTTGCCAGCCAAACTCCGAGCCGAGCTGCAGACGCACCGCAGGCTGATGCTGGCATAGATCGGCTCCTGCTTGGCGGTGTGCACCGGCGAAGGGCCAGACGCGGCGCCGACGCCGCCGGCGCGTGCGAACGCCAGGCACAGCACAAAGAAGGAGAGCAGTGCGGCCTGCGTGCAGAGGTCACATGGTCCAGTTTCAGTCGGACAAGAGGGGCAAGCTTGGAAGTCAGGAAGCATTGACGCCGGCAAACGCGGATGCCAGGCAGAAGAACACACAAGCAGAACGGCAGTGCGCCCCCTGGGGAATGCACATATTGCTCAGCTACAAGCATGGGCGAAACACTGAATCGAGACAGTGACATGATTGAGGACCCCCCGCCCCTCAAAGATGGCTCAACCTGCAACAACAGAGCGCCTGGGCATACACGGAGGCAGAAAGGAGGCAGAAGCTCGCCAGGGAGACATAGCTCTCCGTGAAGATGGTGCCCACTGCTTCCCACCCCGCGGCGAAGAACAGGCGCGCGCCCTCACCGGGGCTGCCCGCCGCGAGAACTTTGCCCACCGAGGAGCACCGCGGCATCATGCTCACCTGGCGTATAAACAAGGACAGCCTTCAGGGTTTAGAGTCCGGGGTGGAGGAAAGCCTGAGCGAGCTGCGAGAAGCGTGTCGAGCGTCATGACGCACGGCACTGCGTTTGCTGCAATGCGGCATGGCGCACGCCCAGCGGACGACAGGTCTCCGCTCATCCACACAGTCACAACCGCGTTGCCAATTATGCACAGACCCCCACGACGGCAGCCTGCTCAAACACACGAAATCTGATTCGACTGAGGGCTCTCAGGTGCTATGTGCTGCATGAGCCACAGACACGCACCACCAGGTAGATGTAGGCAAGGCCGCCAATGACGTCATGAGGCGGAACACGCATTGGGCTTCAACCAGAACTGAAGCCATAACAGAAGCACAGGAGCAAGAGTGAGACGCCGTCTGGAACAGCGCACCACCAGGAAGAAGTAGACGAGGCCGCCAATGACGTCGAACCGCGTGTTTTTGAGGCGGAACAGGTGCAGGTTCTGGCGGCCCAGCTTTAGGGAGCGCCCCGGCGACGGATAGGCGCTACACAAGCAAGGCAGGGACTAGTCATTATTGTGTTGTTTGTCATGTCAGATATTAGGCAGTATCATGCGGTAACTGCTGGCCATTGAGCGACCACGGCTTTGCACAGCCGCGAAACATGCATGCTTGCACAAAAAAGAGTTCACGCATACCTGGCGCATCGGTACTCGCCAGCGACGGCGCCGTCCGAGGCGGTGCTGCCCGCCTCGCTGCGCCGCGAGTCTGCGGCAGGGGAGTGCGAGAGGCGTCAACACTCCAGACATCAAATGTTATCGCTTCCATGACCCAGGGCATGTTGTGAGATTTTCGAAGCTGGGACCGTTCGTGGTGGCGCTGCCTCGGGCGGTTGCAGCGCGCGTCAGCTTTGCCGAGCCTCAACTGCGTAGGTTGACCGCAGAGCGTGTGGACTTCGATTGGCCACTGTCAAGCACCGACGCACCGTGGCTGCGCGGCGCGGCGTGCGGCCCGTGGCTGGCGCGGACGAAAGCGGCGTCCGCCTCGCGCCCCCGCACGGGCGCAAAGTGCGCGTGCGCAAACACGTGCGTGGGGTGCAGGAATCCGCCGCCCAGGCCGTTGACAATCAGGTGCTCCGGATCCAGTGGATACGCATCCGCCGCCTCCCTCTCCTGGGACACGAAAGTACATGAGTTCAAGCTGAACTTGACAAGTTGGGTGCAGGAAGCCCCCGCCCAGGCCGATATCGATCAGGTGCTCCGGGTCGAGAGGGTAGGCGTCCGCCGCCTTGCGCTCGTTAGGGCAGTAAGGTGTGTAATTCCAGGATTGAAAGGTGACATTTCGGGTGCCGGGAGCCGCCGCCAAGCCCTTTAACGATCAGGTGCTCTGGTTCGACAACCTGCATCTGACGCCGCCCACTCCTTCGTGTTGAGGTTTCGCGAGTAGAATTATGGCTGTCGTATGGCAAGTGAGCGGCAAGGGGTTCACGTTCGGCCAGATGCAATGGCCGAACACACGCAACAAGCATACGTGCATCCTCAACACCGGCACAGCAAATCTCAGGCAGCTGTGTGCATCTGGAGGGGCGAGCGCGCTCACATAATCGCTGGCGCTGCTGATGTTGGAGAGCCCGTCCCACGACGGCTGCCCCGGGGGCTCTGCGGCCGCACCAACATCCTGTGTAGAAAACGCCGCACCTTCAGCAGCATTGATGTGACAGCATGACCAGCTCCCGCTTGCATCTCGCAAGCCCTTCCAGCACCGATGCGATAGTTGGTCCCTCTTGTCAGGCGGTGCAACTGGTTCGAAGTCTTTCCGCGATTACCTCTCCGCCGAAGCGGACGCAGGACGGTCTTGTTGCCATCTGCGGCCGACCGCCCGCCTTTCTCGCCGCCGGCTGCCGCGGCGGGGACCACACGATCTGCTCGCTGGCAGCCGACGACGATTCCGGCCTGCTGTGCTCGCTGTCGCCGCCGTCATTGCCGCCTGCGCAAATCAAAACCATCCAATGACATTGTGGAGTTGATTGTGCAGCTCGAGTCTGCAGCAGGAGTACATGTACAACTGCAGCTGTAGGATATCATACATTCACAGACTGCCTACTCATGTTTCATTGAGCAGACTACCTGACCGCTGTGTCGCTAAAGTTCACCATTTAACTCACCGCCGCCGTCGTCGCTGCTGTCGTCACTGCTGGTGGACTCGCCGAAAGGCGGCGCGCCCGCAAACGCCGACGACAAGCTGTCCCCAGACATGGCGCGCGGCATGTCGCCGTCCCTAAACCCTTCACCGAACCCTGGCGGCAGCTCTGGCAGCTCGCCGAGGCTGCTGACCATGCCGTGCTCCGCGGGCGGCCCATGGAGCTCTGCAGGGGGTTTAGGGATCTCGTCGCCGCCCAGGCAGGACAGGTCGCTGTCGCGCCGGCTGCACGCCAGATGCCCGGCCGCCGTGCTGTTGGCGTGCACATGAAAGCCGCCAGCGTGCAGCAGCAGCTGGTGCTGCTGCTGCGCTGCCACATCCTGGGGCGGCATGCTGCGGGCGCAGCGCGGCTTTGCGTCTGCCTCGGCGGCCGCCGCGCCGCCGCCGTGGCGCCCGGCATTCGAGGCTGGCAGGTGGCTGCCGCCGGCCTGCTTGCTGCCGCCGTTCTGCCGTGGCAGCAGGTCCCCATACATGCCCTTGATGGTGGCCCTGTCGATGGCCGCCGCGGGCGGCGGGACCCGCCCAGACGGCTGCCTCTGCCGCTGCGCCTGCTGCGGCGGCTGCGCGTCCTCGGTTGCCAACGCGTCCCGGCCGCTGGCTGGCTGGCTGAGGCCGCGGTCAAGGTCCGCAAAGCACTGGGACTGGCGCATAAAACCCTTGCCACGGGACTCTCCGTTGGCCTGGAACGCCTGCCGGCGCCCTGCAGCAGTCTCCGGCTGCTGGGGCTGTGCGGAGGTGCCCCGCCGCTGCACCGCGGCGGGCGCGCCGTTAGACGCGTCAGACGCAGACGCCGTTTGCGCCGCGGAATCGCCCGCGGCGGCAGCAGCCGCAGGGGCCGCCTCCTGCTTCGGCTTGAACGAGTGCCGCATGTAAAAGTGCAGGTCGCCTGCACCCAGTCGCAGCAGCACATCGCATCCATCACGATGCAAAACAGACCCAGTCCACACCCCGGCAACAGGATGGGAAGGACTCACCATTCCAGAAACAGCACGAGCCATGGACAGCAATGGGACAACCACAGCAAAGCAACGAGTCTGCTGTACGTCAGATGGTTTGCCATATAAAGCACTATAGAGCGCATGTCTGCGGCGTACCGGCGAGGTGGACGCGCGCGCGGCCGCGCAGGTGGCCCCGCACCAGCTGCCGCAGATTGTGCGCCCCCGGCTCCCCCTCGTACCTGCTCGATTGCAGGACAGGCAGATCACCCAGCCAGGCAATGAGCTCGAGAAAAACGCTCTACGAACTCTGTCGGTGCTTGATGCAGGGTCGCCCAAGACAAGCTCGGGCGTGCTGCCCCTACGACCATGCCGATATGCAGGCTGACAGCAAGATTGGAGCGCCTGGAATCGCACCACTCCGTCAGCCAGCGGGGCGCGTGCGTGACCAGGATGACTGCGTCGTCAGGACCCATGCGTTCCTCCGCCACCCGCGCAAAGTACCTGCAAACACAAACCAGACACCATGATATCGGAAGTGCTGTTGACATGGTGCTGGTAGTGGACCGCAGTGTTGCCCCCATGCGCTGCTCCGCCACCCATGCTAAAAACCTGCATTTTAGCATGGCTGGTTTTGTGATTGCGACTTCCCAGAGTGCGCGGCAATGCCCGGGAAAACAAATGCAGCAGGCACACTGTCCATCATGATCCAGGCCCAGGTTGGACTGCACGCCGCTCTGAACTGCACAGCACTTGTTAAACGTCCACAACACACTTTGATTGACTTGTTGGATCTCGACAGAGTTGACTGGCTTGTTGGGTCTCCACAGAGGGTGTGAAATCACAAGCATACACACTGCGTCTGGTACATGTCGAAGTCGTACGATAAGCGCAGGGTTCCAGGTCGAACATGTGGCTTTATCTAGGCTTCTGAGTTGAAAGCGTTTTACTATCCCACCGCGTCTGGCACATGTCGATGTCGTCCACGAGGGCCAGGTCCAGGCCAAACAGCCACCAGCCGTGCGGCAGCGCCAGCGCAAAGTACGACGCCTCCTGCGGCAGCAGCCACCCACCAATCCAACCCTGCAGTAGAAGCTTCGACCCGTCAGCTCCGAAAAACACACTGGAATGTTACGTTTGTTTGTTGCGCTGTTTTCTGGTGTTGCGCGCACGCGTCAGGGATGCTGATAGCGTATTCGGATGGCACGAGCCATTCATGTCAGGTGGCTCTGGCAGAACCGATCTAAGACGAGGTAGGCGCGGCGCCGTCGTGAACGACGCAACCAGACCACACATCGGCACCACCTTGTGCAGGATGTGGCGTTGGAAGGTCTCCAGGCCATCGATCCAATCGTGGTTGCCGGGGATGGCAAAGGCGGTCGGCCCATCATGTCCCGCCAGACTGGCCACCCTGTAGCAGTGCAGGTCAGATAGTGCAGGTCAGCTGATGGCTAAGCTGTCAACGTTTGATCACATGATTCCAGAGGCTACGTGGACAGGAGCCTTGCCGCGATGTCGAGGCCAGATCGACTGCATGCAAAGGTAGACACACATCCCAGCTAGCACGGAGCCTTCTGACAAGAGAAGCAACAAACAGCAAGCACCTGTCTGCATTGCCGCTGCCGCCGGCCAGGGGGCTGCTGCTGTGCGGGCGGGGTAGATCCGGCTTGTGCGTCACCAGCAGGCCCGGGTGCACATGCGACGGCGGCGGCAGCGCCGCCTCGAAGGGCCTGTCCAGAGCAGCAAGGTGGACAGTAAATTGTAGCCTGCCTGAAGGCCGTTACATAGTTGTGTCAAAGACTCTGCTTGTGCATCACCAGCAGGCCTCAGTGTGGGTGCAATGGTGGTGGCAGTGCCGTCTCAAATAGCCTGCAGCACGCAAGCCGAGGCCAGAGTGCGAGACGGGCAACATTCCTGGGAGGGAGCTTCTGGTGTGCGGCACAGTTTGGCGGCTGCAGAGAAGGGGGGTCAAGGCTGTCCAACAAGGTCCTCACCCGAGGTTATATAAAAAACTTCGAGCCCAGAAGACTCCGTGCAAGCCGCCTCACCTGAACAGCCGCTTCTCGTACGTCTCGTTGCTCGGGTTGGGGTACGCCAGGTCGCCTCCCAGAATGAGCACGTCCGCGCGCGGCAGCACCATCGCCCCTGGCAGGCTGGCGGCGGAGTCGTAGGCGCTGGCGCCGCTGCTCGCCACACTGGATGTTGGGCTGTCGCCACCGACGCTGGCGAAATCCTCTGCAGACCAGGGAACCGACAGATCTGACAAAGTCTGAGTCGTTGCCGTAACGGTGCCGCAGCTCACCACGCTGCTGGTGGGACTGTTGTCGCCGACGCTGGCGAAATTCTCTGCAGCAGATACCAAAGCTTTGCACCATCTCCAGGATGGTGGGGTGCTGCGGCAGGTTGACCAGGTGCACACACGTCTGCACGAGCTACCTGCTGTAGGCTAGTTTTTGTCAGCTTCTGTTCAGAAAGAACAATTCATACCTTCTTCTGGAATTGTGGGGTGCTGCGGCAGATTCACCAAATGCGCGGGCGTCTGCACCGGCAGCTCCGGCGCCGCCAGCGACCGTGCGACCGCGTACCTGCAGAACAACCCGCGTCCACGTCCAATGTCAAAATTGCCGCATGAAGAGGTCGATTGCGTGTCTTGCCATGCCTCTCTGCATGATCTGCCTTCCGTCCAGGAGTGCAGTCCAGGTTTGGCATAGACAAGGATGGCATGGCTGCTTCACACTGGCAGTTGTGGTGCCAGAAGGAGCTTGAGACTCAATGAAAGCGCACGTTGGGTTGCCGCCGTCGCCGGTGTCGGCCATGAAGTCGAGCCATGCTTCCGCGCGCCCCGCCAGGTGCTCGTAGGTGTACCCGTCTCCCTCTGCCGGCGGGTCCCGCCCCACGCCCGGCGGCATCGCCGATGTGGCCGCCTGTTCATCACAGGAACGTTGATAGCAATAATCAGGAGAGTCAGCTGTTGATGACTGCAACCTGCATGTATTTATGTGGGGCTGGTTCATTGTGGGTGTATCCCTGGCCCTTCAGCTATGATATCTGGCAAGCTGCGTGTGTTGTTCTGTCAGACAAATTCAAATAAGGTGTATCGTCGCCCTCCGCCGGCAGGTCCCGCCCCATGCCCAGCGGCATCGCTGACGTGGCTGCCTGTTCGTCGAGAAATACACGACGACATCAACAAGGTTGCACGAGCATGGCCTCCGCGTGCTTGCCTGAGCACGACTGCCCACACCGCCATTGATGCTCGTGACACTGATGCCCAAGCTGACTGCATCGGCGCTGTGTGTGACGCCTATGAGGGTTGTATTTGGGCAAAAGAGGTGCGTGCCTGCATGGTGCGCATGTCGAAGCGGCCCAGGAACAGCTTCAGCGACACTAGCAGCCCGAAGATGGTGCGGTACATGTCCGCCGAAGTTCCGGAGTACCTGCGGCAGCGCAACTGAGCCATTTGAATGATGGTTTGAGGGTTTTGCGACACCGGCAGCCCGAAGATGGTGCTTTACATGTCCGCCGAAGTGCCCGAGTGCCTGTGGCACATGGGCGCAGCGCCATACAGCGGTTGTTAGGTGTTCATCTCTTCATCCTTTCTAAGGTACCAGCTGAGCAGACAATGTCGTTCAGCACATGCTCTGCTGCACTGAAGATGGATCAGAGGGGGTGCGACTTGATTGGTTTGTGAAAATGTTCCAAGTTCACGAAGAGGAAAGCGCAGTGCATTACCAGGGGAACATAGGCAGGAAGTCAGGCCGAGCCTCCTCCACCGCATCGCTCCCAACCAGCAGAGAGTCCGCCGCGTCGGTGTCCGAATTGTACCTGCAAAGCCCCATGCACGACAGCTGCTTGCAGCCTGATAACTTGGGGCCAGGGCGCCTTGACGCGCCGTGCAGCAGTGCTGCAAGCCAGGTGCATGCAGCTCGAGTGGCACGCAAGCAAAAGCCACAGCCAGCACATGGGGGAACTTTCAAGCCAAGGAGTTGCCGTGCGAGATACAGCCTCCGGTCTGGGGCAGTTTGCTGTAGCTCACCCTGGAACGGATTCGTGTATGAGATATGCCCGGCACCGTTGTATTCGTCCTCCCGCATCGGCAGATGCGAGGTGCAACATTATATCTCAGGGGACAGGATGAGGACTGGATGTTCTACATCTGCCTACCCCGAGACGGATTCTCCCATAAGGTACTGCCCGACGCCGTTGTAATCGTCCTCCCGCGTCGGCAGGTCCGCCGGCTGCCGCTGCGGGCCCCGCTTAGGGCTGAGCAGCTGGCCGTAGTGCGCCACATTGTGCAGCATCGCCATCGCCTGAGCGGACAGGACGCAGCCTTGCAGGAACTGCAACCTGATGCATGCGGCCACCGTGCACAGACCCGGCAATCCCATGTTTCATTTCCAAGCAGGGTCAGGTGTCGCGGCGTCTGACAGCAAGTCCACGGCCTGCCCCGTGCCTAAGAGATGCCAAGTGCGATGCAAACCGGTGGCAGGAGCCCAACCTGGTCCGGCAGGATGGCCGAGGCAGCGCGCTCGAGATGCTCCGGGAATGCCGCAGCTGTCGCCGCCCGCCGCAGCATGGGTGCCGCCGCCAGGAACTTGCGGTGACAGAAGGAGAGATGCAGTCAATCCACAAGGTTCGATCTTGCCTCTTTCGAAAGTTACAGAAACAAATGCGATTGAATCCACAGGTCAGCAGAACTCGGCCATGCCTGTCATTTATCAATGGCGTGGGCACTTTTGGAGCAGAACCAGGGTGGTCCCGCGGGTCCAACACTACCGCTGGCCGACAGGTACATTCAGGACGCTTGCAAGTGTCTTATTGCACTGCGATAGCGATCGCGAAACTCTCCGACGAGCTGCAGTGTGCCCTTCACAGATGACATTTCCTGCAGTTCGCGCCACAAGCCAATTCGCGATTTTGCGATGCGTTTGCCCTCTTGTCAATCTTTGCAAGTTTATCTTGCCATCTTGTCTGTCATCACTCACCGAGGAGCTGTGGCGGCGCAGCTCCATCGACGAAACCTCCCTCAGGTCGCGCCAGAGGCCGACGTCAAAGCTGTGGCGCCGCACGGGCTGGCCCCTGCCGCTGCTTGGCGTGCCGCGGCCCCCCGTTGACGGCGTCGCTGACGAGTGTTCCGCCGGCCGCAGGTCGTTGGTGTGCTCGACGCTCACCACCTGAGCCGCGCCATAGTCCGCAAAGCAGTTGGCTGCGGCGGAGACACAAAAGCGATCATGTATGATATGTCTGGTTCAAGGTCGTGATTGACAGTTGTTGGCGCGGGTGAGGGCGTCACTCAGTGAGGACACCAGCAGCTGGAGTGCCACAGGGCCTGCACCATGCCGGGTGAATGAGCATTGGACAACGCAACCACCATACGGCAACATAAAATGAACAGGGGGCTCACCGATAAACATGAGCATCAGCGTCAGCCACAGCGTGAAGACGGGCGAGATGGCGGTGTCACTGGCGATGTTCACCGGGCCGAGTCCATCGAGCGAAGTGATCTGCAGCGTCTGGCTCGGCTGCGTCGAGCCCCCGCCTGTTTTGCAGGCGCAATTCGACTTGAAATCAGAATTCGGATGGCTAATCTGTCTGCACGAACTCAGCACAGAAACTCGATCTGCAGCGTCTGGCGCGGCCGCGTAGAGCCCTTGCATGCACACCCAATTGTTTCTTGCAAACATGCAAAAATTTTCGAGCAGCTCGTCTGCACATAACCAGCACAGAAGCTTTAGCAATGTCCCATAGATGCATCGGCATGCACGGCTGCAAAAAGGCGCAGCGGCAGCAGTCCCGAGTGCTGCAGATGTGATTGTATTGAAGCTCCACCACTATGCCAATGCTCACCGTACAACATCCAGGACGAGAAGCCCGGGTGGTGCTCCGAGCTGACCGGGTGCAGCCAGCGGCTGCAGATGGTGGCGCGCAGGTCCCCGTCCCCGTCCCCGTTGCCACCCGCCGCATTGCCGCAGAAGCTGAAGTAGGTGCTGCAAACAACATCGGCGACGATTTTGAGGAGTGGTCTGCTCCTCAGCTCCTCATTCAGAAGCTGCTGGCATGACATGCGGCCGTCTGTCAGGCACATTTTGGGCATTGCCAGGCTAGCATGGTGGAGGCCACCAGCTGTAGGCAATTTTACTGCCTTGAAGGTGCGCAGCTTCATCAGCAAACGAGAGCGGGGGCGCGGCTGACGTTGTGCGAGCAACGCAGTGAACGCTTCCCCTGCAGGGTTTCTGTATATTTGTAGGGTATCACCTGCAGGCGACGGCCAGGGTGACGCTGTTGAGCAGCGCGATGGAGGCAATCTCCCGTTTCCCGGCTGTGGGGTTGTACAGCGAGGGCGCCATGAGGTGCAGCGTCACAGCTGCGCCGTGCAGCCCATGCGCCACGCCCACCGCCGCCAGCGTCACCTTGATATACAACAATCACCTTGAGCAAGATGTCAAGAGAAGGTTTTGCCAAGGCGCCACAAAGTCCAGGATTACGGCCGCGCCGTGTGGCCCGTGCGCCACGCCCGCCGCCGCCAGCGTCACTTTGATGCCATGCAATGCATCGGTGTCTTGATGGCAGACTCGGTGAGGCGTCTTCAAGACATGCAGCGTCATGGCCGCGCTGTGCGGGCCATACGCAACCACCGCCACCGCCAGCGCCACCTTGGCACTCAGGCCGGCGCACGCTGGTGACGTGCAAGAACGGATTGCCGCAAGGCGCACTCCTGGAGGACATGCCGGCAACTCGCCCGCGTCTCTCAAGCCATGCGGCAGGGCGAAGCTGCCTTTGCGTGATGCATGAATGGCAACACACGGGTTATTTGAAACCCTAAACCCCACCAAGATTGTCGTTAGGAGGATGGAGCAGTCGGCGTTGATGTCCAGCCCCAATCACTCATGGATGATACTACATTGCAACGATTGATGGCCTCTCTGAAAGAGAAAGCAAAGGGGAATACCAGGAATGTCGTCAGCAGGATGGAGATGTCGGCCTTGATGTCCAGCCCCAGCTTTCCCATTGACGGCAGGTGCAGGAAAACCGCGGAGCACAGCCACGCGATGTACACCGAATAGAAGTTGATGTAGCCTGCACGAGACCGAGAGCAGACATCCTGGAGTCGACATATTGTTTCCCATGCACTGGCCGTGGCATTGAGCCACCCAACAGGTGGTATGCGTCGCACAATACTTGCCCCGATATCGAGCCATGAACATGCTCGGATACAGTCGTCATCGCACCTTGTTCTGCAGAGCCGAGGCGGCGGCGGATGAGCGGCCGTAGGTACAGGTAGGCAGCCGACAGCACGCCGGCGTATGTGAGCCACCATTTCTGGTTCAGCACAAACTTCGTGGACAGCGCCTGCGTTGCAGCGCGCTGATTTCAGCTTACGAAGCTAGGGATCAGTGATGCTGCCTGGCTTCTTGCTTGGACGAGGCAACAAACTTGACCCTGCCGGTGACGGAGCACATGTCAAATCCGGCAGCAGGCTGAGCGACTGTCTCCCACCTGGGCGCTGTCGTAGGTCACGACGGCGAAGGCGCAGGTCGCAACGATGTAGAGGGAGCTGCGCAGAGAACAGATTCTACTTCATATCAAGAAGGAATGGCATGGCGCGCTTGTGCAGTGTGCACGGCGCTTGCGGCGGCAATCGGCAGTGCTACAGCATGACACGCTCACAGCCGTTTCTTGGCGAAAGCCTTGAGTGAACTCACATGTGGGTGTGTTTGAAGGTGGCGGTTTTTGCATGGCTGGCGTGACGCTGCATCGATGGCGGACAGCCCCCGCAGGTGTGTGGCAGCAGTGACGGTGCAGCGAGGATGCAGAGTGAACCAGCTCCCTCCACACGTGACACAACCGTCTAAATTGTCTCAGCCAGAGCACGGGATGATGCGCGTGCTCACTGTCCACACTGCCGATTGTCGGCCGCTGTTAGGAGGACTGCCGCTGCCAGAATGTACTTTCACGCAATCTCTGACTGCGAACGCTCGAAATGATTTACAGCGCTTCTTTCGATGTCTGATTTGTGGCTGTCACCGTCGAAGCAGATGCGATGCTGACTGTGACAGCCGTTCTGGTTTCGATTCGTCAGCAGTGTCAAATTCCGCAGCGGGTACGTCGAGCAAGGCCACCGACGACAAACAATCAGCTGACATACTCTGGCCTGCACATGCCTGATAATCCAGCGTGAAAGCAAGAAGTGATTCGAAACTTGCTCAGCAAGGTTCCTTCCAAGAGATGCTCGCAGGTGCTGGCGTGGCATCGGTGCATGAAGAGCAGATATGCCTTTATACACATGCACATTATCCATGCAGAATCACTTACCACAACATCACCGCTCGCATCCACAGCAGAAGGGGATCATCACACATCAGTGCTAAGACCTCCTGAGTACATTGCCTGCTCCAGTTCCCGCAGCGTTCCAAGAGTTCAGCACAGAGCGATCGTCCCACACCAATGTCACACAGTCCTCATAACTTCAATGAAAGGAACCCAATGGCCCGCTGCGCCTGACGAAGCGTGGCGCCGCGGAGAGCAGGTTGGCGCTCAATCTGCAGTCTGCGCTGCGCATGCGGCCAGACATGCGGCTCCAATGCTGGACCTGCAAAAGGAGGCACACAGCGCAATCATGCCCGGCATGCATAGCACAGTATGATGCAGAGTCTGCCATGACACCGACTTGACAGAAATCAACAGCAGACAGGCGTGGCGGACTCACCCGTCCTCCGTCTTCTTGATCTCCACCTTCTCCGCCACCTCCTTGCCGCAGATCTGCGCCAGCGCCACCTTCACCGCCAGCCTGCGGAGAGATCGTGAGACACTATTAATTGCCTGTACCACAGTCCAGGGTGTTGTCGTGCGCAGCATCGACCAACAGGCTTCCGCGGAATGCTGAGCATGACCCCGGTTGAAGACACACAAGTCCAACAGTCGCGCGCCCCCACCTGAACTTGTCGTACTTGAGGATGAGGCTGCCGTCCGCCGACACCACGGTGTGCGGGATCTCGCCGGCGGTCTCGGAGAGGGCGCCGTTGGAGCCCAGATGCGTGCTCGGCATGTCGCGCCCGGTGTGCCGGATCAGCGCCGCGATGGCTGTCCCCACCAGGTTGGCCGCCCGCTGCCCGACCAGCTTGCACACGTACTTGACCTGCGGGGGGCCACGGTACAGGCTTAACGGTGTTTTGGGACTTGGGGATCAGTTGCCGGTAGTTGCCGTGGCTGGGGAGTTGTGCCCAAATATACTCAAACTTGACAAGCCGGAATGCGCACGCAGGCTCAGGCTCAGCATGTGTGTGGAAACACCAGAACAGAACGGGCCTAGTGTCAAATTTCGGACGAATTGCAGTAGTAAGCTCACTAAGCTCACGTTGCGGCAGCAGCCGTAGGGAATGGTTTTAATGTCCAGGCCGAGCTTCTCGGATAGGCTCAGTGAAAGGCAAAGAGTGAAAACCCCCAAAAAAATGCAGAACTGAAACTCACGTTGCGGCGGCAGCCGTAGGGGATGGTGTTGATGTCCAGGCCGAACTTCTCGGACAGGCGCAGCGCTGTGAAGCTCAGGTCGTGCGTCTCATCGCTGTGGATGTATGCGACATCGCCCGCGTTGAACGCCCACGGCGGCCCCATGAGTTTCTGAAAAATGATTGGAAAAATGTCAAAGGCAGGATTTGGACGTCCTTCCTACGGCTTTCATGCGACTATCGTGCTCACCACCCACGGACGACCCGTGAGCTTATAAAGCGACAGGCTGCAACAGCTTGCTGAGGCACGGCATGTATCCTGTTTATGAAGTGGCCTTTGCGCAGTCAGTTCTGAGCCAGTGTCCAGACACAGAGAAAATCCCACCTCGGGGACGCGGCCGCCAGAGAGGCTGCCCTCTCGTGCCAGCTTGAGCTCGACGTACATTGACACTACAGCTTTCCGGAATACCATTTGATTGGCGTCATTGAAACAGGAACTGCAAAATTACAATGGTGCCCACCTCGGGGACGCGGCCGCCGAAGAGGCTGCCCTCTCGCGCAAGTTTCAGCATGATGCGGCAGGCGAGCTCGCCCAGGTACATGCCTGAGATCAGCTTCTCGAAGATCATCTCCCCCGGGTTGACGCTCGCCGCGTCCAGCGCCCTGCCGCCCACAGGACCACAAACATGTCTGTGTGCAAGTCATGGTCAGTTCTACATGCCCGACATGAGCTCCTCGAAGATGGTCTCCCCCGGGTGCTGTTCGCCGCGCCCAGCTCTCTGCAACCCAGGAGGCTTGGTTCAGCACTATGTGCAGGCACTACTCAGACTGCACTCCACCCAAGTTGCATTGATGATGCACAACAGATTCCTGACCACGTGTCCTGGAGATTACCCGTAGCGGAAGCGTTCCCACATGTGCAGGTCACCAAAGCGCCTCAAGCGGACACCAACAGCCAATATCGCCATCGCACCAGACACGACAGTGCCGCATGATCCACTTTCTGCCTGTAACCCCGGATGCAGCGCCAGAGGAGAGTTTCGGATATGAGAACAAATGGTTTTCGAGTGGCGAAAAAGCACACAGATCCTCGTCGAGCCGCGGCAGCACCGGCGAGCTGAAGTTGCCCCACTCGGTGTTGATAAGCATCAGCGGCCCGTTGGACTTGTAGCCCACCGGCAGCGTCTTCACCCGTGACACATTCTCCGCGTAGCACGCATTTGTGCCTGCACAGATGGGAGCGGCGGCCATTAGGTTGAGAAATTGTCACCCGCACAGCCTTGCCACGAGCCTTTCTGTCGTTGCCAGTGTGCCAGAGTGTGCCAGGGTGTGCTAGAGTGTGCCAGTATTTGATAGGTTGGATCGAGGCACAGCGCGCACAGAGGGTATCAAAGCATTTTTAGAGTGCATGCGGAATTGCGCACCTGTGCCCAGGATGAGGCCGATCATGGCGTCCGGGTTCATGTACCGGCCGGCGGCCATGACGCCCACGGTGTCATTGATCAGCACCTTCACCTGTGAGCATCACCAGAGAAGGGCATCGCATCAAGAGCCCTGCTTGCGAATCGAGAAATTCAAGATGCACAGGCGCAGTTCGTGAAGGCGAGATGCGCTACAATCGTGACGGCGCCATCAGCTAGATGGGCCCAGCCAATGTTTGCAAGTCATCTGTGAATATGCATGATTGTTTTTCCATGCTTCAAGCAGTAATGCTTCATTCCAGAACCCACCTTGGCGTTCATGCCCTGCCGGTGCAGCGCATCCTGCAGCAGCTTCACCGGGTCGGAACCCACTGCGCCCGTATTCTCGAAGCCTGCGCCGCATTTGTGCACAAGCCGGTGAACGTTTTTGGGAGGAGACCGCGCTGGAGCAGGTGGCAGCCAGTCGGGGCAGCCGCGCTGCAGGCCTCCCTGCTGGAAGCGGTCACACCAAAGCAGCGCCCACAATGCAATGCTGAGAACAATGCCATCTTGAGTGCATTGAGAATATCAGCGCTTGGTGTACAACAACTGCCTGCGTCACGACCTAGGTCCAGGCGACGATGCAGCCAGGAAGGCCAAATTTCCGATGTATGTGGAGGGGCCAACAAAATGCCTCATGCACACAATAAGGCCGCTAGCGTATGGCGGAACTGCCTGCGCCGCACCCTTGGTCCAGGCGACTATGCGGCCAGAGCTGACGGACGTCTGATCCACCGGGAAGGAGAAGCAGAAGCCTACGACCGGCGCGCCCTCCCCCTGCGGGTCGTGCCCGCACTCCTGCGCAATCAAGAACCAGCCACTGCATGTACACAAGCTGTCAGATGGGCACTACTCTTCCACCCCTGGGCCCTGGTCTTGCCTTTAGACATCGATCCACGATCTGCTTGGCCGTCTGCATGACGCGCTTAGTACAGGTTTAGCACTCGAAGTCCAGACACTTGCCTGCGCGAACTCCACCAGCTTGCCCGCCATGGTGTCGAACAGCGTCTCCACTGGCCCCTTCTTCATCTCCGGCGTGAAGGGGTACGACATCATGTCCACGTCGCCCTGCAAGTACGATCATATCCCTCGCTTTCGCTCGCTGCTCGCTGGACGCCTGGCACCGCCTTCTGACATGTTGCTTGCACCCTCGCCATGCAGACAAGTGATTGGTTCGCGCGTACGATATCAACTGGCAACGTTCTTTGAAGCATTGTCAGGCTGCAATGAGGATACATCTTAGCAATATCGTGTGGCGGCTCACCACGCGGTTGGCACGCTTTGACAGCGTGATGGTGACCACACGGAAGTTGGTACCGCCAAAGTCCAGCGAGTAAAACACGCCCGACTCGGACCTGTGATTTCGATATAATGTTCCAACTGTATTGTGAGCGGTTGTTGAGACCATGTGAGATCACAGAGGTGCATCTCTATCGAGGCAGCATGCATGCATCCATGTTGCAGTGCAGCAGTGATCATGTCAAAACACAATGGCGCATGAATTTCAGGGCACTCTCGTGGATGCAGCAAGTGTCCCGAGGATCCCTGCTGCATCCGCGCACCCTGTCGGCAGGATGTCGATCATGGTGGGCAGCATCATGAGCGTGCTCTGCCCATGCGCCTCCAGGCCCAACTGGATCTGCATGATGGAAAAACAGGAATGTAATGCATCACCAGATGGCACCAATTTACGGCCTGAAGCCTCACTCCCTCCTCAGCTCTCCCTTCCTAGCTTGGAATCAAAGGCACCATGCGGATACAAGGCGCTGTGTGATATGCATCATGCGCAGCAGCGAAGACGGTGACCTGATGCTCAAACTCGTCCCGGATCTCCCGCAGCTTCTCGCCCGGCACCAGCATCTTTTCCCGGTACTGCGGCGCGCATGATCAGGCGTCAAGCTTGATGAGTCACACAGGCTGGTCCATGGCAAGGATGATCCATCACAGGGTTCGTGAGCAGGTAGCATCATCTCTTACGTTTGCAAGGAGGGCCTTGCGGCGCTCTCGCTGGATCCAGCGCCGCCCATAGAAGAACGCATACCATGCAGCCGTTGCCGTGCCCGCGGCGATCAGCATGTTACGCACCGAGTGATGCGGAATCCTGCAGGTAACATGAGCGCAACGCGCGATCAGCAGGGCATATATAGGCATGTGATCTGAGGCTTTGTGGCAAGCGCCATGATCTGCAGGAATGCGCAGAAAAGCTGCCTGTTGGGTTTGTTTGCTGATCCACAGTCATCTGTTTGCCTTACCTCCACTCCCCGGTGTCTGGGTCGTGCCGAGGAAGGTGCTTTGCGACCATGCCGAGGTGATTCTGTGCTGGCTGCGATTGCTATATGGCCTGTGATGCTGTCAGGCACGAATGCACCAGATGACACCAAGTTTGCACGCAATTGAGCCAGCTTCAAACTTCGAGAGCTTGCTAAACCGCCGAAGTTCGCTGTGAAGCAACCAGAGGACAGCCCCACCGCTTGCCAAGTGGCCGTCTCTTCTGCGTGTTACAGTGATGCGCTACACGCAAAAGCTGCCGGAAATGCAAGCTACAAACCGCCACTGCACCTTCACTCGACGGCTCTGAGACAATCTCTGCGATCTGCTTTCGCGTGTTGACGAGGCAAAAGGCCGCAGGGCGTCCTTTTCGGCGGCATTTGTCATCGCTGATCCTCAGGCCGGCACTTTACTTGTGGATCACTCGCCGCTGGGCACAAGCAATCTGCTTTTCACAGCTTTATAGAAGCAAACGCGTGTCCTTGATACTCTGCGAGGCAGGGTCGAAGCACCCTTTTCGTCACAAGCGCAACTGGTTCACCGGTTTCGTGGGGGGTACACTGCTGATAAAATCAAGGCGAACGCGTGAAACATGGCGCTCCCGCACGGTGGAATGGCGCGGTCAGTCGGACAGCGCAGCAACAGCCACACATGTAGAGGCAGTGTGTCACACAGCAGCTCAGGTGAGGGACACAGAGGCAACCCTTTTGCACGGCAGCTGGCGCGGCGGCAACGCAGATGTGCAGACACGCGGCACATGAGGAAAAAGTTTCAACACTCCATTTCGTTCAGCATTCTGCATGCATGCAGGCTGCTTGGCTCCGCCAGCATGGCGGCAACGGCAGCCGAGGGCGGCGGCGCACAGGCGGCACCGCTGCCGGGCGCAGGTGGGCGTTCCTTCACATGCCGCAGGCTCAGCTCGCAGAACGCGGCAGGCGAAAACCATGGTGCATTTCACGCGATTCATGTGCAGCATTCGTCCAACACGTTCAAACGGCCACACAGGTTCCTAATGGCAGAATGATCCTGTGAGTAGGCGGTGAGCGCCGGGCCATTGAAGGTCATGATCATGGGCGCCCCAGCGGCCGGCAAGGGCACCCAGTGCGAGAAGATCGTGCACAAGGTGAGGAAACTACACAGCCGCTGTCCGGCTCGGTGCCCGCTCCGATGCCAGCCGCCACCATTTGCACCAATGCGGCAGCCGGCTGTCAATGCAAACCCTGACGCTCGACAGACTAGCCCGTCAACGCAATGCATTTCACTTGTCAGACATGCCCGCATGCACAAGCACAAGCTAGCGCCATCTCATGGGTGACCCACCACCCATACGACCTGCATTGCCTTGGCATGCCCCGACATGCCCAACACGAAACCCGTAAACATTGTCCATGCGCGCAGTACAAGCTGGTGCACATATCGGTGGGGGATCTGCTGCGGGCGGAAGTCGCACGCGGCTCGCCCGCCGGCCTGCGCGCCCGCGACTTCATGGACGCCGGCAACCTCGTCCCCAACGAGGTAAGCACCCGTTCCAACAGATAGACGCATTATCATGTTACGCCGGCCTGCGCGCCCGCGCGCGCATGGACGCTGGCAACCTCTATTCAACGAAGTGCTTGCGGTCACTTTCTGCCAATCATTTCCAGTCAATATGGACAATTCGTGAGGCCAATTGGTTGGCTGAACTCCGCCGGCCTGCGCGGCGGCGAGACCATGGACGCCGGCAACCTTGTCCTTGATGAGGTGCCTCATTTCGTATTTCACCATGTGTTTCACCATTATATGTCGGGGAGCTGTGGCATTGATTGGTCGACTGTCCACTGGGCTGTGCGATCGCAGGTTCATGGACGCCAGCATTCTCGACCCCAAAGACAATGCTGTAATGAGAAAGCGGAGAGTGCGCAGACACGCGCGGCAGATGTGTGCCACTGGCTAAAAGGACACGTCCATGCAGCAGCCCATGCAGCTGGTCTGGCCTGAGGGGTTGCTGGCCGAGTGCAGACTTTACGGCTGCGGTGGATGGAAGACCCGTATCATCCGAGACGTGCTGTCCTGATCGTCCTAAAGCGGTGTTGGGCGTGCGCAAAGACCGGCATTTGCAGCCGGGCACAGCGGAGCAGCGCTGGCTACAGCCTTGCTGGCTTCCTGGCTGTGGCCCAGAACGTCTATTGAACACTCTTGTCTCATCTTTCTCACCACTCACTGTTTTGCAGGTGTTGGTGGACATCGTCAAGGACCCGGCTGGCGCAGCCGGATGCGGTGGTTCAAGGCTGGTTGCTGGACAACTACCTCCGCAACTTCTTGAAAATCTCAACCGGCTATATTTTCCCCCTTACAGGTGGTGGTGGACCTGGTCAAGGACCGGCTAGCGCAGCTTGGTGCGGTGGCGTAGGGCTGGCTGTGTGATGGAACAATCTTCACCTGTCACAGATAAAGCAATGTCACTTTCTACCGGTGGTGATGGACATGGTCAAGGACCAGCGGGCGCAGCCGAACGCGGCAGGTCAAGGCTGGCTAACTGGATGCGTCCCGTAAACTCGATTGGAAACCCTTTTCTCATCTGTCTCACCCTTCTTACAGGTGGTGGTGGACATGGTCAAGGATCGGCTGGCGCAGCCGGACGCGGTGGGGCAGGGCTGGCTGCTGGACGGCTACCCGCGCTCTGGGGAGCAGGCGCAGGCGATCGAGCAGGCGTCCATCCGCCCCGACCTGTTCCTCCTCATCAACGTGAGCGCGCTTCTTTCTCCCAGCAAACAAATAGCCCAGCTTCTCGGTGTCAACGCGCGCTGCCTTCGCAGGCAGAGTCGGCGGCAACCCGCTGTGACCAGTTCCTTTGTCAGGGTTTACCAATTCCACAAGAAGCCTGATGCAACACCTGATGTATACAATTGTGGACGAGCTGCTGATAGAGCGCATTGTGGGGTAGCAGTCTGGAGATTTGTCCTTACCCAGGCATCACGGGTTTTGTGTGGTTTCCGATGCCGCAGGTGCCGGACGAGCTGCTGGTGGAGCGCATCGTGGGGCGGCGGTCGGATCCCGAGACGGGCGCGATCTACCACCTGACCTTCCGGCCGCCGCCGGAGGAGGTCGTGCACCGCCTGGTGCAGCGCAGCGATGACACCGAGGAAAAGGTGATTACATACAGGACTAAAAACACGAGTGACCATTTGTGATTCACGGGCGCCGCCAGAGGGATTGTGCACTGCATGGTGTAATGCAGCGACGACGCCGAGGAGAAAGTCTGGAAGACTCAAGTCATAAAAGGTAATCCACAGAAGAACAGGCGCCATGCAAGGTATCATCTTTCCTTTTGCCTGTGCGCCACTTTGCCTTCGGCCTCTTCTGGCTGTGACGCTGCGTTTGTTTTGCCATGTAACAGGCGGTGAACCGATTGCGCACCTACCACACCAACGTGGACTCCGTGCTCGACTACTACCGTGACATCCTGGTGGAGGTGCGGCTCCACATCTGTTATTGTTTTCATGGATTTCCATGGCCCCATACGAGCAGAACGGCAATTGGATCTGGTCAACTTGTTGTGTTGAGCAAGAGCAAGTGTGCAAGTGACGGGAATGGTGCTGCAGTTGTCACCAGTTGTCCACACGGCTCTATGTTGCCGCGCAGGTTGATGGCACCCGGGACATGGACAGCGTCTTTGCAGACATCGACGCCGCGCTTGACAAGGTTGAGGCCGAGGTGCCAGCGCAGGCGGCAACAGCCTGAGCACATGCAGCTCATGCTGCACGTGAAGTGTAGTGGCAGCTCTACTGTGACCAGGGCGCAAGCGCATGTCATGTTGAGCGCTTCAGATCAAGTCATGCCACAGCATCAGGCTGTGCCGCAAGACGTGCACGCACCATTCAAGCTGTTCGTTTCGTGCCATTTTGTGTTTTGTTCGTCACCCCGAATGCTTTGGCTAGAACGGCTACCTAATGCTCTGGCAGCGTCCAGGAAGTTGAATGCTTCAAATTGCCGTTTTGGATGCATCCGCCATGCTATCTACGACAGCGCCAAAACCTTCGGACCAATCAAGCAGCGAGCTTGAGCACGGGCACGAGCTTCTCAAACTGCACGCTGCTCTTGGCTGCCTGCGGCGCATCCGCGCGCCGCCGCTTCGGGAAGCGGATGACATTGTCCTCGCCGATGCCCCAGCCGTCACTCCCAATCTTGTCTGCGATCTGCCGCGGGAGACACAAACCAGAACTTGACAAAGATGCGCTGCACTTACGAGCACGAGGCTTTTGACTCGAGGTTCACATCCGCCGCCATGCGCAATATGCAAACTCGATGGTGACCCGGGGAGGGTAGGCCGCAGTAAACATCCGGCAACCTGCAAACCAGTAGGTCGAGACAGCGCACACATTGTCCAGGGAGGCGTCGTTCGCCTTCTTCTGAGCCCATTGACACTGACCGTGCCACAACGATTCTCTCTATATGTTGTATCACAAAACCCTAATTGAGAGACCCACCACATTGTCCAGGGAAGCGCCGTCAGCCTTGAGGCTCGCCGCCAGCGAGGTCTTTGGCAGCGTCTGGAAGGTTGTGCTGACAGTCTGCAGGATGTAGCGCCGCACAGCATCGTAAAAGCCGGCAACTGCAGGAAGCAACAAGCAGCAATGGTCAGCCTGAGTGTCAATTCGAGTTTGGCAGCTCCCAAAGACCGGCTCAGCCCAAGGCTACATGCCAGTTCTTCTGTTTGCAGCCTCCTACTTTATGATGAGGCCAGAATCTGCACAGATATATACCTGGGTTGAGGATTTCTCGGAGGCGGTCGGCCTCCGACCAGAACTGCGCGAAGCGGAAGCCCTCCAGGTGCCGGTCTAGGGAAATGACGGCGCCGATCAGCGGCTCCGCCTGCATTTGTAATCAGATACACCCATTGAAACATGAATGGTGAGCACGATAGCATCATGAATCCCTCCGGTGCGGGTTCAGGGAGATGACGGCGCCGATCCTGTTCTTAATGCCAGTAAGGTCATCGCGCATCACTCCCAGGCACCATGCGAGGGGTTCGGCGAGCATGCAGAGGCCATCGTGAGCAAGCCAAGTCTGGCATGAATGCCAGGAAGGATCGCGTGACGTGTCCAGACCACTGAATATGTGTGAGCCTGCTGTGAGGCATAGGCATGCTTCATGCCGCGGACTCGCACGCGATCAGAACCCACCTTGCCGACTGCCTTGCCAACTGACTTGCAAGTTTGCAAGGATTATATCGACATCCCGCTATTATGCAGCAGTTTCCTGTCCTTGCCGCACCACAGCGTGAGAACGCCATTCACCTCCGTCAGAGCTCACCTGGATGTTCTCAGGGATGAGGTGCAGCAGCAGCGTGAAGTCCGATTCCGGCAGCTGCATGAGCGCCATTATGAGCACATTGGCCACCGTCTGCACATGCACCAGCTCCGGCTCGAAGTTGTACAGCCGCAGCAGCGCCAGATTCGCGTCGCGGTCGTATGTGCCCTTCGCCACCTGCGCAGGCACGAGCGGCGGCCGTCAGTACCTCAGCGCCGGCAGACTCGCATGTGCCAGGCTTCTGGTTCTGTAAAAAGCCGACCTGCGTGGCGACGTGTGTCTGCAGCTTTGACAGCAGGTTGGGGTTGTAAATCTCGGCGCCCTCCAGGCGCAACGCCATGCTGATAGCTTGGCTGTGTGTTGATGGATCGGCAAACTGTGGCTGCCCGGACGTCGCGAGCGGCAGGCGGTTGAGCAAAGTAATAGAAACAACGGCAGTCAAAATGCAGCACAAACACACAAATGTGCAGCGATTGCATCGCCTATCGCCTGGCAGCCCAACTGGGGGTCGAGAACAAAAGCGTACTCGTATGTTATTGCCGCCCCTTTTGCCGAGTTTGCGAGCAGTTTCAAAAGTGGAGGTGCAGTTGATGAACTCACCGCTGGCGCCGGCTGTTGCCCCTTGAGACTGCTGAGGACGCCCCACTCTGCCGTCTGGAGGCCGTGCTCCTGTTCACGACCGTGTCCTCGTCGTCTGCACACAAAAGATTGGGCACCTGTTGGCTTCGCTTTTCTCCCCGCCATGGTCGCCCCGAAGTCCTCCAACGCCCCTGGCCCGTCCGTGCCGCAGCGCAAGATAGACCAGGCGACGGTTACTGGGAGCCTCGCGCCCGATGGCCCGCGAACCATCCAGGTCAGCGCGCATGCCCATCCCACTCCCCGTGGGTAGTGCCGCGTGGTCGAGCTACTTCTCCTGGCTGTAATAGACACCTTCAAAGTTCGACAATTTATTCAGGACATGGCAACGTTGCTTTCCGCAGGGTGCGGGCAAGGGGAAGCGGGTCATGGTGCGGAGCCCGGAGGCCGCCGCGCAGTCCGGCGACGCGCTCACCGTCGTTGGGGGCGGGGCGCAGAACACGGCGGAGGCGCGCGTGACATCCGCGCAGGCGCCGGCGGACGCTGTGATCAAGCAGGAGGCCGGCAGCGGCACGCCTTCCGGGGTACGCGCCCTGCGCCGCGAAAGTTGTCGCGCCAGCCCTTGATGCCACAGGCGCCGCTCAGCGAGCTGCGAAGAATTGCCTGCATCCGTGACTCGTCAAGATTGAAGGACGCTTTGTCCGGACGCAGATGTGAGAGGTGGAGACAAGTTTAATCAAAATCATCCTCAGGCTGTCACGACAGCTTCATTGTCCTTGGGTTTTCTGACCCCTAAGACGTTGACACTCAGGTGAAGCTGCCGCTGGAGGTGGGTACGCGGCTGCGGTGCCGGTGGCGGGACGGCAGCTGGCACGAAGCCAAGATCATAGAGCGGCGGCCGGTGTTGGACGCGGTGTTGGACACCGACTACGAGTACTATGTGCACTACGACAAATGTGAGTCGCCGCTCCCGTCAAGCAACCAACGGCGGGGCCCTGTCTCACGACTGCATGGTCCTGAGACGGAACAGTGGCTGTCAGCCACCTTGTGCGCCCCATTGCAAAGCTGTGTCCCATGCACTGCACATGCGCTGGGCGCCTGTGCACATCGCTGCAGGTGCGGGCCACCTCGGTGCGGCTGCTTGACTGGGAGCTTGCATTTAGTTCAAGTGTGGACTTCCACACCACTGCAACCTGTGGTGTGCCGCTCACATGGCTGTTGTGACTGTGACAGTCAACCGGCGCATGGACGAGTGGCGAAACGTTGATGCCTTCGACCTGGTCAGCTACCAGATCGAGATCTCGGGCGGCGAAGACGGCAGGTGCGTCGAAACCCTGCATCCCACCTGTTTTCATTATGTGTTTTCGTGACGGGGGCGTGGCTGCAGCTGGCATTGCGCACCCACCGGCGTCGCCATGGCAGCATATAGGTGCACACCATGTGCAAATGCACATACACATGCCCAGGCTCGCACATCACATGCTTGTCCACCTCGACTCCTCAACAGTTCCAAGGTGTAAGGACGCAGAACAAGAAGCGGCAAGCGGAGGAGTTGCACCCGGCGGCGAGAAGCTCGCTTGTTCGGTCAACTCCAGTCGTCAAATCTTTCCACGGCAACTTTCAGTTATAACTTATTCAGTGCTACCACAACAGTACGCGGGACCAGAAGCGGAAAGCAGAGGAGGCACACGCAGAGGACGGGGAGCGATTCCAGTCTTCGATTCATTCAATGCTCATTTGCTCGATGCTACAATCATTCAATATTGATATTGCAGGACGCGGAACCAGAAGCGGAAAGCAGAGGAGTCACACGCAGAGGACGAGGAGCACGCGCGCGCATTTGAGCCGGGGGCACTGCGCGAACACGAAGAGTTCACCAAGGTGTGTGTACCCCCTTATATGAGCAGGCCATTGGATCTTCAGACACCGCATCTGGTTGGGTTTTGGCAGCACGCGCTCGCCTCCGAGTTGTGGACGCGGACGCGCTGCAATCGCACAACGAGTCTGCCAAGGCATTGCTTCGCCTTGCTTTGGGATTCGCATGGGACCCCCAAACCTCTTGGAGTGTGCTCTGCGAGTGTGTGTCTCATCAGGACAATCGTAGACATCAGAAACACAAGGTGCATCTCGTCCCGGTGCTGCGACTGCAGGTCAAAACCATGGAGCGCATGGAGCTGGGCAAGTACGAGATGGAGACCTGGTCCTTCTTTCCTGAAAAGGCACGTTAGATGAAATTCCGCAAAAGGGCGGTCGTCCTTTTCTGCAGGTGAAGAACGTGGAGCGCATCGAGCTGGGCAAATACGAGATGGAGACGTGGTACTTCTCCCCGCTGCCCGCCGAGTTCAACGGCGTCAAGGTACGCAATGCTGGCAGCGATTCTCAGAGCAGCGAATGGCATTCAAGATTCATCCTGCCAACAGTTACACCCGACAGTCGCGCCCGGTGCCCGCCGAGTTCGGCGGCGTCGAGGCACGTGTCCCTGCTAACCCTGCTAACCCTGCTCCCAGGAATCCCTCAGGATGGCACTGCCACAGAGGCCGCCCCAGTCCATTTCGTCACAATTGCTCCTGAAGTGCAGCAAGGGCAAAACTTCCAGCAAGCTACCAATCATAAGCCAATGTCCCCTTCTTGCTCTGCAGAAGCTGTACTTTGCGGAGTATGACCTGATGTTCTTCAAGAACCGGCCGCAAATGCTGCGCCACCTGCGGAAGACGCGGCTGCAGCACCCGCCGGGCGACGAAATCTACCGCAACGGCAATGTCTCCATGTTCGAGATCGACGGCCGCAAGGAGAAGATGTACTGTCAGGTACAGCCAAAACGGAAGCTCAGAATGAAGATGTTGTCGATCGGCCGCACCGGCAGTTTCTCCATGTTCGAGATCGACGACCGCAATTCAGCCCTGTCTTGCTGTGGGACCCTGTGTCAACCTCATCAAACTCCAGCATGCCTGGCAAGCTGTTGCTAGTCGCAGGAACAGCCTGGCCAGGTAGCGGGGCGAGCGCAATGGGTTTCAGCCATCATTCCGACTTTGTGGGCACCGGTCTGCAGATTTGCCGCAGGACCGTCAACATTTCCCCGAAACCCTATAAAACCTTGTAATATGCATTTCTCCTTCCTTGCAGAAAAAACTGTGCTACCTGGCGAAGCTGGATCAAACACGCTGTACTACGAGTTCGACCTGTTCCCGATTTCAAACATAGAAGCAAAAGCACACTACAGTGAAACGAACGCGCAACCTCTACTTCTGTGCGCCGCAGAACCTGTGCTACCTGGCGAAGCTGTTCCTGGACCACAAGACGCTGTACTACGACGTGGACCTGTTCCTGTTCTACGTGCTGTGCGAGTGCGACGAGCGCGGCGCGCACGTCGTCGGCTACTTCTCTAAGGTGTGGCGCCTTCAGATTGGCTTCACGTTGAATCCCTACTCACTCCTGAAGGAGTGCTGCTGTACATTACCTGCAGGCGCACCGTTGTGCGAAACCACTTTGCAGCGCATGCTCACCGTGTGAATATGAATGCGTGCCTTTGTCACCATCGGAACCTTTCAAGTCTCAATGCTGTGATATTGCGGCAAGCAGGAGAAGATGAGCGAGGAGGGGTACAATTTGGCGTGCATTTTGATGCTACCGTGCTACCAGCGCAAGGGCTACGGCAAATTCCTCATCTCCTTCTCCTACGAGCTGTCCAAGATCGAGGGCAAGGTGCGACGCTTCACATATTGCGCATCTCCCTGAGGTTTTGTCGATGTTTGTATGGACGATTGGTTCCTCATGTCCTTCTCATGTCCTACGATGCTGCCCAATCGAGGGCAAGGTGCGCCGCGCAAGTTTGAAACAGTCGGCGCACAAGACGACAGAGGCAGTGGAGGTGTGCTTCTCTGGAATCGTGCGTCAGCATGCTGAAGACTCTCGTGGGCGACCCCAGAAGTTATGTGGCATTTCACCTTTCAGATCTATCTTCCTTTCAACCACGAATCAACTACAGGTGGGCACCTCGGAGCGGCCGCTGTCAGACCTGGGGCTGTGGTGTGTTTTCAGAGCAGCTTCTAGCTTGATACAGCAAGGAACATAGTACTAAACACCTTCAAGGTGTTGTAATAAACATAATTAATGAAACATGTACATGTGGTGGCAGGTGGGCACCCCGGAGCGGCCGCTGTCGGACCTGGGGCTGGTGTCCTACCGCGGCTACTGGACGCGCGTCCTGCTCCACGTGAGTTTTCAGGTCCTAAAGCCCTTGTGGACAACCTAGTGTCCTACCGCGGTGTCCTACTGTCATGCTGGTGTCCCTAGCGTGGCTACTGGTCGCGCTTCCTGCTCAATGTGCGTTGCCCCCGTCCGCAACTCGCCAGATGCCGAACTGCCCAAAATGACTGTCTTGCAACATGCTGGCAGAATGTGTTCTGCGGAGTCGTCAGATGCACTCCAAATTGCGCTTTGAAAGCTGCCTGATGTCTGACATTGTGACGCCAGGCGCCAGGCCTTGCAAACCCCAAAGCCAGAACCCTTCTGCTCGGTGGGTGCACACACAGGTACGACCGCTGTGTGCGGCACTTGCTGCTGGCAGCTGCGGTTTCGTTCACAAAGTTTTGGTGCTGTGGCAGGTGCTGCGGGAGCACACGGGCACGACTAGCATCAAGGACTTGTCAGACATGATGTTGTTTTTTTCAGAAAGGTGTCAACACCATGCTTCTGTGCCTGGCAGGTGCTGCGGGAGCACACGGGCACGATCAGCGTCAAGGACTTGTCGGACGTAACATATCGTTTGAAAACACAGAGATCTACTAACACCATGTTTACATGTGCGGCAGGTGCTGCGGGAGCACACGGGCACGATCAGCATCAAGGACCTGTCGGACATGACGGCCATCAAGACAGAGGACATTCTGACGACGCTGCAGCACCTCAACCTCATCCAGTACCAGAAAGGGCAGCACGTGCTGGTCGCCAACGCCAAGGTCATTGAAAAGTGAGCTTCCTTCGAGACCTGCTGTCCTGCGCATGATCTCTGTTCATGGAAACGTTTCTGGCTGGACACCGCCGCACTCACTGCCGGCGCGAAATCCTGCTGCACAGCTGGGACGGGAGACTTTCGGAACGGGGTGCTGTGCTGCTGATGTCCCACCGTTGCTGTTGCCAGATGACATACATGCTACACACCCGAACAGACCCCCGCTTGAGTGCACTTCGTCGCAGCCTGTGCGGCGGTCTACGTTTCTATATGTTTGGTGTACTCGGAGATGCTTCAATCCACAGCAAGATTGGGCACTGAGAGATGCGTCTTAAACCTGTACAACCCCGACTGCAGGCACCTAAAGGAGGCCGGGTCGCCGGGCCTCATTGTGGACCCCGGCCGCATCGTGTGGTCGCCCTACTGCCCGGAGCGCGAGCTGATCACCTTCCGGCACTGAGCGCCTGGCGGGCGCCGGCTTCCGCGTGCATCACGCACGCCAATGCAGCTCGCCACTATGGAGCAAGCACCCCGAAGGCCGACATGCCGCCGGCACAGGCGGCTGCTGATGCGCCCAGTGCATGGCACTGGTTGCAGACCACTGCTTGACTAGCAAACATATAGGCGACCAGCTTGTGCAGCCAGGGACGGGCGTGGGTATTTCTTGGGCTTTGATTGCCAGCAGCATGCACTTGCGGCACAGCGCAGCGCGGCCCGGCGCGCCTCGCGCTTAGAACAACAAATTCAGAGCGACGATGTTGCTCACCTTTCAATGCTTGTCGGATCGATGGTCTGGATCGCAACAATCCCTTATGGAGTGCAGCTTAGGCCTCTCGACCCCAGGACCATCTATGAAGCACTGCACACCACTGAATACAGTTGTCAGACAAGGTCAGACAAGATTTTCATATCTCCACTTGCGCTGCAGCAGTTGCACACAGCACAGTCCGGCGCCTCTCAGATCTGCACAATCTCGCTAAGGCGCTGCTAGGCTGCTGTTGAAAAGCGGCCGGTGCCGGCGTCCTGACCTGCACCTTTAGATGTTGTGCCAGGCACAGCATCTGGAGGGTCCTCACATCCGCAGCAGCCCCGTACAGCAGCGCTTCGCCTCGGCACAATCCAGCTCGCACAGCTTTGAGTCAGCCCGGGTCGCTGCTCACACCCGCGTGCCGAGGAACCGGCGTGCACGAGACCTTGCCACAGCACAGTCTTTTCCGGCAGTGTTCGTCAGCGCAGCTCCCGCACAGACCGTCGATGAGCAGGCAGCAGAAGACGTCGATCCAGGCTGGCAATATGGCGAGGCGGGCCTGCAGGGGCCGAGGGACAGCATGGAGGACTTCACCAGCATCATCCCGTCCGGCCGCTGCGGCTTTTTCGTGGCATGTGAGTTGCTGCACCGGCTAAGTGACTTGCAGAACAGTGCACATCAAGTATCAAAGCGGGCGAGGAAGCTGATGATGTTTGCGGTCTGGTGGCAGCGCTCTTTGATGGCCACGCTGGGTCGCACGCCGCGGACTGGCTCAGCACCCGGCTGTACGAGCTGTTCTCGGAGGCAATAAACGAAGAGATAGTGGACGACCGCTCTCAAGATGAAGCCTGTGAGGTGGAAGGTGAGCAGATCTGCAGCAAACTTTTTCTCGCCCTCAAACCGCATGTGCCTGTGTGGCCAACACCTCCAACTGGTGCACACTGAAAGATGGCAGCGCTTGCACATGCAGGCCTCGACAGGAGTACAGGGCTGTGCTGCCCCGTGGGTCTGCGGGATGTGCTCTCGCAGAACTTCCAGCATGCTGATGAGCTGCTCCTCGAGGAACTCAAAGGTGCGTGCATCTGTGCGTGCGCTGCAGCTCTTGCCACACCGGGCCTCCTTACATCCCCATGCTGCCCATGCGCGCTGAATCTATATCCGGCAGCGGAGCTGCTTCATTCAGCAGTGTGAACAGCCTGCATGATTGACCATTTTGCATTGCCTTGCGTTTATGAGGCTGTTCGAAACTCCAGTGTGTGCGCATTCTAGTCATTTAAAAATTTTGCAGGCCTGACGGACGAGGAAGAACGCATGGCGGGGTCCACCGCAACGGTGGCGCTGGTGCGGCGCGACAAAATAATTGTCGCCAACGTGGGCGACAGCCGTGCGGTGCTGTGCCGCAATGGCCGCGCCGTGGACCTCACCACCGAGCACAGGTGCCAAGACGGAGAAAACGCTAGAGCTCAAGCTAACTTGAGCCATGCTTATTCTGAAGAGCTTAAATATGTGTCGCAACGCCCGTGCAGTGGACCTCATCACAGAGCACAGGTGCCTTACCATGTGTGCCTTTCTATGTGTGTCATGCAGCACGACAGTACCGGCTGGGCGCAGGGCAGTGTCTACAGCGCGGACGCTGTCACTCCGCATCAGGGTCTGACATGTGTTGACAGTATGGCACCACACCTGGGAGCTGTTTGCCGAGCGGCGGATTTGTTTTCGTTCTGCCGTGCTTCCTGCACACACCGCCAAGCTATCCTGCATGCCTGTGCACGGCGTTGTGTCCGGCAAGGGGCCGGTAGTGCATCCGGAGAAGGCCCAGGTGGCAGCGGCAGGCAGCTGGGTCGTGGACGGGCTCGTTGCTGATGTTTAACTCTATATTCAAGGCCATACATCCGCTCAGCTTTACCACTGGTTCATCGATGGCACGGTGTTTGGCAAGGGGCCCGTGGTGGAGGCTGCGTGCGGCTGTGTCATGGACGGGCGCATTGCCAACATGTCTTGGAAAGCATTCCTGGTTTCCAGACATTCCCAGTCCTACGCTTGCATCGCAGGGTGTCTGGCAAGGGGCCAGTGGTGGAGGCGGAGAGGGCTCGCGTGGAGGCGGCGGGCGGCTGGGTCGTGGACGGGCGTGTGTGCGACGTGATCGCTGTCTCCCGCGCCTTTGGCGACCTGCAGTTCAAGGAGGAAAAGGGGCGGCAGGAGATGCTGCAGTTTGGCGTCGAGTGCGTCTCTGTAAAACCCTTTTCCTGCACCCTTCGACCCTTGAACCGTGTCGTGCGCCTTTGGCGACATGCAAATCAGGGAGGCGGCGGTGTGCCAGCTGATGCAGTGTGCATCGCCACCAGCAAGGCCGCAAAGTTGCACGGGGCCGCATGAGGCAGCCCGCAGTAAGGCCGAGAGTATGAACGAGAGGCCTATTGTGTTGCCGCCTGGCGTTTCATCAACACGCTCATGTGGCGGCGCTGCTTGTTGGCATGCAAGCGCCGTGCTCCCATGGCTTGAACGGCCGCACCGGTGGCTGCTGCCGACGCGGCTGCTGTGTGTGAGCATCATCCATCATAGCAGCGTGCATTCGACGCGATCTCTGCCGGCCTCCTGCAGGATCGGGCAGTGGGGCCAGGAGTTATCATAATGTGGACAGCGTGCACTGCAGCGAGAGGCCCATCGTCGCACGCTGACACAATGTTTGCCGTCATCAATTTTCTTTGCTTTTGCCCAGGATCGGGCAGTGGGACCAGGAGTTCGTGGACAGCGTGCACTTCAGCGAGAGTCCCATCGTCGCGGCGCCGGATGTGACTGAGCTGAAACTGGAAGGCGATGACGAATTCGTCATCATCGCATCCGACGGGCTCTGGTGCGCACTCCTGGCAGATTGTTAGCGTTCCTGGCGGGCTGTGCTGCTGCAGCACAGGTCCCGTGGTGCACTATGCGACATCAAGCACTTCGCACATTGTGTCAATCATGTTTACCCCCACATTGCACACAGCTGTGTCCAGCTGTCAGCAGCCACCCCAGAGACAGATTGCTCTGACGGCAGCCTGGGCAGACCGGGAGACAAGAGTGACAATTCACATTTCTGCAGGGACGTCATGGGCAGTAAGGACGTCATCCAGTTTGCGCGGCAGAACTTCAAGAAGCGGCTGGACGCTCAGGCGATCGCAGACAAGCTGGCCCAAGTATGTCCATGGGCTACCTGCCGCGCAATTTGATATACTTTACAAACATCTACTGGGAGTCCGCCTGCATGAGACAGAAGGGCAGGCCCTTGCATTTCAGGTATGAAGCGCACCATGAGCTCGTCAAGAGTACGGGCAAATCAGCTGTGCAACTGAGCATAATGCCCAATACCTTGCACTCCAGGTGGCGGTGCGGCGGCACACCGCCGACAACGTGGCGGTCATCGTCGTGGACCTGGGCGGCGGAAAAGATGGCTGGGGCGCCACCAAGGCCAAGCAGCCGGGGCTGCTATCGCGCATGTTCAAGTGATGGCCTCCTTCCCCACCGGGAGCGACCCTGTGGCAGCGGCGCCGGCGCCCCGTCCGGGCTGCAGCGGGCTGCAGCCGCCTCACCGGCTGCGCAGGGTCCGGACAGGGGTCGCAGCAGATGTGCAGCGGGGCACGGACCGCCTTCTGTTCGGATGATGCAGTGGTGACGCTCCGAGCGCGAGGCGATGCAAAGGTGTTGTTGCGATGCGATTCATTTGCGGAAATGGCGGCGAGAGGCACCTGATACGGAACCAGCAACAAGCCTTGGCCATGTTTCCGGAGACCTGCTTTGGTGCAATTATTTGCGGCTGGCTGTATTGCCCAGACTGATTTGAGAGCGGCGGCTGGTGATGCGGCAGCAGATGTTGGGCGTGCACGGCAGACCAAACTGATTACTGACTACGTGTTTTGATGACGACGGCTAGGTATCTGACACGAATATTGCCGCAAGATGATGCTGCGACAGACATTCTGAGCCTTCTAGGGTCCTTGCAAACCAAGAGCTTGAGCCGCCTCCGCCAGTCACACAGGACTGACAAACCAGCACGAGCAAGCCATCCTACGCTCTAGGGTACCTCCAACTGGCAATATCAATAAATGGGCGGCTGCACCTGTCATCACTTGCCCTCGAAGCCTGGGAAGCATTGCTGCGGGGAAACAGACACGAAGTGCGTCAGCATGCAGGATGTTTATGTGCACCTGGCCAGCAGCGATGATTTGCAGATGCTTCCACATGCCACGCGGTAAAGCGTGGCCAGCTCACCTCAAATGAGGCAGGGTTCTTGCCGGCATGCTTCCCGTCGATGTGTTCCTGGAGCTTGCCTCTGTTGGAGGTGCAGAGGAAAGTCTGCCGGCACACGTTGCACTGCGGCAGTATGTATGTATATGTAAGCCGCTCAGTCAGTTCAGTTTGTCTTTGTGACAGCTGGATGCTTACTTCCCAGTGTTCAGGCGCATGGCCGCATGAGCGTCAGGCTGTCATACGGCCATTGCGGCAGCATCCACCGGCAGTTATGATTGCGCACCACGAGGCTCTGTGCCTTTGCGTTGACCTTCAGCTGGCTGGCTGCGGCAATTGGAAGGAACGTGAACTCAGGATGCATCTGGCATTTTGGCCCATGAACGCAAATATTCCGAGTATAGGCAACGGTAGCTCAGATTGGTCAAGGCAGCGTTCATTGAGGCAGCTTTTGACTCACAGCCGCCCTTGGCTGCCTTCGCAGCCTTCTCTTGGTTCTTCATCCGCGACATGGCGGTCTTCTGCGCATTGCCGCCCCCCTGCAACAGCGTCACAATGCTCGAACCAACACGCCCACGGAAACTCGTGTAGGCATGCAGTTTCCGTTGAAGGTGTAGTTGCAACCAGGGCGCAGCAAGTGCATCTGCATTTGCCGTGCGCACCATTGCGCAGGCTGTGACGCCTCGCTTCGCTGCCTGCGCCACAGGAACACAGCACATTCAACGCTATCACGGCCTGGGACAACGCGTAAGCTGGAGATGGAATGCAGAACCCAGCAGTTCCTTGGCACATCGTCGCAAGCGCTGGGCTGCTGCACCGCCCAAGACGGCGGCGTGCAGGCGAACAGCCTGCCAGGAGCTCAGGAGGCAGGTGGGCTACTCGAATCACGTTGGGTCTATTGAAGAACGCCTGCTGAGCAGCAGCCTACCGGCAGCACAGGGGAGAACTCGTGAGTGGCTCAAACTCGGTGAATGGATGGGCCTGATGTGCAGCGGATGACACTGGCGGTTTTGCGGTAAAAGCGGCAACCCACACGTCTCAAGCCTTCGCAATGACAGAAGCGTTCTCGGGTGACGGTGGAAATGCGAAATGAACGCCGCACAAATTTACGCAGACATGCTTTGTTGCTTTGTGCTCATTTGCATATTGACCCCTGCTGCAGCTGGCAGCAACGTTTCGGCAACGCCGCAGGCGTGCGGCATAATGTGAGTGCGCCCCCACTGCGTGACACCAGAGAATCCATATCAGCTCGCACAGTCGACAAGCTCGAAGCACTTGTATTGTGTTGTCGGCTGTCGTTTCAGATAGCACTGGGCTGCAGTGGGTTGGGCAGTGGGGCAGCACACATCTGCGGCAGCCGGGCAGATGGCCTGGGCCAAATGTCCGACGGGCTTCCGCAGCCTGGGCCTGCCATGCCAGCGCGAGCGCAACTCGTGGCACACCACGGGTGGCCACAAGCCCACATCCTTCATGCTCAAGGTGCAGCTGCCATCCATGCCGGTAGCAAGCGCACACGCTGCATTGTCTTAGCCATGCAAACACACGCACTGATTCGCAATCAAGCCCATCCGGATGCATCCTGTCAATACAGCAATGCCGCGTTCCGCTCGGTGCAGGATGTGGCGTTTGAGCGGCGCTCTCCGGACCGCCTGCGCCGCGTGCAGATGCAGGCGACTTCCTCGGAGCAGGTGCCGGCGCTGCAAAACAGCGAAAACGGCAACGGCACTCCGCCGGAGGACGACACATTGAAAGGCTGCAGCCAGAGCACCATGAGCGTGCACGGCGGCGAGCGGGCAGGGCGGCCGCGCGTGTCGGATTCGCTGATCACGCCCCTCGTGCAGGTTAGTGGTTCTTTATCTTGATTGACTCCAATGCCTTTGCAGAATGAGGATCCACACGCTGCTGCCAAACCTCCGGATGCTGCACCTGTGCTGAATGTCACACTGCACACACTGCGCCTTGATCAGTTGCGAGACAGTTGTTCTGCTCATGGTTGCAAGACGGCCTCACTGCTCATGCAGACTTCGACGTACACCTTCCGGAACACGAAGGAGCTGATCGACTACCAGGAGGGGCGCTACGGATCCTACGAGTATGGCCGGTATGGCAACCCCACCACCCGGGCGTGTGAGGAGAAGATCAGGGTGAGTCATCACATAGAGTGCCCTGTGTGATGTCCTGTGTGACGACAGCAGGCTGCAGGGTGCACCCCAGCAGCCAGCAGCGATGCCCGCGCGGCGTTTGACGCGTAGATACGCAGGGGTGGTGCAACCACTGTAGGAATCGATGGAGGCGCGAGAATGGTGCTGACTGGCTGCCGGATCGCAAAGTGCATCATCCCTGCGATCCACTGACCGGTTCTGGGAGACACAGCAACGATTTGCTCTGCTGCCGTCATCAGGCACGAAGGCGGGCCGACAGGCACAGAAATGCACGGCATAGACAAGGTCCGGTTTACTGACATCTGATGTACTGGACTGCTGTAACTTGATGAAGATCGTCCCGGCGCCGCGCAGGCGCTGGAGGGGGCGGAGGACTGCCTGCTGTCGTCGTCGGGCATGATCGCGGCGACGATGACGTAATGTCTTCAAAACGAAAGTACAAATGAAACCTAATCATGTGGTCCGCAGGCGCTGGAGGGGGCGGAGGACTGCCTGCTGTCGTCGTCAGGCATGAATGCGGCAACGACGATGCTGCTGGCGCTGGTGCCGGCCGGCGGGCACATCGTCACCACCACGGACTGCTACCGCCGCACGCGGCAGTTCATCCAGACGGTGCTGCCCAAAATGGGCATCTCTGCGACCGTCATCGAGCCGTCCGACATGGACGGCCTCGAGCGGGTGAGGAGAGACCTAGCTTCTTTCAGGGTTGAGTATCAGAAACCGATTGCGGATCCAGAGTACCATCGGACAAGGTTCTGCCTGAAACACGTCTGCGGCTGGGTTGTTCGGCCGGGTCTCGACCACCATGTCGTCATCCTGCAGCCTTGCTGGCTCAGGGCGTGGGGGGTTGGGAAAACAGCGGGGGCCTTCAGAGACAGTCATTTGCTGTGGGGAGCTGTCTGATGGGATGGCTGATGACGAGGCCTCGACTCAGCCACAGCCAAACGTCCAATGCATGTGCCAGGGGGGAGGCACTGGTGGTGTGGCGGTCAGGAGCTGCCCCAGAGCCTGTGAATGCAGCAAACCCTAAACCCTAAACCCCCACGGTGCAAGCTTGCGACAATGTTAGGATTGCTCTCATAAGGGTTTGCTCGTCCAATGCCAGGCTACGCAAGCCCCGAAGCCTCCTTGATTTTCGCCAGGTGCTGGAGGAGCGCCCGGTGTCGCTGTTCTTCAGCGAGTCGCCGACGAACCCGTACCTGCGGTGTGTGGACGTGCCCCGCATCGCGGAGCTGTGCCACGCGAAGGGCGCTCTCGTGGTCATCGACAGCACCTTTGCCACTCCCGTCAACCAGCGGGTAAGTTTAGGGTTTGGCAGGCGTGCGTGATGCTTGCTCATGCGTCTTGCTTTGTGGTCATCGACAGCACATTTGCCACGCCCGTCAACCAGCGGGTAAGTTTAGAATTTGGCAGGCGTACTTGACGGTTTCCATAAACCTTGTTTGCGATCATTGACTCCACCTTTGCTACTCCCGTCAACCAGCGGGTGAGTCAACAGTGATGCTTCATGCTGTCTCTCATGCACCCTGCTTTGTGGTCATCGACAGATCTTGGCCATGCCCGTCTACCAGCAGGCGAGTTTGTCTACCATGATTGGTACTTGCTCGGTGATAAATACCATTAACCATAACAACACATGAAGGCATGTGCGCAGGTGCTGAAGCTGGGGCCGGACATCGTGTTCCCCTAGCCGCTTGGACTGATGCGTCTTGTCAGAGCATGACCCTCGCTCGAACCTCAGACCCTGAATCCTGCAGGTGCTGAAGCTGGGGGCGGACATCGTGATCCACTCAGTGACCAAGTACCTGGCAGGGCACAACGACGTGCTGGCGGGGGCGCTCGCCGGCAGCAGCGAGCTCGTTGCGGCGGTGCGCCTTCATGCTTCTGCATGCATTCTGTACTGATCCTTGCCGTCCCGTGTGAACAACCCTGCGTGGTTGCGTCCCTCCACGTGCCCCGCAGCATCATCGTTTCATGGTGGGCGGGGTGGTGGAGGTCCGCTGCATGCCTGGGACACAGGTGCGGTTGATTTGCATGCGCTGGGCGGCACGCTCGTTTGGTGGGTCATGCCTAAACCCTTGCTGTGGCTTCGATTCAACCAGGCGCTGCTGATGCACAATTTGCCGGGCGGCACAATCGACCTGCATGTAACACACTCATGACTCTGCATTTCTCGTCGCGGAGGTGCGGCTGATGCACAACGTGCTGGGCGGCACGATCGACCCGCACGCCGCCTTCCTGGTGTCGCGCGGCCTCAAGACGCTGGCGCTGCGGGTGCGGCACGTCAACGCGGCGGCGCTCGAAATCGCCACGCGGCTGGAGGCGCACCCCAAGATCGCCCGCGTGCACTACCCAGGTGAGATGCGCTGTCCCTTGAGATATGCTTTCTTGGGACATGCAATGCTGCCTGACCCTCTGGTGGCGCATCCCAAGGTTGCGCGCGTACATCACCCAGGCGGGGGCAAGAGACGTCTGCTCATCTGCAGCGCTGCCTGTGACAACAGCATTCACAGTTGATCGGTGGCTGGTGAAGGATTTTTTAGGGCTTAGCGTCAGCGAATTGCAGGTCCCTGCTTGGCATATGAGGACCAGGCGCAGAATGCGTCGCCAGCAGAGTTGACATCAGCAGAGGCGGCATGACGGCGTACCTGCTTGGCAGCACTGCCATGTGCTCCTGCAGGATGCGTGTTCCCAGGCTACCGAGCGTTGACGCTTGCCTGGCCTGTGCCGTGCAGGCCTGGAGAGCCACCAGGACCACGCGATTGCAAAGGCGCAGATGGAGGGCTTTGGCGGCGTCATCAGCTTTGAGGTGAGCTCCATGTGAGGCTCTCCCTGCACACGCGACCCCCAGGCACAGCAGGGTGGCCCGATCAGCTTTCTCACACGCCACCATCCTGCACGCATGTCGACAATGGAGGCTCCAGGGTACACAACTGGGTCCTTGCTTTAGATTCTCATGCATGTCATAATGGCAGGTGTACGGCGACATGTGCAAGGCCAAGCTGGTGGACAGCATGCAGCTGCCGACATATACACAGTATCTGTGGGTACAAGTGGAACACTATCGATAGGATCTTTGTATCTTTGCCAGGTGGACGGCGACATGTGGCGCACGGCCAAGCTGGTGGATTCCGTGGAACTGCCCTACATCGCGCCGTCGCTGGGCGGCTGCGAGAGCCTCATCGAGCAGCCCACCATCGTGTCCTACTGGGACCAGGTTAGCGCCAATCGATACCCTGCGCTGCCAAAGTGCAATGAGCAGGACATCACCCATGCTGTCACCACATTTGATTGTGCGGCCGATGCAGCAGGGCTTCCTGCAGATGCGCAGTTTCAGGGCGCCTGCAGCTACGAACGGCAATGCCAGACAGCGGAGGCACCGTGAAGGATTGAAGCATTGCTGTGATGTCGATAATCGAGCCCGTTCTGACGGCTTCACCATGCCTGCTGCAGGGACCGGAGATGCGCAAGAAGCTGGGCATCAAGGACAACCTGATCCGCTTCTCCACGGGCGTCGAGGACATGGAGGACATCTGGGCCGACTTGGAGCGGGCACTTGCACGCATCTGACGCGCAGTGCCAGCGCTGCAGTGTGTCACCTGTTTCGAACCTCTGGTTGGACCACCAGCGTACGGCGGCCCGCGCGGTGGCGGTGCCGCAGCAACGCCCGCCCGCCGGCGGCAGCCGGGCGGAGCCTCGGCCGCTGCTGGAGGCTCGTCCAGAGGCGTTTCGAGTAGTAGTAGAGAATGTTGGCGGCGGCCGTGCTGTGAGACAGCACCTGATGGGAAAGGCGTGACGGCGGCTGCGCCGGCGGCGGCGACAATCACAGGCAGACCAGCGGTTTTGCGACAGCCTCCAGCGTGTGAGTCGACGAGCAGCAGCTGGGTTTGCCTTCCGAGCTGCGTGGTGCTATCCAAGTGCTGGTGCATCGGTGCGGTCTTTGTCGGATCTGGACCACGGTCTGAACTCTTGCAACCAATTTTGTTACCCCGATTTGGTACGCAGCTTTGAAACTGCGGCGTCGTCGAATGCGTCTAACATTACGCCGCTGCACCCCTTGGCCTGTCACAGTGACGACCTCACCTCGATTCTCCTCTACTGCCTCTAGGCCGAGTCGCCAGCGTAAATTTCAGCATCACCTCCGTGTATTGGATGGCCCAAACATATCTGGCAGTCGGAGGCTTCCTTGCATCGCCGCAGAGGACATGTAGGACATCTAGGCCGACATTGAACAAGCCCTCGCCCGCATCCTGATATACTGACCCGGGATCACTGCAATTTCCTGTTGTTTTCGATGTGTTTCCTATTTGTGGCGCCCGGCCACTTTGACCGCAGCGCTGAACACGCACATGATGGCAGCAGCATGCAACCTCAGCAGTCGTTCATGTATCTGTGCTACGTCTGATTTCTTGACGATACATTCTTGTCCTCTGGTATTACAGTTCATGGAGCCTGTCGCTGCAGAATCGTCAAAAGAGGGTGTCACTATGATGCCACTCTCCCTCGCCCAATCATTGCTTCTTGGCCTTGCTGAAGTTCTTCTCTCTGATGAAGTCTCGATTCTCCAGCTTTAGCCGCCGTTGCCGCTGCAGCCACAGGCCACACTCAGCCGTTGAATCTTGAGCCGCCGGCGCATGCCGCAACCGTGCATGCATTGATATGCACCGTATCACGCAGCTATCACCTGCTCGGGGCTCTGCTCGTCTGCGTCCGTCCGCCGCAGCTGGCTGAGCATCGCCTGTGGCTCGGATAGCTGCCACAGCCACGAGGGGTACTCTGCATCCGGCAGCAGCGGCGGATCTGCTTCGCCCTTCATCATGTTGAGGCCCGCCGCAATTGGCTGCTCGGCTGCGGCCGCCTCACTGCTGAAGCCTGCGTGTGATATGTTGAACAGGCTTTGAGCTGCGCTTCCAGGCTCGCCGGCTGTACCGCTGCATGCTTTCACATGCATGCGAGTGCGGCACATGGCAGCTTGGGAGTGCACATACCTGCTCGCAATGACCAACTGCGAGTTGCATGTGTTAGCAGCACGCGGCCTCTCTGTGGTAGGCTCTGCATGAGGGCGTGATTCCACAAGTATCGTCGATGAACCTTCGACGCCTGCTGCACTCTGAGGGTGGCACAACTGTAGAGCCTCGATTGTGCTCGGCCTGGGAATGCAAGCCGCCTGACGGCCGAAGGCAGAGAAGGTAACGGCACAGTTTTCCGGCTGTTTGAATTGACGCCGCGGTCGGGGCGTGCAAACACGAAATGCGTCTCGCTTGTGATCGATTGAGACCTCAGGCCGTTCCAATCGATAGGGCTCCGGGCTCGATTACGCAGCTACAGGTGCACTGAATGGAGAACACAAACGGAAACCACTGCCGAGTACAACAAAGCCTTGGTCACACAACCAGACTTCGAAATCACAAACCTACGACTCTAACACGCGTGTATACCGTGTCCTCAGTATGTGTGGGCATGACCTGACCGCGGCCGGGATCTGCTGCCGCCACCCTTGTCAGCGGCGAGACCAGCCATTCCGGCGTCAGAGCAACATTTGTTCCATGAGCGACATCGTTCGCCTCTTTGGCGGCTGCGTGTCGGGTGGGGCTGCGGGTAGCATGCACAGTGTTCGTCAGTGCCTTGTGCAGGACAGGGGGCGCGCGCAAGCTGTGAACTGCGCAGCACTTACTTGACGTTAGGACCACAGCAGCACTCGGATGCAAGCAAGCATGCGAGCAGCTGAGCACCTGAGGGTCCTGCCTCGTCAGGCCCTGGCGGATGATCAGCTGAAGGCGCCCCAGGCTGCTGCTGCTGCTGCTGCGGGGCTGGCTGCTGAGAGGCCGGCAGCATGAACGCCGGCTGCTGCCGGGCAGGCTGCTGAGAGACCGGCAGCATGAACGCCGGCGGCGCGGCCGCTACCGCTGAGCCTGCCGCCGCCCCTTGCGACGCGGCCGCCCGCCGCTGCAGCATCTCGTCCCGCCGCCGGTGCGTTTCCTCCGACAGCTCCACCAGTAGCGTCGCGTCGTCGAGTGCCGACGCCGCCGCCGGCTGCACGGCCTGCTGCTGCTGCGCGTCCGGCCGCCTGCCGGCAGCGCGCTGCTCTGGCGCCGCCGCAGCTGCCGCCGCCGCCGCCGCCAGCGTAAGTGGCGACGTGCCCGCTGCCGCTTGCTGCTGCCGCTGCCGCTTTTCTGCCTTGTCTGCCGCCACGACCTTCCTGCACTGCTCCAGCAGGTCCTCGTCCCGCACCGCCAGCATCGCCTCGCTGCTCATCCTGCAAGGAGTTTGGCATTTGCAGTTTCTCAGGGTGTTGGGGTTTTTTACTGCACATCACAAGGGCGATGACGTGTTGTGGCATTGCTAATCGCTGGAGCATTTGACATCGATGGGCTGCACAGCGCCACCCGCATATGCATGGTGTTTGATTGCACAATCAAATTGCCCCACAAACAATGGCTGGAGACATTGAAGCCTTTGTCCGTCACGAAGGCCCGTCAGCGTGATGAAGTGCCTTGAGCAGTACCTGACGTAGCGCTGGCCTGTGGCGTCCGCGAAAGGCTCCAGCCCAGTGTTTGCGCCACCGGTGTCAAGGGCGCGCTTCTGTGGCCGGGACGGGCCTGCCTTCCCGCCCGTGGCTGCCGGCTTGCGGGCCGCAGCAGCTGCCTTGGGGGCTGCCTTCGGGGCCTTTGGAGGCTTGGCGGCCTGCGTGCCCCTGCATGCACAGATGAGAATATGGATTTTGAGCAAACACAAGGTTGAGGTTCGTTCATGGTTGCCAAGACAGGATGCAAGGTGCATGCATGATGTGGTTCACGCATCAACCGGCTCAGGCTTGAGGCTGTAGCGCAGGAGACCCACCTCGGCTTCGCCTGCGACGCGGGCTTTGCCTGGGATGGCGCTCGGCCCTGCTTCTTCAGCGGGCTCTGCGTCGCCGGCCTGGTGAATGTCTTTGGCAGCATCCTGACGCGGCCCTGGGTGCCCTGCGTATGCGTCCCCCGCTGCGACGGCTGTGTGGCCTGAGTCTGCGGCGCCGCAGGCTGCGCTGCCGCTGCTGCCACTGGCGGGGCGGCCGCTGCCGCCGCTGTGGGTGCCGCCACTGGGCTGGCGGCGTGGCTTGCCGATGCCACGCGGACTGCAGGCTGTGCCGAGGGTGCCACTGCAGCTCCGCTCTCTCCTGGTGACACAGTTGTACAATTCAAACGTGAACCATCAGAGATTACGCGGGCAACTTGCCATGCACACCGTGCAGGCACAGGGCTTCTGGAACACAGCATGCAAAGCGTGCCACCTCCAGTGACAGCGCTGTAGTCAGGTGCATCACCTGGAGACTGCCCCAGGTGCGCGAGCGCCAGAGCTATGGCGTGCTTGCACACGCCGGCCGACTCGTGAGCCTTGCACTCGCAGGTTGTGGAGAAGTTGCCATCAAGCGACGCCGTCGCTTTGTATGAGGCGTCGGCGTCACTCGCGCTGCCCACTGTTGCCGTGCAGGTCCGTGTCGACGCGTCGAACTGCAGATCTCGGATCAGTCCTTCCTGCAGTACCTCCTGCCGGGCCCTGCAGCGGAGAAGCCTGGAGTCGAGCTTCTGAGGCGCCGACTGTGGACGGATGCATGTTGGATGGTTCATCAAACATGTTATAGCTTCACCTGTCAATGTAGCGCTTTGCTCTCCCTTCGTCAGACAAGAGGTGCGAGACAAGTTCTGCGAGTTGCTGCACGCTCGTCATGCTCGAGCCGTTCATCAGCTCGTCGCATTGGTTGCCTGAGCATTGTCCGACAGGCAAGTTTGTGCTGTCGAGGTAGCGGCGCTGCAGTGCCAGTCAGGAGATTTGGCAAACACGAACGGAAAATCGGGAAATGCACACTGCCTCGCGTTTGTCCGCTGGTGGATTATGCAAATTCCGCACCACCATTTTTCAGCGACATTCCAAATTAGGGTTGGCAGGTAACCGGTAACCTAGGTTACCCTAACCGAAGTAACCGCGGTTACCTAACCGTAACCGGAGGCGAGCAGCGGTTCACTGCGGTTACGTCCGATATGCGACGGTTGGGAACGGGAATCTCATGCTAGATGAGGGTTTTGCGACATCAATGCTGTCGCACTGCGACAGCTAGGTCGAGACTCTAAAGTTAGAACTAGAATGGTGCATCGCTGCGCGATG
>JAABUL010001237.1_pt1 | contig 49561 bp, 28 predicted proteins | sample 5559151 | NCBI WGS metagenome assembly JAABUL01 (sample SAMN10711876, study PRJNA513368) | rock metagenome | isolation source: Antarctica rocks | place: Antarctica: Victoria Land, Pudding Butte sud
TTTGCAACTTAATTAGACGCTTGTAAAGTATTATACAATTAACGTTTTGTTTTTTATAAAATAGCTTTTTATCTTCGATTTATATTGTAGCACAATTTCTACTAGCAATAATTTGCAAAAAAAAAAAAAGACATTTTGCGCTTTAAATTAGTCTTAAAAATAATATTTTTAAATAATATAAAGCAAGTCTTTTACTTAATAATATAATATTAGCTACTTAATAATATTCGAATTTCTAAATAAGAAGAAATTTAATCTTAAAAAGTCTCTTTTTTTGATTAGTCTTAATAATAATATATATAGATAATACAAAATAAACTCGTATATCAACTATATAGATTAAGACAATAGATAGTATTAAATATATTAATTAATATATAGTATTTGGACAAAAAAGTTGTCGCAATTATAAAATAAATTTATGCAGTTAATATTAAAATTAGAGTTTAAATATTACTTTTATTCAATATTATTACAATTAAAAATTATTATCTCTATTATATTAATTATCGCATAGTATATATTTTTTAACTATTAAAATCGAATACAAACACGTATATTTATTGCGCATTATTCTATTGCATTATCTATTAAATTCTTAATTGCAAGATTTATTAATTCTTGTATTTTATATTGAAATTTTTTTTATTTAATATTAAAAATTCTTAACTTAACAATACGTTTTGCTTTAAAACTTTAATAGCTTAAATCAAACAAGTTAGTAATATATTTAAATAATGCATTTAATATATTACGTATTGCTAACATATTTAATTTAGCTTGTAAAATAGTAGACAAAAAATTGCAAAAAAATATAGCAACGCAAGTTAATTATAACAAAGAAAAGAAATCGATTAAAATAACTTTTAATATACAAAAAATAATACAAAGAGATAATATATTAAGCTATTATTAGCTAAATGTTTGTAATATAAAAGAAGCGCAAATACAAACTTAAAACAATAACTCTATATAAAATTCGCAAGTACTAGAAAACTAATAATTTGTTAATTTTAAAAATATTTTTTGCAAAATTAATTTAAGAAATTTTGCAAAATAAAGTTGTTAACAAAGAAAGCAATAAAAAATATTAAATTTAAATATTAATCTTGTTAGCTTTTTAAAAAACTATTAAGAATTTTATAATCGATTTCTTCTCTAATAAATATATTATTTGATTGTATTATTATTGTTTCTATATAGTATATACTAATGTCTTGCTTTATATATTTAAATAGCAATCTTTTTGCTATTTATATTAATTTCAAAATTATTAAATCTAAAGATTTGCAATTATTAAAGTAATTAATATAGAATTTGAAACTTTACTATAATAAGTAGTAATAAAATTAATGCTTAAATATCTTTGTTATATTAAAATTCGAAATAGTTAGCAAGAATTTAAGAATTTAAGCTATTCTACTTATTGTACTTTATTATTTGCATTATTTTGTTGCATTATCTATTAAATATATTGTTTTACTATATATATTTTTTGTATTCTTTTCTATTAAATATAGTAATTAAAAAGTATATTATAATTATGTATTTAAATTATCTAGATAATTAGAGTTAAATTATTGACTTAATATTTTTAATTAAAGAGCTTAACAATCTTGTTCTATATAATCTTATAAAAGATTGCACAAAAAGAAAATTATTATATTTTAAAAAAGATTCGAATCTTTATTTTTTCAATTTCTTATACTAATAATATACAATTTACAATATAATTTTAGATAGCATTATAATACTATCTTAAACAATATTATAAATTGCGCGTTATTATTACAAGAAACTAAATGCGCTATTACTAAGTTACTAAGACTTAATTATTTATTCTTATTATATTTAAATATATATTAAAATTAGAGATAATATAATTTTTAAAAAGTTAAAAATATTAATTTAATACAATATTAAGTATTTAGTTATTTTAAATATATTATTTATCTATATTATCGCTAGTAACATTTGTTTGTTTATAACAATATTATAAATATAAAATCTTTTGTACAATAATCTAGCTATAAATAAATTTTACTTAAAACAATCTCGAACTCTATTCGAAAAGAATTCTTACTTTTATTAATTTGTTAATTATTATTTTGTACTCTACAATATATATTTTATAATTCGACAATAATCTTCTTTAAATTCAAATTTATAATACAATTATAATACTTAATTATTATAATTTGCTTAATTGTTTGCAAACTTATTTAAAATCGATTTTATTAATATACTTTTTAAGCAAAACTAAAAATTCGTTTAATATCTATTAATAATACTAAATAAAAAAGAATATTTTTAATTATTTGTATTAATTTAAAATAATTCGAAGTATTATCTTTTTAATATTCTTATATTAAATATTTATTCTCTATAATATTAGCGCAAAAATATTAATTGTTTTTGTTTTAAATTAAACAAAAGTATTAAAATTGTCGAAGTAAAAATCTTACAATATTTGTGTCAAATTATAAAAAAAGTTAACTAAAGATTAAATATAATATTATATTGTATTATTTCTTTAATAATATTTGCTCTTTATACTTTTGCTCTTAAAGTAGTAACTAAATTATAATAACGTCAAAAATAAATTTTAAATTTTATTTAATATTTTGTCTTGTAATTTATAATTTTTTTTTTGTTTTTTTGTCTTATATCTTGTAAAGACTTAATTCTTGCGTAGAATTTAAAATATTAACAAAATTGTATAATATTTTATTAAGTTTTTTTATTTTCGAATAATATTTGACAAGCTTTGTCGAAACTTTTTTATAAACTTTTAGTATAATTTTGTTACGCTAGTACTTCCTTTGAAGATATTAGAATAGATTGTGCTATCGGAGAGATTTGTAGACGTCTTTAGACAATACAAGCAATTATTTAGTAACAAGATTTGCAGCTATAAACAATTTCTATGTTCAATAAATCTTGGAAGAGGTTCGATAAACCAAAGTAACAATAAGTAAAAATCTATAATAAGTTGAACACAATTTATAAGAGAGTTGTGTTCAAGAGTTATATATATAATAAATCAATTAAATTATTGAATTAATTACTCTAATTTCAATAATTTATTAATTCTCTAGATCGATAGTCTTAGTAAATTAGTATTGCTAATTTTACTAATTTATTAATTTAGTTACATAATACTTTCTTGACAGACTATACTTTGCATACTATAAAAAGCTTTGCGTTGTAGTTAATAGAATTGAGTACGCAACTTGTAATACTATTTCTTTTTTCGAGATTTTTTGTTTTAGAAACATTATAATCTATTCTTTCTACTATTATATCTAGTAATTTCAAAAAGTTCCAACAATGTTACAAACTTTATCGAAGACTACTTCGAACAAACGTTACTATATCTCAATATTTTTGTTGTATTTGTTGTAACTTTCTTTATACAATAAAGAAGAAGTCTAGTCGTTGTATTGAGTGCGTAAGATTCTCGACCAAATATAATTGTCGTAATTTCTCCAATATTGAATAGCAATTCTTGAAGCAGCAAAAGAATATTCTAGAAGAAAGAATGCGACTAACAATTGTTTGTGCGAATAAGTTTTATCAAAAGCTTTATAAGCAATATATGCGTATAGAGAGACTACGCAAACAAAAGAAATTTTTAAAAAAATATAATAGTAAAATACTTTGTCGCGGAATCTAAAGTCTAAATAAATTGGATATTTTAAAGAATTTGGCTAATTCTTATTCGAATTAAAAAATAGTTGTTGCTTTTTCTAGTAATAATTTATTTCGAGAGCTGTCTTCTAGTTTCTAAAAGAGTGTTTCTTTTCTTAAAATTTCTTTAGCAATCTTTAGTATTGTCGAAGATTCTTAAGAGATTTTTATATGTTCTTGAAAATAGAATATTCTTTTTATTTGATAAGATACTTTTAATTTTCTTGTTTTAGAATTTTCTCGATCTCGAATTGTTTCTCTTTTTGTAAATAGAAATAAAAAATATTTTGTAAAAATGTAATTGAGTTTGCTAGCTCTAACAATAATATATAGAATACTAGAAATATTTTGACATCTTAAGATAAATTGAGTTTGTAATTGACTAGTTTTTTAGCTTTCTTAACAAGAAACAATTCGACTTTAATATAGTTTAATTTCTTGCTTAATTTTTTTGTTTTAAGATTTTTTGTAAAAAAATATATTTTATTTTTCTCTTTTAGTTAAGATGTCGTTTTTCGTTTCTTATTTTAATACTTGATCGACTTTTCTTGCATTCTTAAGATATTGTTGTGTATCTTTTTTAGTATTGCTACTCTTTTGATAGTTAATTGCGCAAACAAATGTGTACGCTCTTTCTCGAAAAGATTTGATTTCTTGTTATAGTTAGCAAAAAATAAAATTATCTTAGTAGTATTCGAAATCTTTGCATTGAGTGCCAGTTATACTATAGATAAAAGTAATATTTAATTGCTATAAATATTGTTGATATAATGTCTTAAATATTGCTCAAGACTTTGATTTGTTCTCTTTGTTTAACTATTTGTAATTAAATAATAAACAATAGATATTTAAAGTCTTGTATCTAATATTGAAAGAAGCGTCTTTTAATAGTTAGACGTAAAAAGCTTGTCTTTGTTACTAGTTAGTCTCTTAGATATATTATAATATTGTATAAGTTAATTCAATATAATATATTCTAATTGTTTTGCGATAAACTTCTTTTTGCATGCAATAATATATAAGTACTTGATAAGCTTATCAACTATTATTAGTATCGAATTATATCTATCTCTAGTTGTTGGATTTGTCAACTTAAGCAACTTGATAATAAAGTTTATTGTAACTTTATTTTATAACGATTTAGATAATTTTTAATATTAGATTTTGTTATAGCTTGCGTGCGTATTATATTTATTTTGCTAATAGCTAAGATATTGTTTAATATATATCTCGATAGTTTGTCTTATCTATAAAAACTAACAATACTAGTATAAAAGTTAAAGAATTTTAGTTACTTTTGAATACTTTTGCAATAATTTGTTATAGTACTCTTTTATATATTTGTTAATTTTGTTGATAGATATCTAGAGTTTTCCTTTCTTTATTAGAAACTTTTTCGTATTATTTTGAAGTATTTGTAATATAGTATTTAGCTCGTGTTTGTTTGCTAATAGTAATTTGTCTTTGTTGATCTTAAGTATATTGTAATTAAACAATTCTTTTGTTTTTATATAATTATTTTGTTTGCTAAGTGCGTTTGCTTTGTTATTATCTTTGTCTAAAGTATACTATATTTTGAACTTGTATTGTTCAAGTCTTTCTAATTATCGCATTTGTCTTCTATTAAGCTATTTAGTAGTAGTAAAGTGCACAAGTTCTTATAGTTTGTAAAAATTATAAGTTTTGATAATTCTTCTATATATACTTTTTATAATTTTAAGAAAACTACTATAGCAAGTAGTTTTTTATTGTAAATATTATAGTTTTGTTCGATTAACAAAAGTTTTCTTGAGAGATATATTATTGAATACTATATATTTTTATATTTTTGATTAAAATATATATCAATAGCTAGATCTAATACGTCAATTTCAATTCTACTTGATAATTGCGAATTGTATATCTTTAATATTGACTTCTTCAAACATTCTAGTTTAAGATTTTGAAATAATTTCTCTTCTACAAGTTTTTATATTTATAACGTATTTTTTTTTGTAAAATTTGTTAATAATATCGCGTTTGTTAAGTAATTTTTAATAAACTTCTTGTTGTAGTTTATAAAATTCAAAAAGAATTGCACTTTCTTTATATTTGTTGATAATTTTTTTTTTTAATTGTTTGTAGCTTCTTGAAATCTATATGTATTTCGTGTTGTTTAACAACAAATTCAAAAAAGTCAACTTTCTTTTAATAGAATTCGCATTTTTTTAACTTAAAATATAAGTTTTTTATATCTAGATATTTCAATACTTTGAAGATATAACTAATATGCTCTTTTAAGATTTTTGAGTAAATTATAATGTTGTTCAAATATGCTATAACAAATTGATCTAGATATTGTTATAGTATATTATTAATTATTTTTTGATACGTTATTAAGACGTTCGTGAATTCAAATAATATTATTGTGTATTTGTATAATTTATATTGTGTGCGAAAAGCTATCTTTTACTCTTTCTTTGTCTTTATTCTAATCTAGTTATACGCTTTTTGTAAGTTTAGCTTAGTAAAGTATTTTGCTTCAAATAGTTAATTTTAAAGCTTGCTAATATTGAATAATAAATATCGATTCTTAATTGTAATATTGTTTAGCTTTTAGTAATTAATATATAGACAAAAAGTTTTATTCTTTTTTGATACAAAAAGAATTAGATATTCTATCTATAATTGGAATTTTTTAATAAATTCTTTTTTTTTATTTTTTGCTAGATATTCGCGAAGTACTTCGAGCTTCTTCTTGAATAAAATATATATAGATTCAAATATAAATTGCTTGTTTAGTTCAAGTCTAATTTTGTAATTTTACAATTAATATTTAGAAAAAGTTTTTGTTGTTTTCTTTTCTTGAAATAAATACTTTCAATTGTTGTATATTTGTAATATATATTTTAGCGATTTCTTCGCTATATTAGATAGTTCAAGACTTTTAAAAAATTTGTAATTTTCTTTATTTATTTTAACTTTGTAATTCGACTAATCTTTGTCAATACTTGTCGAATCAAACTTTATTAAATTGTTTTTTTGCAAAAATACAAATTTGTTGCTTGCAATCGATTTTTAACTTGTTCTTTTATCTACTATCGAACGTTGTCAATATGTAGATTAAATATAAATTACGTAATTATATTGCACAAATCTAAGTATTTGTATATTTTAGTCAACTTCTAGATTGTGTTGTTTTAATCAAGATATTTCTAGAACAATATTATAAATAACTATTTTTACTATATCAAAGATTAGTTTCTTGTAATATTGCTAAATAGCTATCGATAATAACTTTGTTTCTTTGTTTACTTTTCTATTTTTATCGAGTAATAAATTTTTATCTACAATTATTAGATTGTACGCGTTAGACTTTTTTTGAGTAGAATACTTTTCTCTTTTAACAAGAGTTTTGACCATAAAATTATCTATTGTACTAGAATCGATTATTGCAATAAATCGACAATTATTGATCTTAATTAATGTAGTAAAACATCGTGCATATGCTATTAAATTTAGTTGCTATTGTTGGACTAACATATTGCATTTCTCTAGTATATTTTTTATTAAAAAATTTGAACTTTTTCTTGTTCTTGTGTTGCAACTTTTGCTTCGAACATCTATTTGCGCTAAGCTTTCTTCTTATATTAGATTAATAATTTTGATTTTTTAGAAAATTAATTAGCTTTTTCTTTGTCTTCTAGATAAGTCTAGTATGCGTTGTTATAGTATTTTGTTTAACTAAATGTTGTGTGTTTCTTTGCTTTCTCTATTTTCTCTTAGAATAGACTTATATTGCTTAGTTGTTGTTCGATTTTATCGAGAATATCTTTTTTTATAGTAGCGTCGCTTTCTAGCGCTTTCTCGCATTTATTTACAATTTAATTTATCTTTTTTTCTCTTAATAAACTAGCTAAAGTGTCAAGATAATTCGTGATATTGTCTAAACATTTGTAAAAGTTCTTTTAGTTATACTTGTTATCTAAGTTTGTTACTAGATAAAGATATAGCGTTTTTGGTTGTTGTGCTTTTATAGTTTTATTAAGTATTTGATTGACTTTCTGCATAGATGCGAGTATCTTGTCTAATAATATTCTATCTAGAACTTTCTATAATTGATTTAAATTTTCTACTAGATAGTAATTGTTGTTCGATTTAGTTTTAAGAGTATTTGTCTCTATATCGATTTGCTCTCTAATATTGTTCTAGCTATCAAATATCTCTTTTAATATAATATTGATTTGTTGACGATTTACCAAGTTCTATAATCGACAATCTCTTGCGAAGTAGCTCGATTTGCTATATAAATAGTACGTTTTCTAGAATTTGTTATCTTGCTTTCTTTTAGAATTCTTCTTTTTATATTATTAAGTAAAATCTAGTTTTATAGATGCAAACTTACAATAATTGAAATTACTATACTTCTAATTAGAACAAGATTCTTTTTGCTAATATTTAATTGTTAGTTCAAAGAAGATTCTTGCTCTTTCTTGAGATTGATTGTATTTTTTTTATAGCTTTTTTATATAGTTTGTTGTCGAGATCGATAGCTACTTCGATAAGATTAAATATATTGTTAATACGTCTTTTATTATATATAATTTTGTTTTTAAAATTGTTTTTTAGATTTTGTCGAAATATTGTTATAAATACAATATTGTTCTACTTAATTAGATTGATATACTCTTAGAATCTAGCTACGTAGTTTGTTGCAAAGATTTGTTAAGTTAAATACTAAATTATTTTTTTTGTAATTTGTTTCTCGTTAAATGTTTTAAAGATTCTTCGAAGTTCTTTCTTAAAGTTGTCGAAGTTCGTAAATATTGCACGAAGATTTTTGTTATAGTTTTTTAAATACTTGCGTAAATTTGACTTAAGTCAATACTAAACTCTTTCTCTAAGAAATGTTGATACGAAAATCGTCTTCTAGTTTGCTAAAACAAAATAGAAAATAAAATAGATATCTATTTGCATAAGTTAGTTCTCCAAATCGATACAATCTTTATAGTAGATATTAAATTTATTGATCTTGATCTTGTTGTCTTTACTATTAGAGAGTCGACATAATACTAATAAGCTAGTGCTTGGAATAAAGACGCGTTAATCTAATATAGATATTCTTAGAATATTCAAAGTGTTACGCTAATACTTTCTTTGAAGATATTAGAATAAGTTGTGCTATTAAAGAGATTTGTAGATGTCTTCAAGCAATACAAACAATTACTTGATAATAAGGTTTGCAACTATAGACAATTTCTATGTTCAATAAATCTTGAAAGAGATTCGATAAACCAAAGTAACAATAAGTAAAAATCTATAATAAGTTGAACACGATTTATAAGGAAGTCGCGTTCAAGAGTTATATATATAATAAATTAGTTGAATTACTAAATCAATTACTTTGATTCCAATAATCTATTAATTCTCTGAATCGATAATCTTAGTAAATTAGTATCGTTGATTTCATTGATTTATTGATTCAATTACATGATACTTTCTTGACAAACTGTGCTCTACATACTATAAAGAGCTTTGCGTCGTAGTTAGTAGAACTAAGTACGCGACTCGTAACAAATTTCTCTTAAAGAACAACTATAATTTGTTATAGTTTTTTTCAAATAATTAAAATAATTAAATACTATATTAAATACTCGAAATTTTAAATAAATACTAGTATTAGTTATTCGAGAAACTATAAGAATATATTTATAAAAAGAATTTAACGTATTGTTAAGTAGTTAAATCGATTATTACTTGTTTTTGTTTAGTTAAATACGCTAAATTTTTTAATCTTTTAAATATTTTTTTATCTAAAGATTAATATAGTAATGTAATTAATATATATAACAAAGTATTAAATAGATAGAATTTTAACAAATACAAATATCTTGTATTAGTTTTTGAAATTTTTTATTCTTTTGCTCTTAAAAGACTCTAAAGCGAATCAAATATTAAGACAAACTATTAATAGTAACAATAAGAGTGCAAATCTAAATAAAATTTAATAAATATTTTTTTTTTGTATTATTATATAAACAAATATCTTTTTAATTACAATAAATAAATTTGTACTTTTTGCAATATTCTAAACTTGTTTATTCTTTAATTAAAAAACAATATTGTTAACAATTACTTTTAATCTAAGAATTGCAATAAAGTTTTAAACTATTAAATTAATAATATAAATTAAACAAGAAATAAAATTTTGTTATTTATTTTATTAAAATTCTTGTCAATTTAAAACTTTGTTAAATTTATCTTTAAAAGTATTGTTATTACTTATATTATTAATAACAATTTCAAAAAAATTATTCTTAATTTTAAAGAATTTTAATATCTTTATAAGCTTTAATATTAATTGTTAATCTATATATTCGATATTAAAAAAAGTAAATTTAATAAGATGTTTGCAATATTAAAATATAATATTAATTTAATATATTAATACTTTAAGATAAATAATTTTTTAAAAACTAAACTATATATTTAAAGCAATAGAAATATATTAAGATTTTTTTAAATTTAATTTAATTTTGTTACAAATTTAATTAAAATTTGTAAAAATTAATTTTAATAATTTAATACAATTTAGAAATACTAGATTTAATTGAAGTATTTCTAGTAGCTTTCGAAAGTTCGAATTATTAATAATTCGAAAGAATAAATTTAAATAAACAAATATCTTGTATAGTTAATTTTTTTAATTATCTTAACTAAAAAATAATAGATCGATATAACTTTTCTTCTATTAATATATTAGTTTTGCATTATTTATTTATATTATTAACAATAACTTACGCGAATAAAGATTAAATCAATTATTAATTATAATCGAGATTTTTTTTGTTTTAAGCAAAACACAAATTAAAGATATTTCTTTATATTTAATATATTTAAATAATTGTATACAATAAAATAATTCAATATTTTTTAACAACTTTTGCAAACAATTTTTAACAAATTATTAATAATTAAGACTATTTAAATATATTTGTTCTAAAACTTAGATTATATTTTAATATTAATTTTTTTAACTTAATATAAATAAACAAGTCTATTTTAAGTCTTATACAAGATATTCTTATTAACTATAGTATATAACTATTATTTTTTAAACTAAATCTTAGTATTTGTATCTTATTTAATATATTTGTTTTTATCTCTTAATTTAAGTAATAAAAAATTAATTAAAATCTTATTTAATACTTCTTGAAACTCTTTTTTTCTAGTATTAAATATATAATTAAAATTTTAATTAAATTAACTTGCAAATTAATTAAGATATAAAATACTAGATAGCAAATTGCAAAAAATAGATTTACTAAAATTATATTTAAATAAAAACAATTGTTAACTAGAAGCTTTTAAAGAATTAAATATTTTGTAATTAAAAATAGTATAAACAATATTTTTAAGTAGTTGTTACGCTAGTACTTTCTACAAAAATATTAGAATAGATTGTGCTTTCGAAGAGATTTGTAGATATCTTTAGATAATATAAGCAATTACTTGATAACAAGAATTGCAGTTATAGATAGTTTCTATATTTAGTAAATCTTAAAAGAGATTCGATAAATTAGAGTAATAATAAGTAAAAATTTATAATAAATTAAATACAATTTATAAAAAAGTTGTATTCTAGTTTCTATATACTAAAAAAATACTAATTGTTTGTTTTATTTAATTGTTAAATATAACAAATATAGTTATTTGCAATACTTGCTTATTAAGTATATTAAATATTATATTTAGAATATTTGCTTTTTAAGTATATCGAGTATAATAGTAGATTTGTTTAAAGATATAGAATCTAAATTACTAATATAGCTTTAATAAGCTTGTAACAATAGTTTAAAGAAAAAATTTCTAAAATAAAACAATAATATAAAAGAATAATATAAATATAAGATAAATTAAGTAAAATTTTATATTAACAAATAATTATAATATAATAATATAGTAAATTGTAATCTTAATAATATATTATAATTACACAAATCTTAAAATAGTAATTCTTAATATAATAATATAATTTTCGATTTCTTAATAATTCGATTTAATTTCTAATATTAAAATCGAAAATTAACTCGAGTTAAATTAAATTAATTCTAAAAAAGTAGAAATTAACTTAAATTTCGATTTAATTTCTAATATTAGAATTGTCGAATTAAGTTAATTTTAATAGTTAGAATCGAAACTTAATTTAATAATTAATTTAATCTATTTAAATAATACAAATAATAAACTCTTAATAATATAATCTAATAAAAACAAAATTTTTATAACTTGTTATATTTATTATATATTAATAATAGAGAATAATATCTTAATAAAGTTTCTATCTTATTATTAAATATAAAACAAAACTAAAAGTAATAAAAATAAAAATATCGAAAATATAAAGCAAATTTAAAAGACTTTTTGTATTAAAAGAATTAATTATATTTGTTACAACAATAGAGAAAAAATTAACAATAAATTTTATAATATTTTTGATATTTAATTTGCTATAAAAGATATTATTTAAATAACAACACAAAATACTAGAAAATATAACAACAAAATTATTAAATTCGAATAAAAAGTTTATTGTAAAAGTATTTATTAATATTCTTAAATTAATAGAAATTATAAAAGTAAATATATATATATTACTTATTGTTATATTCTATAATTGCAATTTCTAAATAACAAAAGACTTTTTTGTTGTTATTATTTACTTTTATACAATAATTTCTTTTGTTATTGCTTTAACTCTAAGATAAAAAACAATAATTTTGTTGTTTAGAACAATATTTTATATATTGTTCTCGAATTATTTTTTTAAATTTCTAGACAATAATAATAATAAAAAACAAAAAAATTGTAAAAAACAAAAGAATTATAGAAGAAAAAACAATAATCGATAATAACAAAAGATATTTCTAGATATCTATAACAATAAAGTATTAAATTCTAATTTAAAACAAGTATTTAATTGTATTTTAGAGATAGATTTTTTAATACAAGATATGCAACAAGTATTAAACATCTTTTTAGAAACAATAGTATTAATAACTTTGTTTTTGCAAGATATTATATTGACAAAATACAACAATTAAGAGAATAGAGTAAAAGATAAAGAAAATAATTGCAAAACAATAATATAAAGAAACAATTGCAAAACAATAATATAGAAGAAACAATTACAAAAACAATAATATACGCAATAATTAAAAGAGTTAAATACAATAAGAAGAGAAGAAAAAAGAAAAGTGCAATAAGCAATTGCCATACTAAATAGTATGGCAGACGGCCAAGCACTGACCCCTTAATCTCCCTCATCCTCGGCACTAGCCCCCCTGTCCTGCAGGGCTCTGCTATGCCGAAGGCAGCGTAGATCATTGATTTCCTACATAAAGTCCAGTCGTCAGCGTACGTGCCTGGCGAAGGCTGCAGCACAACGCCCGTAGTGACTGCCGAATCTTTTGCCAGGAACAACTTACACTTGCAGAGCGATATTAGGCAAAACGATCTGTGGCAAATAAGTTCTGGCATGTGTCGATCAAATATGAAGTCGGCCCTTTGGCGTGGCGAGGGCTAAGAATGGTTTGTTTGCGATGGCAGAATGTCTCGGAAGAAAAGCAACGGCAAACCCGGCATGGTGCAGCAGCTTCTCTATTGGTTGGGTATTGCACGGCAGCATAGATCAAAGTTGCCGAGGGGACGTGGTCTAGGGACAGAAATGAAAAGTCACGAGCAGTTGGGTAAGGTGACTTGAAAGTAATGTCAAGCGCTAACCGAACTGCCGGCCCTGATTCTCGCTATCGCTGCCAGGGTTACTAGTATGCAGCCCAAAGTAAGATCATGGAGATACCAGGATGCCGACTAGGATGCAGCTACATGCTCTGCCCCAGGTCCGGATGAATATGAGCTTTCAGGATAGATCGGCATCCCTTTTGATCCTTTGCGGACTATCTCAATTGTTACATCATCCTGAGAAACTACGCAGATTCGTTCAGAGTTTTCTGCAGCGATATTCTGCTCGATACCAGTAAGCTTCATTTTCCAGCACATGGCTAGTTTTTGAGAAAGAATAACACGAGGAGGAAACTTTGAAAAAGTTTCCAAGGACAGGCAGCCATATCCTCTCTTTCTTATGGCCGGGTGGAAAGTTTGATCAAATTCGTTGCGATGGATGCAGATATCGTGCCTTATCAAACCTTACGTCGGATATACTGTTCGCACCTGGTAGTGAATCAAATTGCAAGAAATCGAACATCCTGTTCTTTGAGTGAGCGCTTGATGGCTTGCGCGCCAGTGAAGCCTTTTGAGGTCTCGAAGCAAAACATGAAAGAAGGATCTTAGTGTATCGCCTTCACAGATGCTGATTCATGACTAGTCGGACTTCGACTTCGAAATCTTTCATCTTACTTTCTTGCTGTATCGGCTTAGGGTATCCTTGAAGGCGGTGGTTACTTGTCCGCCTTCAAGAGTCATTTGAATTCAGGAGGTACTGAGTGTCAAATAGCAGGTGAGAACGAACATGGAAACTGTCTCTACTGCTGACTGTCTTATATGAGGCAATGCCAAGTGTATAGGCTAGTCCCTCCGCGCCTCGCCTTTCTTTTGTCTACGCCGTCCACTCTGCATGCTTCATCTCGCTCTTAGAAGCCACCAGTATGCCCAGCGTCGCCAAAGAAGATCCGCCCTGGATCTCAAAAACTGGTACATCGGCGCCAAACTGCCGGCTAATCCAGCTCCTCAGCTCGACCGCTAGTAGCGAGTCAACTCCGTAGCTGTGCAGAGGTCTCTGCATGTCGACTTCGCCCTGCATTGCCGATAGACTCCGAGAGAGTTTCTGGGCCAGCGCCTCGGAGACGATGGTTCCGGCTTCGATCAGAGATCCCGATGCGATCAAAAGTTTCTTGTAGTCCAACACTTCGTCATTGGCTGACGCATTGTTGAGGGTAGAGAAGTCGTCTACGTGGCGGATGTGTGAGAAAAGCAGTTGGCGCGATATGGCCAGCCCGTCGAGATCGGTCTCGGCTCCGCTGCCAAGGCCGATGATGGACTGACTTTGAGTGGGCTCCAGGACCGGGAGATCGGGGTTGCAGTAGTGATCGAAGATGCCCGAGGCTTGTTCGCGGGAGATGCCGTTGAGAGCTCCGTGGATGAGGACACGTTCCAGGAAGCCTGGTGTCTCGGCCAAAAGGCCGTCATCTGTCATGGCGCCCAGGTCCAGCGCTATCGCTTTCTCGCCCTGAGAGACACGAAGACGAGCGAGCGCGTCCATGTACGTGTTTGCGGCTGCGTAATTTGCTTGGCCACGGAGTCCCACAACTCCGGACGCAGAAGAGAGCATGATAAAGAAAGAAAGGTCTCGAGGGAGTAGTGTGTGGAGGTTCCACGATCCGGTTGTTTTACATTCTGTTACAGCTTTCCAGTCTTCATAACTCATAGCCGAAAACAACGAATCCTGAACTTGTCAGTAAGGATTGGATCTTGAGAAAAGGCGGAGAGAGAAGCGTACCCTGAGTACCATAGAAGCTTGAACACAGCCCTTGATCGGCGGCATTGTATGCTGAAGTTTTTCGAGCACACTCTGTAGGGAAACCGCATCTGCGACATCGCAAGACGGAGTTTCCACACGTGTCGTGTGTTCTTTGAGCTCTTGCAGGAGCTCTTTAGCAGCCTCACTGTGAGGGCCAGAACGTGAGAGAAGGACGAGGTTTTTTGCCCCTCGGCTGACCATCCAACGAGCGATACTGCGGCCTAGGCCCCCCAGACCTCCAGCAATGAGATAGCTACTTCCAGAATCCAGCGTAAAGTTTGGTTTGTTATCAAGGACGGTCTATTAGGTCTTCATTAGCAAGTCGCACATTGGATGCCTCAAGATCTGCTTACAGAGACTTGTGCATCCTCAGTGACCTCAAGAACATTCTTCCCACCAAGGCCACCATCTTGCATCGATCGAAAAACACGCGCTATGTCGGAAATACTGTCGATTCGAAGTGGTTGAACCACATGAAGCTTTCCCGTGGCGAAGAGACCATGTACAGCCTTGAAGACTTCGCTAACTTCAGCAGCGGGTCGGTCTTCGAGCCATGAAAAGACATCGAAACACGTGAAGCTCGCGTTCTTCTCAAGTACATCCGTGGGCAAAGTAGATGTTGCCGCGACGTCCTTTCTACGAATCAGGACAAAGCGTCCATAGCGTGCGAGGCACTCCGACGATGCCGCCAACACGTCCCCTGTTGCGGAGCCTACGACGACGTCTGCTCCTCGCTGGTTCGTCATGCGCATGATGTTGGTACCAAAACTTGAACCGCGGCTGTAAAGTATATGGTCGCTAGGAATGCCATATCGGCCAATGAGAAGCTGCTTCTTGGCGGTTGAACCAACGGTAACGAAGACCTCAGCGCCCATAATCATTGCTATCTGGATCATTGCCTGGCCAGTGCCCCCGGCGCCTGCGTGAATAAGGACCCTTTCGCCTTCCCCAATTCGAGCAATATTGCTGAGAATTTGCCATGCCGTGCTGAATTGTAAAGGAATGCTTGCTGCTTCTGCAAAAGATAGCGTTCCTGGAATCTTGCAGGCGTACTGTACCTTCACTCTGACATAAGTCTTACAAGCTTCGGTAGCGTACATATATACTGAATCGCCGGGATAGATGTCGAAATTGCCACCTACGCGAGTTACAAGACCGGCACATTCTTTGCCGAAAGTCTTGCCAGGAATCCTGCCCAGAGCAACATGACAATCGTGGAAGGTGATGCCAGTAGCTTTAAGCTGGACTTCAATTTCGTCCACTGCGAGAGGTTCTATGTAAAGCTCATCCTCAATGAATTGAATGCTGTCGAGCATACCCGGCGAGTCAATAGACACCTGGAGGGGGACCGACAAACTGAACGTCTGCAGAATTGATCGCCTAGTCAATGATCGAAGATGAAGATCTTGACTCAGTTGGAATGCTGGGACAGCTCGAGGGATATGCATTATGGAATCAATCTCGACATATTCGGGCTCGTAGCGATCGTTAGCAAGGCCGAATCGGGATTGCTCGATTATCCGCTGGATACTTCGAAGCTGACTCTCTCTAGGCCCGTCGGAGATTTCCAGTGCTACCGTCACAAAAGGTATGTTCGCGTTCTCGTTACGGAGCGACCGTGACAGGCCATTAATGACTCCATACGCGGGATCCTTTTGAGCCCTGCCGCCACCAGCGGTAACCCAGAGCAGCCCTTGCGCGTTGGACAGCAAACTCTGAAGAGCTCTATACTCCTGTTTGGATATATTTGTCAAAATTGGTCGTTCGAGCTCTTGCAAAAATATCAGAACACGGCTTTCTTGGCTTGTCAACGTGACTGCTTCTTCAGCACTACGAATTACACAATCGATGTCCAAGTTTGAGTAGAGCATCTCGCTTAGCTTCTGGGAGCATTCTCTTTGACCAGCAGAATCCTGATTGACGATTATAGCGAATTTAGTTCTCCCAGAAGTCTCCGATACTGGTGCGAGAGCCGTGGTGATTAAGATACTACCTTCCTGGCACGCTTCATTTACGAAGTCTGGCAGCTCTATTTCTAGCCCCGAGAAATGAGTGTCTTTGAGGAGCCTATTCCACTGGCAAGTTGTCAGAGAGGGGCCCCAGGGTCTGAAGTCCTCGATAGCGAGCCACCAGCCTTCTAAGAGACCTGCTACGAAGCCGGTGCGGAGAATATCGGGCTGTGTAGGCTCATACAATACCAGCTTCCCGTCCGGCTTTAGAAGTGAACGGACGTGTCGCAAAGTTTGCTTAATATCTTTTGTAGCATGGAGCACGTTAGCAGCCACTATCAAATCGTAAGAATTGGCGGAATAGCCTTGAGTCACCGGATCTGACTCGATATCCAGCGCACTGAACAATAGTCTTGGGTAGTCTCTGAAATCTCCTTGTGCCGTTTCGAAGAATGACTGAGAAATGTCCGTAAATGAGTAACTGGAGTACCTCGATTTACTCTGGCCCCCATCACGAGTTTTTAATGTTCGTAACATCTTGGCGGTTGAACCTCCTGTTCCTGCGCCTATTTCTAGTATCTTCATGTTCGGGTTTTGGTGCGCCAGAATGTCCAGATAACGTTCAAATTCTGGGAAGCAAGTACGGTTATCGTTGATTTCTCGATACAGATCTCGCAAAAGGTTTGAACTGAAGAGGAAATCCAGCGGATCGATTTCCCCTCGTAATAATTGCAGAAGATTCCGTCCTGTGGTTACGAAGACGCGACCTTGGTCGTTCGCCAATTCAACGAGGTCGCATACCGATTCGACGTATTTGTCATCGTTCATGAGGAACACCCATTCAGGCCGACTGTGGGGTAAACAGCCCTTGCGGTACTTTTCTAACTGCAAGTGGGCCCACGCCAGGTATTTGCGAAGGTGAAGCTGTTCCGGCTTGAAAGCTTCCAGAGCCACGGTGGCCCTAGTAAGAAAGACGAACATGACGAAAGTGAGATCTCGATAGAACTGCGTAGGCTCTGGCTCTTTGTACTGGGCTTCGGCACAGTAGTTCCGAAGTTGCTGATGATCCATCAAATTGATGTCAGGCCTGAGATCTAGATGATAGCACATTTGCATGTTTTGATGATTCCCGGCAAGTTTTGGTAAGTCCGCAACGATTGTCGATCGAAGACCCTTTATTGATACAAGGACATCACTCCGAGTACGATTCAGGGCATGAATATCAAATTCGAAGCCTCGACTATCCTCCGAAGTTAAGGTTGCAACGGCATTGGCTAGACTTTGCTGAGATCGACTTAATCCACTCTTAGAGATCCAAGCCTTCTTAATTGAGCTTGGCACGGCAGTTGATACTGACATTTGACCTCCTTGCGCTAACGCGGCGAGAGAGAGATGCAATATTCCGTCGAGAGTTGTAGGATGCACTATATGTAGCTGGGGAAAATCCTCGTCGGGCCATTGATATATGTCGACCTCCGCTCTGGCCTCAATTTTTGAGCTACAGAATCCATTTTGGAGGCGTTGGAAGGAAGGCCCAAAGCCAAAGCCGCATTCGTTGAGCTTTGTGTAGAGCCGATGCTGATCCATGGCTGTGTCACACGTCTTTGCAAGCTCATCATCTATTTTTTGCATGTCTTGCATACACCTCAAAGCTTCCTTGCCATTCTCGACTTCATTGGTCAGTATCGAGTATTGTGCACGGATGAGTCCATGGCAGTTTTCGTGCCATTCAGCTTGCTCATAGCTGTAGAGTCTGAACTCTGACCATGGAATGAATGATGAGGACTTATCCGAGAGTTCTCGAAGGTGGAAGTGAGTCTCAACACCATTCGAATCCCGAGGGACTGTCAGGGCTCGATGGAAGACGACATTTTTCAAGTCAAAGCCGTCAACGATAAGGTCAGGCCGGGTCATCTGGTTCATCGCCTCAATCGCCATCACGAGCATACCTGCGGCCGGGTATATCATGGTCCCATTGATCTGTTTGACTCAGTCAGTGAGTCGCATTCAGAACATTGGAATGACAAACTATATGATCCTCAACCCAGGGCAGCTCCGTCATTCGGATGAAATTTCGCCACTTCGCCTCCGACGGATTCCAGTCGGCTACCGGTCTGCCCAAAAGATCTAATTTCATCTGCTGATTTAAGCGTCCTGTCCGGCTGATCCTGCTTTCATGCCAGTAATCCCGCGAATGGTCAAAAGGATACTCCGGGAGATTTGCCAAGGTTCGAGGTCGGTCGTATGCTTTGCCCCCGAAACCATTGACTTTCTCCAGATCGACGGAAAATCCGAGACAGTGTAATTGCCCGATAGCAGTCATCATTGAGTGCAGTCCCGCTCTCTTCCGAATTAGACACGAGCTGTAAGGTATGTCTGTAGACCCAGGGATCGCACTAACGATGTCTCTCGTGGGTCCTTCTAATGCCGAATGGGGACCTACTTCCAACAGTGCATCAATTCTAAAGAGACCTCGATGGCTACAGTCGAGTTTTTTCCGGACCTTCCGTGCTGATTGGTCGCAAAGCTGCTCCATCGCTTCTGAGAACCTTACAGGCGAGATCATATTTGCAACCCAATATTGTGGTGAACGTAAGTCGTCTTTGGTTGCTTGCTTCCCGGTAATCGAAGAAATCATTGTAATATGATCAGCTTTTGCTTGGCCGGATTCCAGGCCCTTGATAGCTTTAGCGTACTCAGCCGCGACTACCTCCATTTGAGGTGAATGATAAGCTACATCAACAAGTAGTATACGCGCGAAAATGTCCTCCGAATCTAGAAGAGATTTTAGAGCATGAATGCTCTGCGACTCTCCAGATATAGTCACATTCTTTGGACTGTTGATGCATGCCATGGTCAATTTGCTGCTGCTAGTTGGACCAACAAGCCTGTCCATGTAGGATCGGGCCTTGTTTTCAGACAACCCAACGGACATCATTGCCCCACGATAATCACTTGATCTTGAGAGAGTTTCCGCGAATTGGCCTCTATAATAAGCTACCTTCAGAGCTGACTTTGCCGATATGCCGCCTACGCAGTACCTATGAGACGCATTAACAGTGCAGTTCTGGAGTTTTAGTGGGGATGACCGTACGCTGCGGCGATTTCGCCGGAAGAATGGCCGACAACAGCTGTTGCACGGATGCGCAAACTATCGAGAAGGTCGATCAGAGCAATCTGAACCGCGGTCAATAGTGGTTGACTATATTCTGCGTAATTTATAACCGATTCCGACGGGTCCTTGAATAACTCCTCTGCTTATGGTCAGACCTAGTTGGCGGATAATTGCGGAATGGAATCTTTACCTCGAAGAAGCCATACGCAGCCCATTGAGAGTAGTATCTGTTCAGAGTCTCTCAGACTACGATCAAAAGCAGCAAAGACTGTCAGTTCTTGGCCCATGCAAGCCCACTGAGCTCCCTGGCCGGTAAATATCAGTCCCAATGCTGGCTCAGCTACTGCCAGTCGGGGAGTCGATGAGCAAACGTCTACATGTCGAAGTTCGTCCAAAGAACCAGCCAGCAGGAACGATTTCCATCTTAGAGAACTTCTTCTTGAGCAAAGCGTGTGCGCTAGATCAGCTAGCATAGACTCGGAATGATTGTGCGACAATGACAAACTTCCGAAATAGCGTAGGTAATCTGCGGTCAGGCGTTTCATCCCTTTTTCGTCGAAAGTTGAGAAGACCAAGATCTTAGGTCTAAGTGTATCTGGATCTGGATCTTGTGGAGCATCCGATGGTATGGAAATTTGACTTTGCGGGAGAGGTGTAGGGTGGGAGGGCAGGCATTCTGTTGTATTATGATAGCCTGTTAGACCGTGATGTTGGAGATAGTGAAATGCATCGTCAAGGATGACGTGAGCATTGGTGCCACCAAAGCCAAAAGAATTGACGGACGCTCTTCTCAAACCTTTCGATGGCCAAACTGTGGGCTCAACTGGGAACTAAAAACACAATCAATACTCCACCCTTCGTGCCCACGGACAGACGGGGCTCGTACCTTCACACGAAGATAATTATCATCTATCCGCGGATTTAGATGCTCGAAATTTGTGTTAGGTGGTATTATCGCCTTTTCCAACACCAGGATCGTCTTAATCACCCCTGCAATTCCACTGGCACCTTCAAGGTGTCCAATGTTACTCTTGACAGCCCCACTAAGTTACTTGTCAGTATTCCACAGCTATGCCGCCCTTGGTGAAACTCGCTGGACCCTGAAACGCAATAACATATGAGCATCGACTTACATGTATAACGGTTCGTGGGTGGTCCGGGCTCTTCGGAAAGTGGATCCAAGAGCGGTGGCCTCTATTGGATCGCCTACCGCTGTTCCGGTTCCATGGGCCTCGACGAATCTAGTAAAGCCCATACTCAGACCCGCCTTCCTGTAAGTGTCCCGTATTAGTGCTTCCTGAGCGGCACTGCTGGGCTGTGATATCCCTGGTGTAAAGCCATCTTGATTGGAACCTGTTTCACGAATGATGGCGCGAATAGTATTCCCATCCCGAATAGCGTCTGACAAACGTTTGACGACTAGAGCTCCAAAACCCTCACCTCTTGCATATCCATCCGCCCGATGATCGAAGCTAAAGCACTGGCTGTTAGGAGATAGCATACTCATGTTAGATAACAGATACATCATATCGGGTGAAAAGATGAGGTTACTGCCAGCCACAATGCTCTACCGAGAATCAGCAAGCAGCTTGCGGAGCACCGTGTGACATTGTTCTTTTGAGCTTACCATGTCAGCATCTCGGTTCCTCAAACCCTTGCAAGCCACATCAAGGGCGACCAGACTACTGGAACATGCCGAGTCCAAGTTGACGCTTGTTCCAGTAAAGTTGAAAAACCAGCTTATGCGATTAGCATTCATACAAGGCTCGACGCCCAAGCCCGCATAGTCAGCACTCTGTTGTGCATCCTTTAAGCATAACTGCTGCCAATCGTTTGTGAAGCAGCCGGTAAGCACGGAGGTCCTTGATCCGTATACCTTCTCCATAGGCATCCCCGCTTAGAAATAGTGTGAGCCTTAGAATGCCAGATCTTGTAGGGTGGCCAGGTATGGCTTTGGAGTTTCTTACCATTTTCCAGAGCCCTATAGGTAGTTTCCAGAAGACCTCTCTGCTGGGGGTCTAACGCAGCTGCTTCGGCGATAGGAATCGCGAAAAAAGCGCTATCAAACGCTGCGATGCTCTCCTTGACGAAATGTCCGCCATGGACGGGGACCTGTTTGATGTAAGCGCTCGTGCGGATGTAAATTCATAAGTCATGAGATTCGCGCAAGTACTCACAGTTCCCCGCCTTCGAGAGTCGGGATGATATATTGCAGAACCACTGAGACGGTCGTCTGGGAACACGGTAGACGTATCTTTTTGCTGCATCAAAATGTCCCAGAACTCATCCTCAGTGACCGCTTCCTGTGGAAATTTGAGCGACAATCCCACAATCGCCAAGGGCTCGGTTGTGTCATGATCCATTGATGACGGGTTGCTCTCTTGTACTGGTTCAAGTCCCGCGGACAGAGATACTTGAGCTTCGACGTGGACCCAGGAATTCAGGTTGTTACCAATGGTGCCGGGAGCCATTTCACCGGAGTTTGAGCCTTGCAAAGAGGAGTAAGGTAAAGTCGAAAGGAAAAGACGTGACAGAAGCAGCTAACAGGATTTGTACGGTCAAGTCTACTACTGATTCTCTAGAGGCATTGATAACAAACACTTATGCTTGTGTATCTTAAGAATAGCATGACCGTAGGCACCAGTCGGCCTGGCGGCTTGGATCCACATTCTGGATCCGCTTACAACCAGTCTACGCCGCAAACGAGCAATTCGATCTCGCTCGAAACGGGTCTTGATCATACCGTCTGATCCACTGCATCATTTCTTGTCCGAGACCGAGGTTCGGCTCCTGCACTGGACGAGGCAGTAGAGTTTGGTGTGTCTGACGAATGACAGAAGAGTAGAAGCAATGCCTGTAACTGGAGATGGGCAGAATACAAGACGTTACAATCCTGCCGTACCAAGACAGCTGCGACGTATTGAATGGCGCCGCTGGAAAGAAAAGAATTCATTGGACAGAGGGTCAGATCCTGGGGGACACCTCATTGCACGTCCAATCTCGTTGAAGCTCATCCCTCCAAACTTTGCCTCGATCACCGGGCGACATGGTCGAGGCTCCACAGCGCCTGGGAGGAGCCAAAAAGCATTAGTAGAGACGTCGATCGACAGGAGGCACAGCAGTCTGGTTGTGTGAGCGACAAGATAAGAAGGTGAAGTGGGGACACACACGAGTCAGCATGCGACACTAGCGCAACGGGCGTACGTGACGCCGCTCACGTGCATTAGCGTTGTCAGAATGGGTGTCCCACCTTAACTTTATTTTTTGATCCCCACCCCCAACTTTTGTCAAGATCGCTCCAGGTCTATTTTATCAACTTTCGCATTCTTTGATATTCTAACATCAAAATTTAAAGTTGAATAGAACTAGCTTTGCGCTTCAGCTTTATATAGTTTTGTAAGATTTAGAAGAGTTTTAACTAAGTTATTGTAATGCGCATTTTTTGTATTCTGGATCGTATTAGTAGAAAAGTAGTTGCTTGAACTACTTGAAACTTGCAACAGCTACAAGCCTACAACAGCTTCAATTTGACAATTATTGATCAAACTTAACTAGCAAAGTAAAGCTATAAAGTATTAAATGTCTAATTTTATATTTGAGATTTCTCACAAATTAAATCACGAAATGCAAAAGTTGATAATTTGGACTCAGGGCGATCTTGACGAAAGTTGGGGGTGGGGATCAAAAAATAAACTCAAGGTGGGACAACCATTCTGACAGCGCTAAAAATAGCAGGGATTACTTAAGGTATCTACTTTAGGTGTAAGATAGCCTGATAAGGTGGATCTGAAACAAGGCACTCGCTCAGATGACGAGTCAAATGCTTCAAAGGGAATAAGACGACGTCCATTCACTGATAAGCGCGCGAATGAGATGATCAGATGATGTCATGATCAAGCGCGACCCAGTTGCCTGATTCCTGAAGTGGCATGTACCGTACTTTCAGCCTCTCCTTCCGAATCTGCACGGCCCTCTACATCGGGCTGTGCGACACAGCTCAGCTGCTCGCCAACGCACTGTATTCATGCAGCGTCCGATTGGTGCTGCACCTGGATCGGTCCACCGGCTCCTTCATCGTTCTGTGGAGCTGCTGCAGGGCGGTTAAGCCCGGCAAGACAATTGTGTCGTGCTTGGCGAGTGTCTGCCTGTGATACGAATGAGCTCGCTCCTGTTATGGCACCCCAATTATACAGCTATGTGCGATTTTCTGTCAAGCCGTCTCTACTAGAATCGGCTCATGGCCCTCCAATCGACAAGCTCTCAGTGGTCCACCCTTCTCGCCTGTTGTACTTATTGTCAGCTACTCTCTCCTTATCGTTGAAAGCAGTTTTCCATCGCCTGTGGCTGCGCGGCTCTCAACATGGCTACCACAGATCATCCAGGAGACACTTGTGAGCTCGTCGACTCACCAATTGGCAAAGCCGCACAGGGGGAGTCTACAGTACAGTCGTCACAGGAAGAGTCAAGCTCCACAGATGTGCACCCAAGCTGTCCATCACCTTTTCTGACGGGCTGGAGGCTGACCCTAGTCGTCGCGGGGTAAGTCGTGCAGGAGAGTCGCTCTTAGGGGCGCTAATCCATATCAACCTGATAGTATACTGCTGTGCTTGTTCCTCGCCAACCTGGAGATAACAATCGTCAGCACCTCGCTACTCTCTATCACAGATGACTTGAAGGGTTTCAACGAGACTAGCTGGATCGTTACCGGATATTTATTATCCTATATCGGTAATCTCCATTGTATTTGTATATGGGGACATCCCATCTGATACGGTTAAAAGCCTTCATTATCGTCTGGGCTAAACTCAGCGATATATTTGGCCGCAAGCCGACTTTCATCACCACGGTGTTCATTTTCGTTGTCTTCTCTGCGGGGTGCGGCGCATCTCGGACCATCAATCAGTTGTTAGTCTCCTAAACTCTCCTGTCTTCTACGGATATGGGATTAATGGACGGCCAGGATAATCTTTCGTACATTTCAGGGAGTCGGCGCTGCTGGTATATATTCTATGTCCGTGCTTACTTGCTACGAGATTGTGCCCAAATCAAAGTTCGCCATCTATGGCGCAATGGTCTCTGTTGACGTTGCTTTGGCAACCTTGATGGGGCCCTTACTAGGCGGTCTCATTAACGACAACGCAACTTGGCGATGGATATTCTATCTGAAGTATGACACTGCCAAGCCAGTCTTCAGCAGCCTCACTCCTGATGATACTAATGTGAGGCATAGTGTTCCTGCAGGAGTGGTGGCCCTAGCCCTATTGTCCCTTGCGATACCAGCTCAGTTTCCGCATCACACGGAGGCATCTGGCAATACGAAAGTTGGTCGTGCCTTTAATCTAGCCAACTTGTCAAGATTAGATGGCATTGGCGCTAGCCTTCTCCTCTGTGGCTCGTTCCTCCTTGTCACGGCCCTCCTTGAAGCTTCAATCCGCTTTTCTTGGTCTTCTGCCGTGACGGTCGCGTTACTCGTAGTATCCGTGCTTTCATGGGTTGCCTTCTTCATTTGGGAGTACCTTGTCAGCAATGGTAATCGGAAAGCCGAGCCTGTCTTCCCATGGCGCTTTGTCAAGGATCGAATGTGGATGGCGATGCTTGTGTATGTAGCACTTTGCTGGCTCTTTTCCCCACGACGAGACTCTCAAATATGCTAATTCGGACCGTAGAACAAGCTTCTTAATGGGTGTACCATTCAATGCAGCTGTGATCAGCCTGCCACAGCGTTTTCAAGCCGTAACAGGCACCACTGCTCTAGGTGCCGGTATTCGACTGCTTCCCTACTCACTTACGGCCTCCATCAGCTCTTTGGTAGCAAATATTGCGGGCGCGAAAGGCAAAGTACCATTCATTTACCTTCTATTTCTAGGCACTCTTCTTCAAGTGCTTGGGCTCTCACTATTATCCACGCTGTCCACCTCAGGACCTTTTCCTGTGAAGGGCTATGGGTTCGAAACCTTGGCAGGCGCCGGTGTAGGGATAACATTCGGAACGTTGATACTTGCCACTCCCTACGTTGTGCAGGCTAGAGATCTTGGTATGCTTCCTTTCAATAGCCTCTGCAACGAATGCGCCTTCAAGCTGACGTGGTATGCTTGAAGCTGTCGCGACGGGCGCGACGCTCCAATTTCGATTCCTTGGCGGCGCTGTCGGACTCGCTATCGTGTCTAGCGTGATGAATAGCTATCTCAAGTCCAAATTGAAGAACGCGATCCCGCAGAAGGATCTAGAGGCGTTATTGCAAACTACCAGCGTCCTAACGACTTTCGATCCGGGTTCGCTGCATCTGGTCCGCGAGGTTTTTGCGGCAGGATACAATATTCAATTTAGGATCATGATCGGATTTGCAGCGGCACAATTTCTCGCCGGCGCGCTCATGTGGAAAGGACGAGCGCAAGTCAAAGCAATCGAGAAGGGGACGTCCGTTTAGGACTGAGCGCTGCGGTGGAGATGATTTCAATGTCAATGCTCTTGATTGGCACAGGAGATTATTCGAAGGATGGTAAGCCAGTGCCAGGTCATGCTCTAGCATCAGTTGTGGAAACTTCCGCAGGGGGCTCCCTGACTTGTTAATGAAAGAAAATTGTACTGTATATGATCTGTCACTTCACTGCAGTGTAAGCGCTCTGTCAACCGCCCGCCTGATAGCCTTGACCGCGCCCAGCACATCATCCTTAGTCCTCACTCCTGGGATTTCATGTCCGCCCTCATGGATAAAAACACTCCTCATCTCCTCGTCACAAAGCGAGTTCAACACCTCACTCGTGCCCGGCCACAACCGATCGTTCCGACCCCAGATATTCGCCGTCGGCAAAGCCAGCAAAACCCCATCAGTTTCCCGGTTGGCAAATCGAACACTATCATTTCCACCTTCCTCCTCTCCCAAAACCAGCGGGATACCACCAGAGAAGAAAACGGCGCACTGGAAAGAAGGTGGGGAGGTGGGGCGGAGCTTGGCATGCTCGATCAAGAATGTCGCTACCAAGGCGGCGCCATGTGAGTAGGCTAGGACGGCATCGTATGGGCCTTCTAAAGCGATGAAGGTGCCCAGTTGGGAAAGAGCGGTGCGGATACTCTCGGTGGAGCGGTAGTCGAAGTAATCGAAGTAGGCATCAGTGGATGGATAGTATTCTTTGATCTCTGTTCCTCTCCCGCGCCTCCGTTAGTTAGTCTCTCCTTGGATGAGTGGGCTTATTGGAACAGCAAGTAACTGGAGTTCTTCTTGTGTATGTACCTGGAGCAATGGATGTAGGTCTGGTACCCTCGACGAAATCGAATTGGTGATAATTCTCAAGCTCATATCGAACGGCCGCTGACAAGTAAACACGTGTATCAGCATAGATGACTTTCTACGCCCTGCGTTCTCAACAGTCATGTGACGTCGGAGCCTGTATTTCATGGGGGAGATCCGTACCGATCTGTGTTTCAAGGACCTACGTAGTCCATTCATATGTCAGTATACTGGACTTTGATTGGTTTTCTGCGCCTTTCCCAAGCCATTGGACCTTGCAGCAGACATACTTGGGCTAGAAGTATTATGTCATGATAAAGAAGTCGAGAATGGAGGGAGAGGAGGAGATCTCGGACAAAACAGACCTGGCTATTCGTTCCGGTACCGTGCAAACAGAGAAAACGCATGGTCGTTATATTCAGATGTTGCAATCGTTGCGTAGGGGAGGTTGTCCGAAAGACCATATATATTCCTGTACTACGACTCGGGTGTCACGGGGAAAGCGAAGGGAATGATAGTCTACTGAAGATATGTACTGCGTGGCCTCCTAGCTTGCTGGCTGGCTTCTTTTCTACTAGCTACTGTCTCCTCAAGCGGGCGGCACAGCCTGACTCAGCGTGATCAAAAGTGGGGAAACGAAAATGACGCTCCTTCTTCGTTGGCACAGAATTTGTTGTGTCCAAGTACGCTTCCACGGGGCTACTTTGCTGGCGGAACACACACGGCGCAGACGAAACACCAGGCAACCACTGAGAAGACACAAGCGTCAGCCTTGTTCTCTGGGAAGACGGGTGGCTTATGTGCGATTAGAGCTGCCGTCCTGCATGAGTTAGTCCGCCTGGTGCGTGTGCAGGAATAAGCCTACGGTATTCCACAAGTAGATCATTCGCCATGCCCAAGGGCGAACCAGAAGAAGGAATTTGCCCCGGCAAGCAGGGATCGGACCTGACACCCGATTTAGTCAACAGTCAGCGCTTTCATAATGCTTGCTCGTACTTGGCATTATTTTAGATGTTATGCTGTCGTTCAAATTTTGTAGTAGATTTCCAAGGATTCCAAATACGATAGCCCTCTTTTCCCCCCCTAGCTAGGCCAATTGAATCTGAATTTTGCAGTGCCATTAGAGCAAATCCCTCTTTTACGCCTTGGAAGATTTGATACGCGAAAGAGCATGTGAAAAAAACCTAGCTAGATGGATTGTTCGGCTTTTGACCATACGAGCGTGACCGACAGGGAGAAAGGTGCATCCTGCCTACTTACGCTGCAACTCCGTAGCCTATCCGAGATTCCCCACCGACCTTTGCCGCTCTACCTGTGTTTCTGAAGTATCAACATCCTTTCTGACCACAATAGTTCCCTTGCCTACTGCTTGACCCGCCCAGACTCCTCCCCGCTCTGCCCGGGATTCGAAGTTCTCGCTTCTGTACATCCTAGAAAACTGAGTTTCTTTGTCGTCAATCCTCGCGAAACCTTTCTGTGGCTGTGATTCTAATGCTATGTTGAAACCCCGATCTCGGGATCTGGGGTCGTTGGAATGGCTTTTCAACAAGCCTAGATAACGCAGCGATGACGGAGCTCGTCTCCATAGCAAGGCCGCTACAGGCCGATACGTGGGCAAGCATGCTGCGATCAAATACATCCCGCTTTCGCAAATTGTCCAGACCACGAGGTCCGTACCGCTGTACGTAATGTCGACCGCTGCATTAGTTGTAAAAAACCCGACAAACCGAATAACGGAGGTGATCAGGCCACTGAGGAAGAGATTAGTGCACATCGGAGAAGACACTTGCCACAATGAGAAGAGCTACTCACACGCTACCAGTGGCGAAGGTGACCGTGAGAGCAAGTTTAATCTTTCGGGACGTTTGAATTCCCCATATCACCGGTAGGGGCAGTATTAGCATGACCAAATCGGTAAGAATGTTAATCAGACTACCCCATCGAAACCAGGCATTGAAATTGTAGCAATGACCCCCAATGATGGACCGATTCCAGAGAAATGCGAGTGGTCGACAAATCAAAAGCCCTGTGATAGTGACGGCGATCCAATTTGCAATCAGAAGCCCTGCTAACACCCAGCACGTTACTCGATATGGCTTTTTCGTGAAAATGCGAAGATATATGGCCAGGATGGCCAACTTGGGGAACACAACCGCAGCAAGGTAGACCAGAGGTATCACCAGCACAAACTTTGACCAGACGATCAGCTTGGCCGGATCGCTCATTGCGATGGCGGCTTCGTGTCGTCCAAGACCTCCAACAACAACATCAGCTGCCAAGCTCCTCGTTAGCCGTCATGAAGCACTTTCTGGAACTTTATTCAGGTCACTGAGATTGCTCACCAATGGCACAAGCGCAAACGGCAAGACAAAAAACTGTGCCGGGAATGATCAGGGTGTCATCGGCGCCCCACGCTACTTTTCCAATTCTGCGTGCCCAGAAGCGTAACGTAACACAGATAGTCTCGAGACAAATAAAAACGATCGCGACGCGATAGGGACGGCTGCCTTTGTACTCTGCCAAATACTCTGGTGAGTACTGCATGACCTGTCGACCGTCCAGCATCGTGGCAGCTGTGTCAAGTGCGGTATCTCCGAGGAATGACTATTCCTCGATTCTGAATGCATACAATGTAATATCTGGACCAATCTTGCAGAGGAAAGCAATGATAAGAACGTGACGGTGAAGATGAGAAGGGTAAGAAGGATTAAGGCTAAATGCCTGTCTTGCCAGAAATTGTACAAACTGCCGACATTTGTGCAGCGGAGCAACACCGCTGAGACTAGAAAGTCGTCGATCGCCACAAACAGGCCTCGATTCCTGCAAGCTTATGGCACACCCCATTGCCCCGAAGCCTGTCGTATGCTCTCATCAAGTATCGTGACCCTAGTAGAGGAAGGCTGAAACGCGAATCCACAAATCTGGACTCAAGAAACGCATAGACGGAGGATTCAATGTGCAAGATGCAGATCATATCATGGACTGGTCGGGCTCCCTGAGAACAGAAACTCTAATAAAGTGGAGTGGTTGCCTTGATGCATGTTCTTTATGTCCATGCTACGATTGGCCCGCATCTAGGTGTGAGTCCTGCACTGTGTACCGGTGCATTGGAATTGAAACGTACGCCGCGGTAACTGTAAGGCCCAGCAGGTCAATTCGGCTGCATCTCCTCCGCTCCAACATCTGACGGGCGCAATACTCCAGATATCGCCTGCAGGACTAAGTGGACACATCCTCTCCCTGTGAGGCTGTGATGTTTGTGTTCTAATGGCCTTGCTCGCGGTGATGTCGGAGCTGAACGTCGCCTATGCGAGTCATTCCTTCAGGATTCCTGCAAGGTCGTTCCCCCGGTCAGGCAATTGTCGCTCAATGGCTCGATCTTCTTCCCCGTGGTGACACAGGGATAGGCTCCGGTAGGTGGATCGCTGTTAAAAATACACCACTTTCATCCCCAGGTATGGTATCGATGAAATGAAACGGTCATATACGTAATATTGAATTCTACTACTGTAACAATTACTCACAACGAGCACCATAAGTTGAGCACTTTTGACTCAACCACACAATGTGCGGGCGTCCTTCCAAATCCATGCTTCCGGTATGCATTGAAGTAGAAGCACATCTTAACCATATCATCGAGCGTAATCGCTACCATGTCAACATCTCAGAGCGCACCGAGCAAAGTGGTCAACCCACGACTCCGGTCGAAGGAGCTTCTCGTTCACATTGTCGACGAGGTTGCTCGAGAAAACCCAGACACACTATATGCCGAGCTACCACGATCAGCGACGAGCTTTGACGCCGGATTCCACAAGATCACGTATCATTTATTCGCCAATGCCATTAATGGGATGGCATCGTGGCTGGCCAAGACACTTGAGAAGAAGGAAAACTTCGAAACCCTACTGTATTTAGGCCCCAATGATCTGCGTCATAATATCCTACTTCTGGCGGCTGTCAAGGCTGGTTACAAGGTACGGGCAGCAGCTCCCAAATCAAATTTTTGAGGGAAGAAAGAATAATGCCAATTGATAAACCAGATGCTCTTCACCTCACCTCGTTACAGCGTGTTCGCACAAACTACATTAATAAAAGAGGTCCACTGCGAGACCATGCTGGTACCCGCACAGCGATTACAGATCACGGATGCTATTCTCAAGGCTTGCAACCTGAAGGTCTACGAGATACCGGATCTGGAGGACTTGCTGTATCAAGAAAATCTTTTTTTTTGTTTCGAGAAGACTTTCGACCAGGCTAGGAGCGAGCCGTTGGTGGTTTTGCACACTTCGGGGACCACGGGCTTGCCAAGACCCATTATCTGGACCCATGATTGGGCTGCTAGCTTCGCTCGAGAGCGGCAATTGAGCCCTCCATCGAACTTCGAGAGCTCCGATGCTCTGCTGCTTGGGAACCGTATACTCAGTCTTATGCCACCCTTCCATGTAAGTCATCTCCTTTCCTCCCTACCGTGAAACAGATTTCGGCATTGTTTCCTATCATGCCAGTACATCCAGCCATTTCATCTGACCGGTAAGGGCAGGCCGCACATATGTTTGGTAGTATCATGTTTCCGATATTCTGTGGCACCACCGTCATCTACCCCTTAATCGGTTCTCCCCCAACGGCAGCAACGGCAGTGGAGTGTGTGAAACATACGACCGTAAACGCAATCTGCATGACCCCGCCACAACTCGAAGAGCTCAGCCACAGCCCGGGAATGCTATATTGCCTATCGCAGCACGTCCAGACGCTCTTTTGGGGTGGAGGCGACGTCTCAGTCTCTGCCGGCAACACCATTACTTCCAAGATGAAGTTATTCACCACATGCGGCTCGACTGAGATGGGAATGTGGCCCACAATTCGTCCCTGCGGACCATGGCCGTCCAGGCATTGGAAATCCATGCGGCTCCACCCAGCCGCCAACTTGGAATTCCGCCATCGATCTGGAGATCTGTACGAAGCGTTCGTACGCCGTAACCCCGCTTTCGACGAAGAACAACCCATCTTCAAGCTTTTCCCACATGCACAAGAAATCAGCAGCGGCGATCTCTTCTCCCCCACTAAGGATGAAAACGAAGTTTCTCCCTCTGTCATCTCGCAATCATTGCCCGAACACCAGCTTTGGCAGTATCGCGGCCGTACGGATGACATGCAAGTTTTCCTGTCGGGCGAAAAATACCACCCTGTCAGCGTGGAGAAGCGTATCGTCTCCGGCTGCGCGGATGTTCACGAGGCATTGCTGGTAGGGACAAGGAGGCCACAGGCAGCATTGTTGGTGGAAATGAAACCTGGCGCCGAGCTTCAGACCAATGAGCAGCAGGTGGAAGCCATGGCGCGCATTTGGCCGGCCGTAGAAGATGCCAATCGATTATGTCCCGCGTATGCTGTCATCACGCGAGAGAGAATCTTGTTCACAGACTCGAGATCAATGGCGAGGACAGCGAAGGGATCGGTGTCGAGACCTGCGACGGTGCAGTTGTATGAAAAGGAGCTAGATGCGCTGTTTGATTGAATGTTCGCATGAGCTTCCGTCAAAGGAGGCTAGAGTGTTAGATATAAGAAGCCGGGAAGAAAAGAAATAAAAAGGCGAGGTCTCTTAGTATTTTAGTTGTAGTGATTTTTTTTCATTTTCTTTCTGTCCTTTTTGCTAAACCCTTTTTTCTTTCTCAGCGATCACTCAGTCTCTGGCCAAGATTTTAATGACTACCACCCTTATGACTTCAATAACAACTTATATAGAGGGAATCATTCCAGGCTCACCCAGTTTTAGGGATTTTTCCCCCCACTTTCAATCTATGCGTTTCCCTAGATCTTATATATCGATATTAAGAGCCTAAGCGCTCTAAAAGAGATTTAATTTGCACCAAGAAACCGTTCAAGGAAATATTACTTTCCATCTCAAATGCTTGACCACATCTACCATAATTCAACGCCCACGCCATCAAGCCTTACCGAATTATCTCGGAGTTCTCAAATGAATCCATTTCGTTGCGGCTCTCATCGAAGACCGGAGAACTCTCTTCGTCATCTGGTGGGGTCGATGTGTCGATCTGCTCGGGTTGCTGGGCAGTAGTGTCTCGCTCCAGGACTGCGTCATCCACTGTACCCTGCGTCGTATCCGAATCCACTTCGCCGTCGGCCGCTTTCCTCTCAGGGTCATCTGTTTGACGGAAGCCTTCCTCGTCGTAGACGGGGAATTCTTGCGGGTCAGCCTGCTGGTCGTGTTCCAAGCTGCCACCCGCATCGCTCATCTCTTTCTGGCCATCCTCACATGAACTCTCCGACTCATCCTCCGACTCATCCTCATCTTCACTCTCATCAGAGCTGGAGTCTTCATCCTCGTCCTCCTCGCCATACGCCTGGGGAGGTAGCTCCTGCTCGTCAACCTCTTTTCGCCGCTGGACATGGGCGTCAACATTGTACAGCAACAGATCCCCAATCCATTTCCGCAAGTTGTCACGTCGTGGTTCCGAGTACTTGAGGTAGGTATCCGGGTCTGGCATACCATGACACTTGAACGACGATTCGAAATCTAGCATTCGTTCCCAAAGACCTTCGATGATACGCGCAGTCAGGTCCTTCTTCTGTTGATGTTCTTCGACAACAACTTTGGCCTGAGCTCTCCATCCACTGCACGTCTGGTGGTGCTCCCATTTCCGCGGATCGGCCAAGTTTTCAACGCCTGTGTCGAGCTGCTTACGTAGGTTGGAGATCTCTCCCTCTGCGGCATACGCGCGGACTTTGAAGGACTCCATGCGATCGACGTATTCTTGCAGCCGACCTTCCTCGTCCGAAACATAGATTGAGTATCCTTTGAGTTGAGCTTTCAGATCCTCGATCTCTTCGCCTTGTTTCTTCCCCCTATCGAGGAGGTCCGTGATCATGTGCTGATTACCCTCCAATATGTCTTGCATAGCATAGCTTGCGCCTTTCGCTATCTGTGCTTTTTGTTTCTTATCTTGCACTTCGAGGCATTCATTGAGTGCGGCGATCTCAGCATGTTGTTCAGCTACTTCTATGCGTAGCTCGGCGATGACAGTCTTGCATACTGGCACGTGGTCTTTTAGTTGGTGTTGCAAAGCCTCAATTTGTACCTCGGAGTCTTTTCTGTACTCCATCAATTCCTCGTTTTCGCGAATCTTGGCATCGTAAATCCGACGCATCATCCTGGACTCGTTTTTGGTGGCGAGTCTAGCCTTGTTGCATGATCTCAGGGCTTTTCGGAGCCATACGACCTTCCCGGCCAAGATTCTGCAATCTGAAAAGATTTTTAAGTCAGCTTTCTTTCCTCAAGCTACGAGGTCTGACTTTGAGAAATCTTTTCGCAGCGTATGCTACTGAAACGTGATGTTCGCTTCGTTGAGATTCTCTCGAAGGGGAAAACAAATGCTAGGGATTTGCTTACCTTTCTTTGTGACCAGCCAAGCACAATCAGTCATGTAATCGACATCGCTTGCAGTCATTTTATGGTGTAGCCACTTAACAATTCGGCTGGCGAAGAGCATATGCTTATCGCGGCTCTCGCTAAGGTAGCGCTCGCTAGCCTTGTACTCATTGAGCTCGGTCTCTTTACTGGCAAGCTCTTCTTGTTTCTGCAGCTTGAGGTCTTGCATCTTTCCCCTCAGCTGTGTGTTGTGCCCGATGACCTCATTGTGCTCTCTCATTAGGTCACTATAGCGGTCTGCCTTTCCTTGAAGGAGTCCGTCGGTTTCGGCAAATTTGATGGGCTCCGTCTCGAGCTCGTGGCGCATGTTGGTGAGTTTGATCTCACTCTGTTCGTACAGTCTCCTGTACGCGAGATTGTCGGCTTGAAGGGACGTAATTTTCTCTACAAGAATTTCGTTGTCCTGTTTAATTTGATCACGCTCGCGGACAACGGTGGCAAAGCTGGCTTCCTCGGTCAAGGGGAGCTGGCTTTGGGTTTGATGGTCTTTGAGTACTTTAGCCGCCTCGTGCTGTGGTACGACTCCTGGCGACGAATCACGGGTACGCAAAGCGTCCAATTCGGATTCGACAACCTGTAATCGATTCTTCGTCAACTTCAATTGCTTCTCGGCCTTTGAGGCACGGCCCTCGAGATGTTGCTGCAGCTCCTGAGCTCTGGAGTTTCTGCCAGTCTTAGTGGTGAGATCTTCGCGGTCTTGTGTGGGAAGCAACATTATCTCCTCATCATCGCCTTCGGGGGTTTGGACCTGCTCCTCTTCTACATTCTTGTTGTATTCACGCTTGGCTTTGAGTGCTGCTATATCAGACATAGAGATGGCTTCGGAGGCGGTGTCAACGGATGTACGATCGAGGTCGCCGCCTTTTGTTCTTGGACAGTCATCACCCACCATCTGCGAGCGCTTAATGTTTTCTCTCGAGGGTGTGCTAGATGGAAGACTCAAAGTACGCTTCCTTGGCTTCGTTGGCGTAACATACGACGAAGTAGCAGCCTCACTCTCCTGTATCGACGGCGATGGGCTTCCATGGGCTTTGTCTATGCAAAATTCGTAAGCTCGGACTTTGATTGTGATGAAAATAGCAACATACTAACAGCCGACTTAACTTCGTTGTCGTACCCTAGCTCAGGATTTCTAACACTTCTGTCGAGCTCAATTCCCCTCCCTGCGGAGCTTACACTTTCAAGTACGGGAGTGGCAGCTGATGGTATTGGATGCCTTGATATACTGGACGGCGACGTCAAAGCTGTGGTATGCAATACGATCCGTGCTAGCGTTGTCACCGCACCAGTATACTTGGTCTTTATATTCTCTCTAAGCAAGTGATGCAGCAGGGCATCTTTGGCCGGCGTCTCCTGAGACTCCAGACCAATCCGTGGCTCCGTTTCGGATATGCTTTGCGATGTGATTTCGAGGCCAGTGTTACTAGAGACAGTCCTCGCTCCTTTCTTGGAATGGAAGAGAGTCTTCAATCGTGGTCCCATTGGGTATTCGGTCCTAGGAGAATCGTTGAGCGTTGGCAACTACCAACAGTGAGCGTGACTTCCCTGCATATCTTTCTAGTAGCGATGCCTACCGGGTGTTGAGATAGAGGGTGACTTACGACCACTGAAGACGCATTGACTTTCCGAAGACGACCCCGCTTAGGAATTGGGGAAGTGAAGCCCATAATACGTAGTAATAGCGCAATGGATCGACAAGGAAGCACTCCAAAAAGTCTATGGTGTTTGATCGTTTGTGACAACGAAGTCTCAGTTCCTGATAGATATCTGAGTATGCGCACAAAGCTCGATGGAGATAAAATGGGTTGTTATAGCGTGAGCTTGCAGGAGGTTCGATCGAGGTGTAAGAAGACAGAGGGGATCGAAGGATAGACCAGCACGATATTTATATCTGATCCAGCTCGTGAAGAAATCTTTGTGTTGTGTAGGTGTTCTATCTTTTTGTGACGAGCGCAATGTTGTTTTCTTCCTTATAGGTGCTTACTATTGGCCATGGCCTTCGCGCCCCACGCAGACCAGGTTAGTGTTGCTGCGATCATCTTGCGTGATACGTGATTCTTTTGGTTCGAGTGTTGAGCAGCGAAGGGTGCCGAAAACGCTGTCAGACAAAATTCGGACTCCAACGAAGTAATATAGTATACAAACTATCTTACTCCTGCCAGGAAAGGGCGCGGACATAATTTCTTGATAGGGGGATGCATGCGACTATGATCGAAAAAATCGCGATTAAGCATTGCGAGATTGCTTACCATCGTCGATGGTCTGTGGTACACAATGTCTTTTCCAGCAATCGCTGGTCTTCGCTATTCATGGTCTCAGGGAAAGTCTCGAGATGATTGACATGCACTATGTGATGATCACCAGAAGACATCATCTTTCTAACCACAAGATTATACAAGAGTGGCTGAATTGTTGAACAAGAAATCTGAATTCTTGGCAGATTCTTGCTAGGACAAACAAAGAACTTGCAAAGCCATAATATGGGCCGTTTGAATGATATTAGAGAATGCATCTCAATGACCTAGCATGTCATGCACGATTGAACGGCACAAGATCATGATTCTGCGTACCATGGACTTACCTTATAGCTGAGCCTTCTTCAACGGTCTTGGAAGCTCATATCATGGCGAGCGTTTATATGTGCGCATGGGGAGCCGTTCTATTCACACAATTTTATTTCAATCGTATGGTGGACTGCAGATGCTACATATTGCCCTGAGCTTGTGAGGCTCACGTAATGTACAAGTCGCGGCAATTGGCGGCAATAATTGGCGGTGTGGTGCTCGAATAGGCTTACTCGTTTGGACCCCCTAATGCATCTGACCCGGTAATGCATTCCCTATGCAAATTCTAGGGTTATCGCATAAATTACTAGTGCGATGCATTACCGGGTCAGATGCATTAGGGGGTCCAAACGAGTAGCGCGTTTCTAGGGTTTTCGAATCAACCCCCGCTCGAAAGTGTACTCAACAACTTACATCTACATTCCACACTCAGCTACCTACCATATCTTCCATACCCTGTGAATATTCAGTGGCAGAAAGACTCGACAGCCTTGTGCCAGATCTCGTTACTAGTGTAGGCATTTCCACTAGAGATGAAGACCCTCCTAAGTTGAATATACTAATCGTACATTCCACCGCGCATACTAAGGTATAGCTGACAACAATTTACACTATGTCTTCTGGACGGTCACGCTGAACGATATTCTGCAGCACTCACCTGTAAGAAACATCGGCTTCGTTGGTGAATCAGCCCCTTTTGCGGCGTTGGTTCGTCGGTCACGAAGGCAAAGATTGCGAAGAGCCGAAACGGAACCATTCAATATATTACCCTCCAAAGCAGGGATTTGGTGGTTCACTCGCTAAGTAGCTCGATCTCTTGACAATCAAATATAGGGAGGTCCCTTCTATACCAAGTGTCATTGAGTCACTATCCAGTGATTCCACGGTATCGCAGCCTTACAACGAATTCGATACTTGCCAACTTAAGCTTCTTTCCACACCTGCACCTAGCGGTATTTGTACACTGGGTTTGGGACATTGTGCGGGAGTTTTATCGAGTAATCTTTGTTTCTTACTCACTCTGCCCTATTCGTCTGAAAGTCGACGGTCCTTCGAACTGGATCTTAGCAATATTGAATTTCTGTTGCTTGTTGTACGTATTCTTGAGCCAGGCTGATGTTTGATGTTTCTTGTGCTAATTCCTAAAGAGGCTCTGCACAAGATGGCATCTAAGACCAAGCTATCGTTGTCCTCATTGCCCTTTAGGCGCAAGAAGCGCACAGATAACATTCCACCACCTAACCTTGAAACCTTACCCCATTCCGACACTGAACATTGATCCAAGGTCACCGGGCTGAGGCGTTGGAGGCACAGACAGCCTAGGACCAGCCATGCTTCCTCTGACAGTACAGCCCTGCAAAGCGCGACCACAGGAGACACTGGGACCAAGTCGGATCAAGACATCGTTGCCAATGAACGCATTACTAAGGCTACCGTCAGTTGTGCGCAGACACAGCAATCTCTAGATTCTAAGGCCCCATCCGTTGATTTCTGGGATCGGGCCTACCAGCTTCTGCGCGAGGATCAGACTCAAAAGAGCAGCTTGAACAAATACGAACACATACTTGCTTTAGAATATGGCGGACAATATCAGTCTCCTACGGCCTCTGGCGGCCTGACGTCATCCGACAAAGAGAAAATGTCAGGACTCGTGGCTAAGAAGCTTGAAAGAATGGAGGACGAGCGGTGGAGAATTAAGATCCGAGATACAAGTATTGAGCTAAGGCCACAATTCGATCGGTTTGTCAACGCCGTAATTGCTGTGAAGGACTTCGTTTCTGCAGCAGTAAGCTCAGAGCCACATGCTACCTTGGCATGGGCCGGAGTGTGTATTGTTCTACCCCTACTTACAAATCCCACAACGCAACAAAAAGCGCTCGTTGAAGGTGTCGACCATATATCAATTGTCATCGTACGTTTTGCTGTCCTCGATCGCCTCTATCATAGTCGGACTGCCTCTCCCACCAAGAAGGATACGATTGATCTCGCAAAATTATTCGAGACACAAACGATCAAGCTTTACTCTCAAATCCTGAGCTATCAAGCTCACGTGATATGCCAGTTGGCACGGGCAACACCTGTGCAAGCCAGTAGAGACGTGATCAAAGTCGACGACTGGGCTGTGAAGATCACCGAAATCAAAGCATCAGAGGCAGCATCCCAGGAAACATTCCGTCTTCTCGGTCTCGAAACGGCGGACATGGCTCTCGAAGATCAAGACCAACGAATGCACAAGGCTCTTGAGGATCACCATCAACGGATGGTTAAGCTATTCCAGCAACTGGAAAGGGGAATGAATAATGGGAGCGCCGAACTATTAGCTTGGAAGCAGACTGCAGAGGAGTCAAAATGCCTTCGGACGCTTTGTACAAATGCCTCAACGTACCAGGATACCAAGAATAGGAACCGTCAGCGAGTACCCAACACTTGTCGATGGTTTCTGAATAACAAGATCTTTCATAACTGGACGGAAAATCCATCATCAGCACTGCTTTGGGTAACAGCAGATCCAGGGTGTGGAAAATCAGTACTGTCCAAGTCGCTTGTTGATGACGAGCTAAGGAGTACCGAAATGTCGACTACGGCCTATTTCTTCTTCAAGGAGGATAGCCGAGAAACCAAAAGTGTCTTGTGCGCTATCAGCGCTCTGCTACACCAGCTAGGCTGTCAAAGACGCACTTTGCTGAGCACAATAGTCGCGCATTTCCAGCCGAAAGGAAGCCAGATACTTCGATCATATTCCTGGCTGTGGAACTTGCTTTTAGAAACGACCAGGAGACCAGAAGCCGGGAGGATTGTGTGCGTTCTAGATGCCCTTGACGAATGCGAAGATACGGAAAGAGCAGTCCTGATGGATGCGTTGGATAGCCTGCGGCAAGGGGGCAACGGTCAGCTCAAGTTCCTCGTGACCAGTCGTCCATACTCTAATATAGAAGAGCGCTTCGATCAATCCACTATCAGGCTGGCTGGCGAGAGCGAATCTGGGAACCTGAAAAACGAGATCGACTTGGTGATCAAAGAAAGAGTTGCTGACATCGCAAAGAGGAAGAAATTGAATCAGAAGACTCGGAATAGACGTCAAGAGCGTCTGATCGAGACAGAGAACAGGACGTATCTCTGGCTGCATCTAGTGCTGCCAGGCCTTGAGAACACGCTGATTCGGAATCCCAGCGATGTGGACCTTGAAATAGACCGGTTATCAAGCTTGGACGATGCATACGAAGCTATCTTGAACCGCAGTCCCCGCCCAGAGCAAGCGCGAAGACTACTCCATATCATAGTGGCTGCTGTCCGACCTCTTACGGTCCACGAGATGAACATAGCTTTCAATATCAGGCGAAGCGACAAGTGCTTGGATGCTATGGACCTTGATCCCGAAGGCGCTTTGATCAGCCATATCAAGAACGTATGTGGGCTCTTTGTCAGCGTTCATAACTCCCGAGTATATCTATTACACCAAACAGCTAAAGTTTTCCTGGTTGGCCTTTCCCGCCCTGATCGAGGTCTGCATGGAGCGACCCCATCAGCAACCAAAGGCGACGATAATTTCTATCGTTTCCTACGAAAATACCTTCATAAAAACGATCTGGAAGATGATACCATGCTGGAGCAGACAACACCAGAGCGGTCTCGGCCGACTAGAACGGATACTTCCAACGTAGAAAACTGGAAGCATTCGTTAACCCTGATCGAATCACACCATGTACTCGCAGAAACTTGTCTATCTTACTTGTCATTCGATTTCATGGATGAGCCTATAGACTTTACATATGAAGAAGCGCTCTCTTACTCAGACATGAATTTGGACGCTGCTGAACGTGACAGTATCGCGCCCTCAGATGGGTTGGATGATTGGGACGAAGGTAGTTCGCTATTTGCCGTGAGTGAGCCTATGCATCGAGACCACAACCACGTGCCACCTTCGAGCGGTCGTTTACCTCGCGATCAACTGTCTTCCTCAGGTTGTCCCAGACACCATGCTCGAGAAGATTCGTTATCTGCTACAGGTGGGCAAATGTGTCTAGAATGCACTTATGAGCTACCTTCAAGCGGTCCGGCACCTCACGAGACGCTCTTTAGCTTGGGTAAGCCTAGGGATTCCGCCGAAGATGATCCGCTCTCTGCGAGATCTACGACTATCTCTGTGGGCGAACGGTCTTTGGTTCTCTCGAGCGATCTTCTACCTTACGAGGAAGAAAGAAGAGACTTACTTTCAGAGGGACATGACTTTCTGCAATACGCAAGTCAGAATTGGGCATCGCATTACGAAGCGGCTCGGCAAGATAATAGTCTTCAGGCGACGTGGCTCTCCTTTTGCATCCCAGACTCGCCCAAGCTTGCCAAGTGGAGTTTCTTGCAGAGGAATCATGTAACGAGGATTCCGGCAAACATCTCTCAACTGGCGCTAGCCTCATCCTTCGGACACAATAGAATAGTTGCCCATTTATTGAACGAGAACGCTGACATCGAAAGCCGAGATCCTTATGGCTGCACACCCCTCATTTGGGCGGTCAGACGAGGCAATGAGACCACTGTTGATCTTTTACTCGCGAGTGGGGCGCTCGTAAATTCTGAAGATCTCGAGGGCCAGACGTCGCTATGGTTTGCGGCCAAGCTCGGGGAAGACAAGATAGCTGAGAAGCTAGTTCATGGTGGAGCTTTCGTTAATCCAGAATTAAAGTTAGAGAGCCCAGAGAGCGTCCAGGACTTTGACGATATGGGTCGAAATTGGAGCTCTCCACTAGCCGCAGCTGTCACCGAGGTTATAACCTCGCGGTTTGCAAAGTCTAAAGAAGCCAGCTACTTGAACGTAATCCGCCTCCTTCTTGATCGGGGAGCCGTTGTGGATTCAGGAACCAGACAGGCTTCACCATTGTTGCTTGCTCTAGAACCTTCGACTGTGAGTGTCCGTGGGCAAGAAGAGATCGTCAAGTTGCTACTGCACAAGGGAGCCAATGTCGATATACAAGGCACTGAATGGGGCTTATCGCCTTTGCATCGGGCAGTGGCCATTCGGTTGATTCAAATGATTCGGCTTATTCTCAAAGAAAGGCCTATGCTAAATTTGCGAGACTGTCGGGGTCAGACACCGCTACACACGGCCCTCTCTATGGCCTCCGGGATTAATGTTGAGACAATTGTCCAAATGCTACTCGAAGCGGGAGCTGATCCAAATGCCACGCGTGACGATCAGGACGTCACCGAACGCTTTGGTGAGACCCCTCTCTTCTATGCCATCCAGAACAGGCGGTATTCAATGGTGCCGGTGCTACTCGAAGCAGGCGGCGACCCTAATATCGGTAGCTATAGAGGAACAGCCCTGCATGCAGCCGCGAGAGCAGCCGAGATAGAATGCGTTAAGCTGCTTCTCAAGGCCGGAGCCGACGCAAACTCGAAAGACGGTCACGATCGTACCCCACTCGACGTGGCACAGGAAGCGTTGGAGGGTGAGCAGAAGAGCAACAAGCAGCAGGAGATAGAACCACTGTCGGAAGATTTCATCCTTAGCCTTCGAGACCTGGAAGCTTTGATGAAAATTGTGGAGCTTTTGAAACCGGTTACTGCAGAGCGTGATGGCACGCGCAGATTCGCACCTGGTTACCAACCCTCAGAGAGCGACTCGTTTCCAGGCCCCCTTGCCGCCCATCCACCTGGTGACCCAGGCTTCGAGCTCAGAGCCAACAGGTCCATCGCCATCAATCAAGTCATTGTCGCCACTCTCGGTCAAACAATGAGAGCGGAATCTTCAAGACGACTCAGACGTGAGCAATAGGCCTACCGCAAGGTCAATGCATTCGTCTCTCTTGACTTGCTTATCTACTCCGTTTTGCTCCTCTGGCCTAGACAATAAAAAGTTAGCCGACTTCGTAATAATTTTGAGGATCTTTTAGGTGACAGGATGTCATACACGGCTTTCGCCATATGCGTACTAGCAGCAAAGGAGATGCTGCGAGTTGGTCGGTTGCTTGAACGCCTCCTTATGTAGATGCATCTATAGCGCTTGCTTTTGGATTCACAGAGGCCGTAGCTGTAGCCCACAAACGCCGCGGTGGGTTCCAATGGAAAATGCAAAGGATCCCTTGTTCTGCCTTGGCATCAGAAGTATCAAAGCACAGCGGAAACACAAAAAGCCTTGTACACAACAAATAGTCTGCCAACCATTGCCTTCAAAATATAATCAAATGGGTCCCCAGTCTCGTTCAAGCTTCAATTCATCCATGAATATTCCTTCAATCCCGCTTCTTTGTTCATCTATTTGACAAATTCCTACTCTATCTACGCAATCGTTCTCCCCCGCATCACGCACCTCCGACGCTTCGAAAACAAACAACAAACAGAACTAGATGGCGAGGAAAAGAGACGGGACTGTGACTCCGTATTAACATTGCTCTTCTCGAACGAAAATTGATTTTCCAACTCTTGTTCAGTAAGATCCGTAACAGTAGACAACTGAGGGTCATTGGTGCACTAATCGACTTCTAGGCATGGACTTGAAAGAGGACGACTTTGCCCACATAAATTTTTCCTGAGTCGTTGCTGCATGCATCTCTCTTACTACATCAACGCTTCTGGTTCCTTCTCTTCTACTTTTACTGACTTCTGCGCTTGCGATTGATTTTAGCCTAAAATATGATACATGTCTTGCAGGAGCTATAGAGAGAATCGGGATAGTAAATTTTGTGGGGCAGACTCTCTTTGAAAGTTTTATCCGTGCTATGACAAGATCGAAATAGAGGATGGAGATGTAGTTTACGAGCCGGTGTGAAGGATGCTGTGCAAGGGATCTATGCAGCTGCCCGCCGTTATCCGTGGGATTGGCGTGTCAGGGATAAAAGCGCGAGATGGAGCTTGTGGACCAGTAGAAAAGAGAGATTTGAGAGAAATAAGAAGACCGTGCACGCCATATCGATCTTCTACAGGCCATCTCCAAAAGCATCGAAAACCGCACGATTCAGACGACCTCTCGGCTACTAGCGAATCCCCAGATCAGCACCCACAAGAGAGATGTTTTGCATACGCTCTAGGTATTCATGCAAGTCTACGATGCCATTCACTCTAGAAGGCTTTCTATTCAGATAAGCCTTTCCCATCGCAAAACTGTACAACCGCCCACTTCCCGCTCCAAGCCCACTCCCTGCAACCACTATCGCCGCCGCCACCCTCTGTCTGACGGAGCTTCTCATCCTCCCCTTCAGGCAGGCCAACAACAACATCGGCCTTGCATGTTCGCAGCGCGAGAGTCCGGATGCCGGATGCTAAAGGCCCTATAGCAGTCTTGAAAGGCGTGGTTGGATCCCACATTGCGTCTCCGGTTAACTTGCGGTAGTTGAGGTCGCCCTTGAAGATCACCAATTCGCTGTCTTGTAGGTCTTTATACAGGGTGGGTTCGGATTCTGGCAGCCTCCAGAAGCTGCCTCCGTGGGTCCAGAAGCGGTTGGGACGGATGGTTAATTGGCCTTCTTGATGGAAGTTGCTCCACTGCTGGAACAGGAATGAGAGTTCTGTTTCTTCTTTGTCTGATAAGGGCAATGGCGTCTTGCCAGACAGCTTGTCGTCATCGGAGAGCGCAGAGTAGAAGCCTTGTGGGTTGGCGAGAGCGTTCAGAAGCGCGCCGAAATCGGCAGGTAAGACGTCGGAGACGAACCAAGGGATGGACTTGGGGTGGAGGATGACCTGGCTAGCTAGACCCGCGGATAGTAGATAGCCGGCGAGAATCAAGTCGACAAAAAGCTCGAACCCAGCATTGTCTAGTATAATATCGACACGGCGATCTTGATTCCCATTTTTCTGGGCGGTTTTCAGAGCTTGATAGGCCGCTGGCAGATCATTGACCACGATGTTCTTCTCCGACTCCTTCCTTGCTTCCGAGCCTTGCAGTTTTTGTATATCCTCATATGTCAGGGATGTCAACAGCGATAGATCCGTAGCATTGCCCCAGAGGCAGATCTCCGACATTTCCATGAATAGCGTTCTCTCCGCCTCTTCAAGTTCTTCAGACGACTTCGACTTGGCCTTGCCATCGTCCAATTGTGTAACTAACTCTTTGTACTTCGCGGCTAGTTCCAGGACTGCCGGTCTTGACGATCTGAAGGTGGACATCTTCTGCCTCGCGAAGACATCGTAGCTTCTCCAGTGTGAAGACGGGGCGAAAAGAGTGCTCATACGTCTATCTTGGCCATTTCAGCTTTGTACTAGGGTAGTATAGACCGCCCTATATACCGGTAAAGGTAGCATTCTGCGTATAGCCATGGCACATCGAACCACTTGGGCGAGCCGAGCACGTCTAGCTCTTTATTGTACCCTTCGATGTCCGGCTGTCCATCATCGATCAACGGCCTTCTCCTTGGTCAGCGGGTCGCCCATCTTGAAAGTGACATCGTCCCTACGTCATTTGACGATTGTGCTGCAACTCATATTTCAGCTTAGCCATTCCCTTCAGGATGGTCTTTCCTTCCTTTCGCTTCTCTTCGCTCTCGCAGACTACGATGGCTCGATGAAGATCGTCAATAGCTCCGGTCTTTGATGGTCAGCTTTTAACAGGCTAGATCCCAAGCCACAAGGAAGAGACATACCAGAATGACTGGCCAGCGGTCTTTAGCGGAGACGTGTGCAAAGGAGGCAGTGTCCGATGTCCGGTACGGTACTGCAAGGCGTTCAGTATGCTGGTAGGCAACCACGACATACACATACGTGTCTTAGTATCGGATTCCATGTTATCCTGGAGCCTGAAATCTGCGATGAATTGTCTGGTATATAGAACCTACATTGCAGCGAGTAAGTACAAGGCTCGGAGATATGCGCCTTATCCCCGACACGCTAAGGTTTTGCCTGCGGACAACCATCATAGTTCAACTTGTTTTGTAAAGCTAGCCCAGTCAAAAAAGTGCATGTGATCTACACAGCTTTTACGGTTTCGACGAACACCGGGAGATTTGTTGCATGAGGATAGGATCGTCGCTGTGAAGTTGGTAGGGATCTCCTGCGAAGACTAGATCTCGTTTCGCTCTATGGAGACTGATGTTAGACAAGCGTCCCAGATCACATGAGCCAAATATAGACGCTAATGTGGGGCCATGACACTGCCGTTATCCTCACGACATGATCACTACCTTTTCTTCGGACGGAAAGAATAGCAGTATTACAGTCGAGAACAGTAGCCTCAACAATGCCAGGCACCGTCGTGAGCTCACAAGATCTTAGAGGCTTCTATCGGTGGCTTTCTGAAGCGTCGGTTGACCAACTAGGTCGATGACTGACGAAAACGGATAACACTAGTTTGAAGTGCCTCAGCTCCCAAAATACTCGCATAGAGTGTCAACACTAGGTCTTAGAGCGGAAAGCCAAGCTTGCCCAAGATCACTTCTCGTTACGTCCCGAAACATAACACTTCGTAGCTGTTACGAGGCTGCCTCCCTCTGAATACTCCGAAGGTGACGTGGCGTTGCAAATATTTAGTACAGCGGTCCTTCGACTACGTTACGCTGCCATAAAAAAAAGCACCCATGCCCGCGGTACAGCACCTGTAACGTCAAAATACAAAAACTTGATGCTCGAACATTCAGAACACCACTAAGCATGCAATCATGGTACTCCCTAATCACCGATATGTTCCACCTTTTCTCTAGGAGGTCCAATTATCCACGCTGCAGTGTATTAGATGCTGGCTTTGAACATGCGGACGACAAGGCGGCGCAACTTCGATCAGCATATGAGAGGCAAGAAAAATGTGTACTCTTCAGCAAACTTCCATGGGAAGTACGGAACAATATCTACAAGCTGCTTCTGGTATCTGAAGAAAGTATTACTCCTGAACGGCAACTGCTTGGCGCATCGAATGCCTTTAAACAAGATTTTCGCGACGGTAAGCCTACCACAGGGCTTGATGTAACTCTTCTTCGAACGTGCCGTGCAATCTATCGTGAAGCCTTACCCCTACTCTACGAGAAGAACGTTTTCAAGTTCAACAAATGTTTGAGCACGTGGAAATTCGAAGACACTAGACCAGCGTGGGTTGAAGAAGGTGCGTGTATTTTTGTGTTATGAAAATATTAGGTTGAGCGAGAACTGGACTTTCTAATTCAGGCTGGCCCCTTACAATATTAGAATATCTTAGTATATCTATTTACGGGCAAGCATAAATAACAAATATGACGATTGCCGCCTCCCAATACAGGGTTTTCTTTGACAGGAACTGGCTAAAAATTGGTGCAGAGAAGCTTGACAGATTTTTACAGATCTTATCTAGTACAAAGCCAGTGTATCGGTGAGTGGGACGGTTTACCCTTCTGCGCCGTGTAACGCTCAGTATGGTACCGAAGAGCAACATGATGATGCATTCTGAGAAGTTCTGCGATCTTGATTTCGAAACCTTACGCACGGATATGTCGGGTTTCCCATCTCTTGAGTACCTCGATTTCGATTTTCACAACTCAATCCGCACCGAGCCAGATCGCTTGATGGTGAGGCCTTCAAAGATAACAGTATTCCAAAGAGCTTAATTATGACTAAACCTAGGTGCTTCGCGTGATCGGAAAAGTGAAGACATTTGGCCCAAAGAGGGATGATGGTACGGCTGTGGGCCTTCGGAAGCTCACAATCAGAGGCCTGGATCATGAACCGCTGCTCGAAGGACTACGATGTCTTTTGGCGCCAGGGGGCAAGTACGTTGTCGTGTAAGGAGGCGCCAATGGCGGTGGAGACTTGCACGTTTGGGGGTCATCCAGCCTACATTGGCCACAGTGGCGGTAAGACCAGCGAACCAAAACTGGCTTATTTACGAATCTAATAAACACTACCATACGTCAGGTCTCTGAGCTTGTCTAACTATAGAACCTCCCTGTATTACTCGAAAACTCTTTTACGGAAGATGGCAAAATGGCACTTCTGTATTCGCAATTATCCAGTACCCTTATAGTACTGACTCACTAAAGGTGAATAGGAAGAGAAGTGTTGTCATACCCTGGTGTAGAGTCACTTATGTATCAACTGTGATGTCCAGTTCACAGCTGGAATCTGAAAATCATCACAAAAATTTAGCAAGTTTATCTAAAGTACGAACAATATGTACTTTCTCTTGCGCCTAGGTTTTTTCTGTCTTCCATTTAAAGATATTGCACTCGACGACCAACATGGATACATCGACATGTATTAAAGATACTACTACTAGCAAACCCAAATCAGATCATGAGCTGAACATCCCTAAGAATCAATTGTCGCAGAGTCTGACTCAGGCCTACGAAACGCAGTCAGACTCTCCCTACCTCGGTCTCCTCCCCGCCGAAGTCCGCAACGAGGTCTACAAGTACCTCTTGATCTCCCCTCTCACCATCACCCCCGAACGTCAAGCCGTCGGTCCACTCAAGCACTACTCCAAATTTACAACCTGCTCTCAGCCCGCCCTTGAGATCGATGCCACGGTGCTTCGTGCTTGTCGAGCCATCGCCTACGAAGGCTACCCAGTCCTCTACGGGCAAAACACTTTCTCCTTCAATTCTCCAACGGAGATGAAATACTTCAAGCTTGGTGGATTAGAGAGCGGGCGCGGTAGGTGATCACTGCCTAGCCAAACCTCCAGGATGCATTGGAAGGCGAAACTAATCGCAAGCGCAGACTACACCACAACAAAGACCAAAGCCTTCGGTCTTAATCCCTTAGCAGGTTTAGACGGACGGCTCTCGCTTATGCGTCGCGTGAAGCTAGATATGTCAATGGACTTCTTCTATCCAGGATTCGGGGCCATGCACCTCGCTCATTGCTGGCGGCGGATGCTCAACAGAAACATGGCACGCCTACGCCACGTGTCCGCGCTAACGCTTGATACCCTCCCACATCTCGACTGTCTTCCACGTCTTGAGTACCTCTACCTTGACTTCTCCGGACTGCAAAAATTAGATGACGAGAAATATTATGGAGTAAGCTATGTCCAATTATTCAAAATATACTTGCGTTGGGATTTGACCCGAACCACAGATGCTGCAACTCGTGGAGGAAATTCGGACACTTGGCCGAAGCAAGGAAGATGCTGCATGTCTGCAAGAAGTTTCCACCGAAAGTCT
>JAABUL010001238.1_pt1 | contig 49535 bp, 81 predicted proteins | sample 5559151 | NCBI WGS metagenome assembly JAABUL01 (sample SAMN10711876, study PRJNA513368) | rock metagenome | isolation source: Antarctica rocks | place: Antarctica: Victoria Land, Pudding Butte sud
CCCGCCCTGTGCCTAGTGGAGGAGGGTTTAGTGATGCCTTTGTCCTTGCACGAACATCGGTACCTGCAGCTTTTTTGTTGGTGCTCCGGCCGTGGGTGGGTGCTCCAGTACCTAGCCCATAGCAGTGCCGGTTGGCATACCTCCTGTAGCTTTGAATTGGTGGGGGGTGGTGGTGTGGTGGCGCGGCGTTGCCGCGCCACAGAAGCATGGAGCTACACCTTGAACCGAGCCGATTGAACATGATTTGGTGAACGTCGATGACGGATGATTGATGCCGATTTTGTTTTATTGATGGACCACATGCCTGAGTTTGGGAGCCAGAGAGCCCAACTGTCCACTTTAATCTCTTGCAGACGACGACACGTAGCACAGGGTTTGGTTTCAGAAAGGTTTCAGCAAGGTTTCAGCAAGGCTTGGTTTCAGACAGTGCAACGTCCGGTGGTGAAACCGGCCTGATGTGCAGCGCGTGTGCATCGCGGGAAGCACGGCAGCAGCATGAACGTGGCAAGCGCCCCGCCGGCAGGGCCCAGCTTGCTGGTGACGCTGTGTCCGGAATTGGACGGAGCACCTGTGGCAGTGGCTGCAGTGGCTGGTGAGTCAGATGTAACAGTCAGTCCATTCATGCATGCTCCCAGCAAACGACCTTGTACAGCCCTTGCCAAATAGTTGCTTCGGTCAGGTTGACGGCTGACCGGCGATCTGGGCCATATGGGGAGGTGTCCAGAACGATACATTTGTGCTGGCCGGCAGCCTTGATCCCCCATTCGACTTGTCTGCCAGTGCTCCTTTGCAGACCGCTCGTCTCTGTAGCAATTGTGCTCTGCACTGAGGCATTTTGGACATCTACTGGTTCAGAAAACTCACCCTGCATTGAAATGACACGTGGTGTCTGTACGACAGGGTTCGTGCTTAAACCTCAGGGTTTCGCCGTAGTAGGTTTCGCATACGGTTTCGCAGGTTTCGCCTACGGCTTGGAGGTTTCGCAATCACGCGAAACCTCCACCGCCGCTGCCGCAGCTGTTCAAGTCTCTGCCGCCGACAGCCATACTTTTGCAGAAAAACAACCGGCCATCCGAAAGCTCACAGGCCTATCTGAGGACCATCGCACGCTTGCAGTGCTACAACCTGGTTTCCTGCCCGCTTGCCCGAGCCCATCAGTGCTAATTAACTCACTAGGTGTGGTTAATTAGGTGCGCCCCTCGCTTGATGTTGCAGCCGAACTCAGGGCTGCGACGTGTTTTTGGAAGGAACAAGACCCGTGCTCATGCAGGACGCCTGGAACGTGCTTTTGGAAGCTTTAGCAGGGCATTTCCCAGCTTGGGGTAGGGAATCAGGGCAGATATAGGGTTTCGCATCTATGCGAAACGTTTCGCCGACGGTACTTTTAGTTTCGCGTTCCGCATTTCACGTCTGAGGTTTAAGCACGAACCCTGCTGTACGAGGCAGATTGCCTCCAGCAATCTGTCTGCTTTAGAATGTCGGACGAGCGCCAAACTGTTGGTCATGCACCAGTTAGGGAGCTCATTATCGTGTGAGGTCGCGTAAGGTCGCGTCGATAACGCGACCGAGCATACTACCTCTAGCGTACGGTTCATATTCGACACACAATACCGTTTGCAGCTCTCCCCTTCACAATTTCATAGCCTCGACGTTTGTAAGCATTCAGAAGATCAGTCTGCGGCACACTTCCAGCCTTTGCGGCGATTGCACAGCCACTGCACGGCTATTGCACTGCGCCTGTCGATCTGCACAGGAACGTGCACATCAATCCTCTGACTTATCCCTTCTCGCATCTGCCTGCCAAGGGCATTTGCTTCAGTCTCTGCAGCACCCACAGCATGGCGCTCACAAGGCTGGTCTCTTGTCGTGCAGACGTTTGCGGCAGTCATCTGGACGTTTGTAATGCTCACCACGTTTGGAGCCCTTCTGATGACCTTGCTGTCCGACACCTATCTGATCCCATCGCAGCGCAGTCGCCGCCCTGAACGACGCACGCTTGCCTTGATAAATCCTGTGCTGGTGTCACTTGTGCGCCTTCATGCTCGAAGTGAAGCCCATCCTGGCAACTGAATGTGTGGCGAATATAGTAACCGAACTTCGTTGCCGCAGCTGCAAGTTTGCCACCCTCATGTTCGGCATCATCGCAATGGTCCTCTTGCACTAAGCCTGCAAGGTGGCGGCCAGCGTATTTGCCTACCTCATCATCACCGCCAACTTTGGCGCCGGCCTTCTTTCGATTATGCATGGGATAAGGCACGACCAGTGATCATCTGTTATCCCATGCATAATCGAAAGAAGGCCGGCGCCAAAGTTGGCGGCGATGATGAGGTAGGCAAATACGCTGGCCGCCACCTTGCAGGCGTAGTGCAAGATGACCATTGCGATGATGTCGAACATGAGGGTGGCAAACTTGCAGCTGCGGCAACGAAGTTCGGTTACTATATTCGCCACACATTCAGTTGCCAGGATGGGCTTCACTTCGAGCATGAAGGCGCACAAGTGACACCAGCACAGGAGTTATCAAGGCAAGCGTGCGTCGTTCAGGGCGGCGACTGCGCTGCGATGGGATCAAATAGGTGTCGGGCAGCAAGCTCATCAGAAGGGCCCCAAACGTGGTGAGCATTACAAACGTCCAGATGACCGCCGCAAACGTCTGCACGACAGGAGACCAGCCTTGTGAGCGCCATGCTGTGGGTGCTGCAGATACTGAAGCAAATGCCCTTGGCAGGCAGATGCGAGAGGGGATAAGTCAGAGGAGTGATGTGCACGTTCCTGGCAGATCGACAGGCGCAGTGCAGTAGTGGCTGTGCAATCGCCGCAAAGGCTGGAAGTGTGCCGCAGACTGATCTTCTGAATGCTCACAAACGTCGAGGCTATGGAATTGTGAAGGGGAGAGCTGCAAACGGAATTGTGTGTCGAAAATGAACCGCACGCTGGAGGTATTATGCTCGGTCGCGTTATCAACGCGACCTTACGCGACCTCACACTATAATGAGCTCCCTAACTGGTGCATGACCAACAGTTTGGCGCTCGTCCGACATTCAAAAGCGGACAGATTGCTGGAGTCAATCTGCCTCGTACAGACACCACGTGTCATTTCAATGCAGGCTGTGTTTTCTGAACCAGCAGAGCACAATTGCTACAGAGACGAGCGGTCTGCAAAGGAGCACTGGCAGACAAGTCGAATGGGGGATCAAGGCTGCCGGCCAGCACAAATGTATCGTTGTGGACACCTCCCCATACGGCCCAGATCGCCGGTCAGCCGTCAACCTGACCGAAGCAACTATTTGGCAAGGGCTGTACAAGGTCGTTTGCTGGGAGCATGCATGAATGGACTGACTGTTCTGACTCACCAGCCACTGCAGCCACCGCCACAGGCGCTCCGTCCAATTCCGGACGCGCAGCGTCACCAGCAAGCTGGGCCCTGCCGGCGGGGCGCTTGCCACGTTCATGCTGCTGCCGTGCTTCCCGCGATGCACACGCGCTGCACATCAGGCCGGTTTCACCACCATTGCACTGTCTAACTCACAGCGCATTTGCACCCGTCTTCCAGTTCACGGCATGCCCGCCGCCTCGCGCAAGCCCCCGAAGGTATGTCTCCCTGAGACGTTACGCTTTCGCCATATTCTTCAGCGCACGCCATTGGCATAAGTAGCCATGTCATACTTACATGTACGTGGCGCAGTGGTTGAGGGCTACGGCGGCGTTTGTGCTTGCCGCCGTGGCCAGCGGCCAGCAGCACGGCCAGCAGATTCGTGTGCGGCATGGCATTGCGGGCGCGCCGATTGCCTAACCGCCGCCACCAAGCCATTGCTGCCGCCGCAAGCCAGGGCGCTGGTGTCGCTGCGCCTTGGTGGCGGAACCGCGGCCGCCGCACCTCGGCAGTGGGACTGCCACCTCAGAGCGTGATGGGGCCAACGACCAGCTTGGCCACCTCATTGAACTTGGGCTGGCTGTACTTTTGGTACACGGCGGGCAGCGAGGAGTTGGACGCCTTGGCGTGGAGCGCCGCGAGCGCCCCGCCGCCGGCTGCAGCTGCTCCAGGGTGTACCCGCTGTGCTTCTGGAGGCTGCGCGGGTATGCCGACGCCCAGGGTCCTGCGGGGTGACAGACGTCTTTCGATGTCAGAAAAATCGAACAGAGGCTTGGCAACCCCGTCATGCGCACAGTGATTGGCCTCCCCCCGGGATGCGCTGGGCAGACATGCTGCGCTTGACTGAACCGTTGACACAGGACACTGCACATGTCTCACAGCCTCCACAGAGCAGACACAGGCAGTGTGTGGCGCGATACAAACATGCAGGGAGGATGGTGTAGGCGCGTACCGCTGTGCCGTGGACACGGCTGCCGCGTCGATCTGCGAGTACGAGTGCTTGAGCATGCCTTAGTCGGGCAGCGACAGTTCAACGAGGTAGCTTGCGACTGCCAAACATCGATCATATTGTGGCAGCCCGCCGCCTTCAGGAAGTGCCCCAGGAAGTTGTACGACGTCACCACTGCAGCAGCGCGGAAATCACACCGTCAGGTCAGATGACATAGAAAGTCGGCAGAAATGCAGAGAAAGAGAGAGGGATGGGCAACGAAGGCGGCATCCATTCTGGCTGCACCCTTGCATCACAAATGTCTGCAGCTGCCGCTGCGATCAAAGACGACGACTGCGCGCAAGATGCTCCTTCTTCTGTGGCAAGTGCCAAGACTGCTGCAGGGCAACGCTGCAGTTCATCTGCGCGCATGCAGACGGGTCAAGTAGAGAGCAGACACATGTCGAGTGGAAGGAGGTGCCTGTCTGTGAGGTTGGTCTTCGCGTTGAGCATGACCTGTGGCGTTTCAGTAATCACAGTGTTCTCTGATGATACCTAGACGGTAATCATTCGCAGCCAAGTTCAAGGTCATCAGGTCTCTATGTCCAGTGACAAACTCCGTTGATGAGCCCACCCACAACACTCCGCTTGTTTACACTCGTTGCAGCGATTTCCAGCAAGGTTATACCAGTCTCATGCGCATTGCTCAGTGTTACGTGTGAAAGGCTCTCTTGCTTTGGACGTTGTCCCCTGTACTGCGAACATTGCCTCCATATTGCCTCCATCTCGTCAGACCAGTTCCAGCTGGTCAGGCCGCCGCGCCGCCGACCTGCCAGCCGCCGCGGAAGGCGCCGTTGTCGTCATGCGGCAGGCGTGGCGCCGCCCAGTTGCTGCTGCTCTCGGGGCCACTGCTCCTCGCTGTAATTGTGGCCGCTGTCGTGAAAGTCGGCGCTGTCGCTACCCGGCTGCCCCGCAAACAGCTGCTCGTCGTCATGGCCGTCATATGAGCCAGCCACGTCGCCGCCGCCGTCGCGTCGCTGCTGCTGCCGGTCGGCCCAGCGGCGGTCGCCGCCGGCGCCACCGCCGGCCTGCAGCACAGACTGCCAGGAGGGGGCGCCTCGGGGGCCGGCGTTGGCGAGCGCCGCATCCCGCATCCGGATGTCCTGCGCCTGCGCCAGTCGGCTTTAGGTAGTGTTTGGGTTCTGGCCAAAGGAGAGCGTGCCCGTCCGGTCAAAAGCATTATGCGTGGAGTGCAGACCTCCAGATTGCAGCACGTGCGACGTGTGTCCTCCGAGCATAGGTACCGTGTCCTAAGCGCCTAACAGCGGCAGCACGCTTGCTGCCCTTGCTGCACAGCTTGCAGCATTTGCCAATCCTTAAGGCACCTGTTTGAATCGTTCTGATGCTGGACCAGTAGCTTTGAATCCAGCTGCACAGAGCCTAGCAATCGGAAAGCGCACCTGGCGGGCGATGGGCGTCCGCAGCAGGCGCCCAGGCTCCCAGACGCCGGCCGCATCCGGCTTGCTGCGATTGTTCTCCGCCCTGCAGACGCAGAATTGCACCACATGTCACACCCTGGCCGCGGAATCTCAGCAAACATCTGCTGAAACTCGTGTCCGCCACGTGTGCGGCATTTGCTTCCTCCTGGAGTCACATGCGACTCCAACGCCAGGATAACGGCTCGGGAACAGCGCTGCCTGCGACGCCACCGCGATACTTGAGACATTAGAGCATGTCAGATGTTCCCATTTGGCAACGCACCGCAGGGTGGCGCGCGCCCAGCGGGTGAGCTCCCGCGGGGACAGGTACATGACGCCGCCCTCGGCTTCCGCCTCCACATACAGCCGCATCCGCCGCAGCGTCGCCGCCACGCCTAGCGCTGTGGCATGCACACAGCGGCAGTGAGCTTGTGCTTTGTTTTGACTCTGCAGGGCGCAACTTGCATGGGGTGCAGCAGCCATGCGACTGGCGAGTGGCAAAGTGCTGCAGGCGGCGGCTTCTCTGCAGGCAGCGGCGAGGCCAATTAGAGGGCCCGATCGCACCGGTCTTCTCGTTGGCGATGTACTCGTCATATAAGTAGGTGCCGTGGTGCTGGGCCCGCTCCGACGGCGCCTCCGCCCTGCGGCTTTTCATTGAAATTCAAGAACAGCATATCGGGAAGTGTCCGGGAGCACCCAAACTCGGAAGGCCTCGCGGATGGGGGGTCTTCCAACGAGGAAGTGCGGCGCCGTCGCGGGGCGGCGGCTGCGGCTGCTCGTGCAACCGGACGACTGCCGTCCTCAACAGACAACGTGGCAGCCTGCCGAATGCAGGTGCCCTGTCATCAACCAGGACTCAAAAGTCGGAAAAGACCTTGCAGCCAACAGGATATGCTAAAGCAAGAGTCGGACCTGGTGTGGACAGCAGGGTCGTGCTCCAGGGTGCCGCCCGCGGTGTAGGATGGCGCAAACACGTCCTCCGGGTTATATGGCGGCACCAGGAAGGTGATCGAGTGCTCCACCTTCACCCTGCGCACAGCAAAAGACGATGCGTGAGGCGTTGGGGCTGCAGCGCGCTGGTGACTCGGAAGCAGCAGCAACAATCTGGCAATGGTTCAGGGTCCCTGCGTCCACTCTGCAGAAGCGGTGCAGGCAAGGGGGACTGGCGCACACGCTGCCCAGCTACTGCGCACATATTATGTGGACTTGGAAGGTGGCTTGCTGGTCGCGGTCTTCGAAAAGAGATAGCTTGAGAGCTGTCTCTGCATCCGCAGCTCCTAGATACTGTTGGACAGTACACTCACCGGGGGTTGCGGCGGCGCTGCAGGTGCTGCAGCACCGCCAGCGTGTACACCTCCGCGACGTTGGCGGGCATGCCCCGCATATCCAGAGTGCAGCCCTCCCCAAGCTTGTACCCTGGCAGCGCGCCCTGCACGGCAAGATACATCACGTTTCAGGGCTATCGGAAGCTTGATATTCTGTTAGCGCCAGTGCCCCGCATCTCCGGCGTGCAGGCCCCTCTGAGCTGGCAGCGTAATCTGTGAGTCGCAGCAGGGTTTCCTTCAGTAAGACAGGCACGCATCAGGCATCTGCACGAACACCTGCAGCCCCTGCAGTGCCGCGACCTGCTGTGCACCAAGGCGCGCATGGCTGTGCGACTTGCGCGCAATGACCATGTTCCCCACGTCACTCGCAGCAGGTTGGACCAAGCTTGGAACAAGCCTGCTGATGCCTTTGGCGCAGTCGGCCGGGACGGCGCACCATGGACATGGCCTCCTCCAGCAGCACGACGTGATCTCTTGCAGGTTGTACGGTATGTCGAGTGTATTTCATTCTAGGTGAATTTCTCTATGTTGCATCCAAAAACCGCATACCATGGAGATGGCCTCCTCCAGCAGCACGATGGCCTTCTCATCGTGGCTGCCCCACACGCCGCGGTCCGCCGCATCCAGCGCCGCCGCCGCGCTGCTGTGGCCGCCCAGTCCGGAGCCCGGCGCCTGCGCGGGGCACACAGAACAGATTGGGGTGTCTGAAGTTTGCCAGCTGCAGGCAGCACATACTTCTCGGTCTCAGCTCGTTCGTCAGTTTGCTTGGATCAATAATGTTGCATTGGAAAGGTTTTCCCCAGTCCCCAGGCACCTTGACTGCGCTCGGCAGACGCCTGAGCGCAGACGCCTGCTGGAAGTTTGCGGCAGTGCGTGGACATGCTCAAAAACGGGCGCACACCTCGAAGATGGACGGCTGGTGCGGCCGCTGCTGCTGCTTGGAGGCGGCGCCCGCCGGTGGCAGCTCGCGCAGGCAGGCCAGCAGGCGGTCGAGCACGTGCAGCCGCGGCGGCGAGCCCCCGGACAGAGCCTCGCGGTAGACGGCCAGGGCGCGGGCACGCCAATCGGCGGGGCTGGCGGCGGCCTCGGCCGTCGGCCGCGGCTTGCCACGCAGCGCTCGCAACAGCGCCAGCCCCTCCGGCGACCGCCTGCACAGAGATGTTCGGTGGAGGATGTTCAGGGGGTGGCTCTCATCTGTGTTGTTCCAGAATAGGTTTAGGGTGTTCAGCAGCGCCAGCCCCTCCAGCAAGTTGCAAGAACTGGTCAGGAATGGACTTGATATGTATCGGTTACAGGGCGTCTAGGGTCACTCCAGTAGCGCCTCCGGCGACCGCCAGCTCAGCACTTGAGGAGGTTCAACACGGAATTCAGCCATTGCGAGTGTGGGGCCTGCAGGTGAGGGTGCTTGCTAGATAAATGTCAGAGGCAAGTGATAGCTCGGGACCGTTGAGTTCCGAAACTGCAAGAGTCCCTCAAACAGTTGCCTGTCTGGTGGTCATCCTCCCAAGGACCCTGAGCCAATTTCAAGCTGCAGGAAACGGAGAACACAAGCTGCTGGCACTGCAGGTGCAGTCGGCTTAGCTGCTTTGTTTCGACTGCCATCGGTGCCAACACCCTCAAGCCAGAGGCGGACGGGCACGCTGGGTGCCAAAATTGAGCTGCAGGGAATGCCGCACATGTGGCTGACGAAGCTGCTGAGGCCTTACGAGCACTGGAAAAGAACACCAGAGGGGGAACGCACCGGGTGCCGGGCACGAGGGCGTGCGCGGCGGCGGTGGGCGGGTAGCCGCCGGGGCGCCACATTGCGCGGATGCAGTTGTAGCACAGCCGGATGAGCGTGAAGGCGTGCGCCTCGCCCACCGGGATGTGCTGCACCCGCATCAGCCTGCGACACGCGGCATGCAGTGGTGAGAGGTGGACCTTGCCGCGCCATTGAGGGGGACAGGTAGCGAATGAACGAACTCAATAGTCGGCACCCAGCTTCAGAACCAATTCTGAAGGGGCATGACAAAAAATCAAAGCGGATATCGAAAGGGGCAACGCACTGCAGGATGTCGAAGGCGAGCTCCGCCTCCTCGGCGCGCTGGCAGGCGTGCAGCGCCGCGGCGTAGGTGAAGGCGTCGGGGGGGTGCCCCGCCGCCGCCAGGTCCGCCACCAGGTCCGTGGCGTCGCCGAGGCGGAAGGCGCGCCCCGCGGCGGCGATCAGGGAGTTGAAGGCGTTCAGGCGCGGCGCCAGCTGCCGCGCCCGCATCGTCTGCGCGCGAAGCGAGTCATATATGGTGAGGCACACAGGATGATACAGCATGATAGGGCCAATAAACAGAAACAGGTCATCCTGGAGCACAGCGCGGAGGGTAGATGCAACGAACAATCAATAACAGTGCTGGTCGTCAGCTTGGACCAAATGTGCTGCGGCGGACTGCGGCCGCACCTTGTACACCTCAAATGCGCGCTTCAGCTGGCCGTTGGCAACACATACCACGATCAGCGACGACATCGTGTCCTGCAGCACAGCGTGGAGCGACTTTACAGTTGCAACGGTGGAGCGCTTGGTTGTTCAATGGCGAAAGACCAATTCAGAGTGAACAATCCTCTGCCACATCAGAGTCGCTGAAGAGGGCAGTCCCACTGCAGTCAGGACTGTTGTTAGGGTGCATCAGGGGCCAGGGATGGCGCGACGCACCGCGCAGGGGCGCAGGTTCTCGGCCTCCATCTCGTCCAGAAGCGAAAAGGCGAGCTCCACATTGCCGGCGGCGCCCGCGACCGACATCAGCGTCCCGTACAGCCGGGTGTCCGCCTCTACGCCGTTCCTGCACGGCTCAACTTGCGATGTTGGTGCCTCCTTGACACTTCATGACGTGTGTCTGTACTGGGAGCCGACACAGCATGTGCTTCTCCTGCCTGCTTTGCCTGCAGCCCATGGAACAAAGGGATACTGTGTGGGGTTCGATGAGTCAGCAGGAGAAGGGCATGTCTGGCACCTCTGCATGTCGGAGTAGATCTTCATGGCCTCCTCCGCGTTGGCGGGCTGGCAAGCCGCCTTGCAGGCGCTGATCGCCGCAGCATACACCACCCGGCTGTGCGTGACCTGAGGTGTGCATGGAGCTTGTCCTGCTGCATGACCTGCTGCTCCCGCTCGACTCGGCACAAAGCGCCAATGCAAGTGCGGGTCAGATGCTATAGAGATCACCAGAAGCCGCTTGACAATCGGCTTGCGGTGTGGATGAGGAGTCGCACCATTGGTGCGTTTGCATTTGAAGTATCACACCCGTAAACCCCTACCTTGGAGGCCATGGCGCGGCCGTAGACCTTGAGCGCCATGTCCGGCTTGTTGGCGCGCGTGCACGCGTCTATCAGCGCCGCATATGTGTGCGCGTCCGGCTTGCAGTGGTTCTCCTGCGGCGTGTGATGCAGCATGTTGAAAGTCATCGTAATGGAAGTATATGGCATGGGGAACCCCAACAAGGACACAGAACACGTTGCAATCGGGACAGGAACCCAGGACCTTCGGTCCGGCCTGCAAAGCTCGTGCAGGGTCAGCCGGCGGTAAAGGCGCGGGGCCGTCTGCGGCAACAAGCCAATGTGTTGCACACAGGACCAGCTGCCTTGGGGCTGGAAACAAGCAACGCACTTCCATGCCGGAGACGACCTCGAGGGCGCGCTGCAGCTGCCCGGCGCGCCCCGCCACCGTGATCAGCGCATTGTACACCACCGAGTCCGGCTGCACCCGCACCTCCTGCGGTTGTTTTGGAGTAGGCCTTGAGCATTGAAGCCAATCTCTCCAGCTTGACCATGTCAGAAAACAAAACAGTTGAACACCACCCGCACATCCTGCGGTCGTTTTGGAACAAGCCTTGTGGATTGTAGCCACACCTCCCGCCGTCGTTTTGGAACAGGCCTCGTGCATTGGAGGCGAAACTACCCAGCTTGACCACATCAGAATATTGGACAGTTGAACACCACCGCATCTGGCTGCGCCTGCACCTCTTGCAGTTGTGTGTTGGAACAGGCCTCATGAGGTGGAGGCACACCCTCAAGCTTGATGAATGCAGACTCGAACGAATAAACAGAGTTCCGCAAGGGTGTCTGTGGAGCGAACGCAGAGAGCTCATGTCTGCCATGATGTGTGAGGTGGGAGGCGTATTTCCGACAACATGCTTCCGACCAGCATCAGCTACGTGCGGACTCAAGTTTTGTCTCGTTGAGGGTATGGTCCTACGGTGACCCCTACCTTCATGTCTTCCTGCAGGTGCAAGGAGCGCTCCTATAGCGCCAGCTGCTCCCGGCTCAGGGTTAACACGTTCGATCTGTTGTCAGCAAACCCTGCTATAAAACCCCTACCTTCATGTCATCCGCCAGGTGGAAGGCGCGCTTCAGCAGCAGCAGCTGCGCCCTGGTGCAGGGTTTATACGGTCGTCCTGTGGTGGAACAGATCCTGCTATGAGACCTACCTTCATGTCGTCCAGGAGGTGGAAGGCGCGCTCCAGCAGCACCAGCTGCGTGCGGCGGTCGCAGCTCGGGCCTCCCGCCGCAATTGCGCCGCCGAGCGCGCTGATGAGGGCGCTGAAGACATGGCGGTCCAACCGGCAATCCTCCGCCCGCATCTTCTCGTACTCTGCCAGCGCCGCTGTTGCGTCGCCCGCCTCGGCGCAGGCTGCAGCGCGCAAGTGATAGCATGAGATAAGGATCGTGGTTATTCCCACCGGAATGCTCATCTCATGTCGCACTCCGCCAGAGCCGCCGTTGCATCGTCACGCTCGGCGCACGCTGCGGCAGTGTTGACGCGGCAGAGTGCGACAGCGGCTCCCAGTGCATCGCAGCAACTGCATGCTGCACTAAAGCATGTCAAACGTGCGGCGGACATGTGCTGCGCTCTGAGTATAGATCGCAGACTGCGTGGATTTTCCAAAATCAATTTCCCAAGGTTGAAAACAGTGTTTCATTCGCACCCTTGATGATGTTTGTGTACAGGAAGGTGTCGGGCCTGCGGCCCGTGGAGCGCCACATATCCGCCACCTGCAGCGCCGCGTGCGAGTCCCGCGCCGCCGCGCACACCGACACCTGCCGCCGCAGACGCTCAACTTGAACTAATCCGTGCCTGTGGCGAGCTTCAAGGTACTGATGGTGTCCAAATCATGAACGGAGACCATGACGGTCGAAACATCGCTATCGGATGTGCAAGCCCCCACCAGCATGGTGTACGTCTTCGCGTTGGCGGCGCCGCGTGGCAGCAGCGCCACAAAGCGAAGCGCTGCGTCCACGGCGCGCTGCTCCTTCGCCGCCGCCAGAAAGTGCTTCTGCCGCAGCCTGCGTCAGCGTCAAGAATCATCAAGAGCAGTGAATCACGAAAGGCGACCTTGGGTTGACGTGACTGTTCTGCATGGCAAACGGGCTGCCAGCAATAGTCTCAATATGGACCTTCCAGCAGGTGCTTTCAGACAAGCCATCGGCACACCTGGGGAGCACGTCGGTGCGTCGGGCGGCGACGAGCGCCTCGCACACTGCCAGCGCATCCGCCAGGCTGCCCCGGTTGGCTGTGTCGCTGAACGCGCACAGCAGCTCCATTGAATCGGCGCTGCTGGCGTCCAGTCCGAGGCGCGTCAGGACAAGTGGCGCCGTGACGGAACCCCTTCCGTTTTGCGCCGCCGCCGCCGCCGCCGCCGCCGCCGCCGCCGCCGCCACCGCTGCTGCGGGCAGCACGCCATTCACGGCGCCGTTCACAGGCACTGCAGTGCCGTTGACGTGGGTGGCGCCGTTCAGGTGGACCGCGCCATTGCTGGGCGTGGTGCCATTGGCTCCGTTCCTGCTGCCGGTGCTGGAAGGCCCACGGCTGCCATGCCGCTGCTGCAGGGGCGCGGCCGCGTCGGCTGCATCTGCTGCCCTGCCAGTAGCAGCATGCTGGTATGTGGCCGCTTCGGGCGGCGGCTGCTCGGCGGCGGCGTGTGTCTGCACGGCATCGATCGCATCATGCACCGCATCCGGCGGCACGCGCAGCGTCAACTCATCGGCAGCGACGTGCGCGTGAGAGGGTTGGACCGGGGCTGCAGCGTCGCCGTGCACACACTCCTGCGCGCTCGCGGCGACGCTGGGATCCTCAAAGCGGAACACGACGCTGCCGTCCCGCGTGACGTCAATGCTGCACCCCGCATACTTGATTGCAGGTGTTTGCGTCGTGCGAGGTTTGGCCGTCCGAGGCCTGTGGCGGATCAGGTAAGGTCAGTTTTTGGTGTAGCACGAGACTGCTGCCCCATGTCACGCTGTGGATCTCCGACAAGAACTGAAAGGTCAATCACGCAGTCTGCGCCTGTAAGGATCCAACAGAAGTGTATGCATCCGAGAGCATCCCCAGAATGCAGGAACAATGGACCGGACCTGCTCAGAGGCTGTCGGTTTGAAGGCTGCCTGGGCTGCTGCGCATGGCTCGCGCTCGCAGCTGCATGACAGCGCGCTACCCGACGCTGCTGCACAGGCTGCAGCAGGCGATCTGCTCGATGCTGCATGTTGTCGTTGCGCGTCCCGATAAAGCACAGCCAAGCCTATCTACTCCGCGTGTGTGCTCCGCTCCCGGCGAAGTTTGTTTGCCGTCGAGCACGGGTCGCGACAGTCAGATCCGAGGCCAAAGACCGACAGAATGACATGTAAAAGTCATGCTGCGAAGGGTACAAACCAGCGCAGCCGCGCAAAACACTTTGAGCATTCCGGAAAAGTGTGGCCGGAAAGCCCAGAGGAATACTTGGTCAAGACACATTTTTTTCCGTTCGGCGACCCTTTGTCATCCTCTCGTTTCCAGCACACATTTACAGCATACAAGATCGCAACACAACGCACAATATGTAAACGGACTAAATCCAAAGGTGCTCGCTGAGGTGCGGCCGGGCCCACGCACATGTGGGCACAACGGCCATAGTGACCGGCGACTAGGCAACAAACTTGCGACACATGCAATGCTTCGGCATGCGGGATGCGCGCTGTACATATTCTCCTGCACAAAGGACACTATCTTGTGGACTGCTACAAAGTTGCGACAGAGTCTAGTATACAGATCTGGCAGGTCTTCTTGCTTGGCGTACCACTCATCATCCGGCCCATCCTTGAGCGGCCGCCCTCTCCTCCGCCACTCGTGGCGACGAGCCAGGCAGCAAGATCAGGCAGCTGACCCTGATCGCCACTTGAACTTGCCAGACTCAACATTCTGCCGGCAGCTGCTGGCCTCGCGCTGCAGCCGGCTCACTTGGGCGAGCGGCAGCAGCGGCAGCGGGTGCCACCACGATGACCGTGTCTGCGGACCACCTCGGCAGGCCGCCGCGGCCTCAGATGATGTCCATGCCGGCCCAGGCGCAGGCGCCGGTGCCGGTGTGGCGGATGATGGGCACGGCGCGGGGGCGCAGCATGTCGCGCTGCAGCGACACCACCCGCGAGATGAGCTGCAGCAGGTCCGTCTCCTTGCGCCCTAGCGCCGCCCGCAGCCGCCTGCGACCATTCCAAGGCTTGCGACATGAGCGCTGATACCGGAATCGTAGTCGACAGCCCCACAGGAGTTGCTGCTCGCCGTCTGGTCAACAGCATCTGTCGTTCAGTTACCTGGCTGATGCTCGACTGTGAGGTCCTTACCAGGTTGCATTTGTGTCGGCCAGGCACCTGCTGGTGCTTCAGCAGCTGTACAGCAGGGAGGACAGCACGGCGACGCTTGCAAGTGGAACAACCTTAACATCCCTTAACCGATTGGTAAGGGACCCCATGTGTGCCTGGAAAGCTATCCCAACACGAAGTTTGTACCTGTTTGTGGTGTAGCTGCTGTACAGCAGGAAGGACAGCATGGCGACGCTGGCCATGGAGGCGCCCAGCGCAGCGCGCTGCCAGTCCATGCAACGCAGCCGCTTGCCCATGAACGCCGCCGGCTGCGCGAGCTGCGGCGGCAGCGCCGGCATGCGCATGTACACCACCCGGCCCCAGTCCTGCACGCAGAGGCGGGACGATTCAGATTCATATAAAGGCTCATGATTGTCCTCAAGGCGTCTCGGAGCAGCAATACTTGCCGACAGCCCAACAGATCAACCACCCAATCGGAGCTGTGCAAGGCGTCTCGAGACCCTCTCGCAGACTTACAGATGCTACCGCACGACTCGGCATGCTATGATGGCTGCCCCACGGCCAGGCGCGCACCTGAAGGGTGTCCCACAGGCGCGTGAGGGCGGCTGACGGCATGCGACTCGACAGGTACGACTTGAGCGAGGCGAGGAAGGAGTCATCGCTGCCCGCTGCATCCACCGCCAGCCCATCGGCTTGGCTGTCTGCAGAGACAGTGGAAAAGGTCTCAAACGATAGAGCACTGGAATCTGACAGGAGTGCAACTTCAGTCGGAACTTGAGTCGAGAATTGCAGTATCTTTCCGATCTGCACAACAGCCGCTGTGTGCAGCCTGGAGGTGGCAAACAGCCAGGATCTCTTGCTGCGTACCTGGGTCTGAACCTGCGCCTGCCCCCTGCGCAGCCGCAGCAGCGGTGATCTCTTGTTCGCCAGCCTGCAGTCCAGAACACATGAACGTCACGACGTGATTGGGATGCCGGCGACGCGGCGCGCTCCCCTCACCCCAGCAAGCAGGGCCGCAGCTACCAAGGCAGCTACGGACAGAGGTTATGTGGCGTATCACCGACGAGACCTTTCAAGCCGAAGCTCCACTCTGCAGACTCGACAGCAGACATTGCACCAGCACAGCATCGCTGTTGGTGCAGGAAAACGCTATGCACTAGCTGCAAGGGTGATCAAACTGCAAGGGATGATAAAAAGCGCACCTCGAGGTGGGCCAGCGCCTGCTGCAGCACCGGGTGCGCCTCCCATGAGGCGCCGGCACCACTGGCCGCTGACGCCGCCAGGTCCGAGTACGACGAGCCCAGCGGGCTGGCGCCCTGCGAGCCGCCCGCCAGCTGGTGCACGCCGGACGAAGCGAAGGACACCGCCAGGCTGCCGGCGCCGCCGAGGCCGCCGCCGCCGCCGCCGAGGCCCGCCGCCGCCATCTGCAGCTGCTCCGCGAAGCTGGCCTCAAGGCCGACCTCGGAGGTGCTTCCGCCGCCGCCGCCGCCGCCGCCGTTGCCGCCAGTCATGGCGGAGGAGGCCAGGCTGTCGCCCGCCTCGTGCTCGGGCAGCGCCTCCAGGTCGGGCAGCGACGGCGGCAACGCCACCGCGTCGGCATCAGAGCCCGAGACCGGCTCGCCGTCCGAGGCGAACACGGGCTCGCCGTTGGAGCCGGAGCTCGGCAGCGCGAAGTGGTCGCTCAGGTGTTCGAAGGAGTGGGCCGAGCCGGACAGCGGGCTGGGGGAGGCGCTGCCGTCCGCGCCGGTCGCGGCGGCCAGCTGCTGCGCTGCCGCCGCCTATGTATCCACATACTTGAAGTTACAAGGTTGATTAAAGCCACTGGACACTGCAGTTGATTAAAGCAGCTCAACAGGGCCTCCCGAGTGTCCTGCAGTTGCGACAGCGTGTTCAATCGCATGTTCACCTGCACGATTTCACACATACCAAGAGAATTGCATTGCCAAGCACAAACACACAGTAGAGGAGGTCTTCAAAAAGATCACCTGGTCACCGGCGTCAAAGGCCTCCGGCGGCTCCGGCGTTTCAGAGCGCCGCGGCGACTGCAGCGGCGAGGCGACCGGCGTGATGCTCACCGTGACTGCGTCACCGCCGCCCGACACAAGACGGACTTGGACCTCCTCTGCTGCAGCGTCACCCTCTGATTGCGCTGGCCTGCAGTTTCCACAGACGCAATGAGTCTTGCATGTCATGTGGGGCACAAGACCTGTCTTGCGTTGGTTGCCTTCGACCCTCAGCATGCACGACAGGGCCACACCTCCATGCATGCACACGCCTTCTTTTTGCATCGGTGAGTAGAATTTGCCTTGCCAGCAACAGGTCAGGCAACAGCTTTGCTTGTAAGCGGGTACACATGCGCGATGCAGCCAGGGTGCGCACTTGGGATTCTCAGGCAGCAGCTCCCAATCCTCGCTGTTGGAGCGGCTCAGATACTCCTGCAACGGACCGCCGACCGGCGACAGCGGCATGAGCTGGCCCCAGTCCTGCCGCTCGCCCTCCTGCACGCCGCTGCTGCGCAGAGAGCCGCTTCTGCTGCCGCTGGCGCCCTGCAAGCGACAATGTTGCAGGTTTGCAAGACCTGCAAGGGCCTGTCGAGAATGATGAGCGAAGACTCTGGGACTTGGCACAAATACATGTTTCAAGCACAGCATGCATGACGCAGTGACCCCACTGCGGATTTGCATTACCTGGCCGGAGACTTGCATTACCTGGCCGGAGACGTCTTCGTCTCCCTGCATGATGAAGCGCGTGCCACTGAGCCAGGTGCCGATGCGTGTAGTCCAAGTCTTCCCACCTAAAACGCACGAAACGGTGTCACCAAGCGAGAAAGAAGGGCATGGTGCTGCCTGCCCCGCCTCCTCAGATCATCTTCAGCCTGTGGGTCAGCTGGTAGGTCGAAGGCTCAGGCAACTGCAGGGCAAGCGTGTATCGATGAGGTCTCGAACACAACTAAACACGCTGGTGACACGGGCCGCTTGATGCGGTATGCAGGCAGGTGGTGCTTTGTGCCTGAAATGCAAGGACAGCACAGCCGGAATACTTTGGTAAAGCACCAGCAAACGCTGCGCGTGCGTCAGTGTGGCCGTCTGAGCGGTACGATCCTCAAGCGGCTAGCTCTCTAGCTATTTGCGCAAAGAAAAGGTGAAGCGGAGTGTCGGAAATTCTGGGCCCCTTGAACCACGGTTCAAACCGGCCCCTCTGCCGGTGCAGGCGGAATGCGCGGCTTCAGCCCCTCTTCAATGTAACATGCTGAAGCACTGGACACGCCTTTGCTTTGGAAGACTGACGAAGGCTCCGGTCCATGCGTAGCGTACCCTCGTCAAGCGAACACAGAACACTCCAAACGTGGGCCTCGGCTTCGCGTTACCTCTCGCAATGGGTTGCACAACGCTGCACGCTATGAATCATGCGCTTTTGGCGACCCGCTGCAGCGGAGGATGCAGGATAAGTCCGCGTCAGCGCGCTGGGCCTGCACGTGGACGTGTGAGAAACGCACGCACACCTGGGTGAAGAGCCCGCGTCGCTTGCCAAATGCGCTGCTGCGCCTGGTTTGCCCCGCCCTACGCGCGTTGCCTGGTGCGGAACCACTGCAGCGTTAAAACTGGCTCAGCGTGCAGGCCATTGAATTGTTTCCCGCGGACTTCTTCCCGGGAGATTTCCAAGCAAGACCAGCGCTCATACCAAGCTGCTTTCATCTCGCATGTACCTGTCTAGACGAGTGAGATTGGCGAGCCGGGTAGTAGTGAGCGGCAACTCATGCGCAGCCGGAAGCATTTCCAGGCGACCATGCACTGAGGAGAGGTGCCAAACTTCACCACGGCGTCACTTCGTTTGTATCGCAACCCATTCTCATCAGTCCAGCGAAACGATCGTGCCCAATGAAGCTCGTGCGCACCCGCAGCTCATGTCTGGCGGCACCGGCGCAATCCAGCCAGCATGCAGCGCCCCTGCGCCTGCGCTGGGTGAGGATTGCTGCTCATGCCTCTTGATTGTCATGCCAAGCGCAGTGAAACATGATGGATCCTTTCGACATGCATGAAGGCATCACAAGCGGTCGCCATCTTGCAATCGCAGGAGTGTTTCACAGGGCGCAGGCCCAGCGGTAAAACAGCCAGATGCAGACAGCAGCAGCAATGCGTCGTCACAGCCGGTGGGTGTGTCTGTGTACAGACCAGGGCTAGAAGGACGCATGCAGTCAGGTAGTCGTCCTCAGGATCCTTAGAACGCTCCTTAGAACGCTTGTCTGATGCAACTGATGACTATGCGTGTGCAGGCGTTGCCGACGTCGCCGGCGTGCTGGTGCTCTCTGCCATACCCTTCCTAGCGGTGCAGGCTCTCGCAGAGAGTGACCTTGGCACCAAGCTGCAGGTTCGTCCTGGCACCGGATTGATCCCCTGCTGCTTGCCTGCACGCTCCTCTGCATCTCGCAGAAACCCTGCTGCCAACGAGGCCAGAACGCAAATCAATACCATTGGCTGCAAACCCCAGAACCTTCATTGGTTGCGTAGGAGGACTTAGAGGCAGCAAAGCCGCAGCGGAGAAAGGAGGCGCAACAGAAGGCAGCGGTGGCTGCGCAGGCGCGGGCAGACAGGTGCTCATCCGACGCTTTGCGCTCGAAAGTCATGTTGCCCTAGCTGCAGCCACTTTGGCAGTTGCTCAGGCATCCTCGGATGCAGTGCCCAATGCGGCACTGTACAGACCTGCTAAAATATCATGCCGCGCTCGACCGCATGTCGCTGAGTGTCGCTGGGCATTTCGCAAGTCCTGCAGTCAGCCTAGAATCTTCTAAATTACCCACACGCTTGCACTCACCTGTGCAGCCCGTGGTACGGGCCGGAGCGGCCGCGCTGGCTGGGGCCGATACCGTACAAGTACCCGCAGTGGCTGCCGGGGGAGGCGCCCGGCGACTACGCCTTTGACGTCGCAGCGCTGTCGGCAGAGGAGGTGCGCGGCTTTGCTGCAGAGCCGGGTACAGAGTGCTGCGCGGACGTGACGTCACGACCCGCAACGCTGTACAGAGGTCCTCCCAGCACTGCAGGTTGTCGTCGTTACAAGCGAGAGTGTCCACAGCGCCGCGCACGAGCTTGCAGCTATTGCCTGCAGGGCAGGCTCAAAAAGTACATTGAGCTACACCTCAGAAGCAGATCTAAAGTGTATGGAAAGATCTGAAGCATGATTGCGGTGCGCAGGGCAAGTTCGACAAGTACTTTGAGCTGGAGCTCCTGCACGCGCGATGGGCGATGCTCGGCATGCTTGGAGCCGTCATCCCAGGTGAGCCGCCGCTGCACCACCAGTCCCACAAATGTAACCTCAAATCACCCCTCGAAGCGGGGTGTCAGCAAAGCAACATCCGATCCGACTCCCCCACACAACGCCTGATCCTGGTTGTCCGCTTCTGAACGGCCCCAGAAGGCGTCGTTTTTGCATCCTGCTGAGTGCTCTTGCCTGACTGCATCCCGGCACTATCAGCCCTAAACCTCCCGTGCAACGCGGAGCTGCCACAGTACAGCGGCATCGCCGAGTTCGTAGAGCCGGTGTGGTGGCGGACGGGCGCCGTCAACGGCCGAATGCAGACTTTTGAGCACAGGCAATTGTCACCCCCCCTCTCTGGTTGCGCAGAGCTGTTGCAGTACAGCGGCATCGCTGATTTTGTGGAGCCGGTGTGGTGGCGGGTGGGCGCCGCCAAGGCCGCGGGCGAAGACCTAAACTACCTCGGTGTAGCGGGCCTGCGCATTGCCGGCGGGTACGGCATCATCATCATCGCCGTGTGCCAGGTGCTTCCGACAACAGCGATCGACACTTAACCACGCCCCTGCATGACTGGCCGGAGTTTGCATCCCGGAGGGCAGGGCATCCTCGTCATTGTGGTGTGCCAGGTTTGCTGCAAGGAAACTGCTACACAAGCAAGCAACTCTGGCGTGTCCTGCCAGCATTGCTGGGCTGCGCAAGGATCCAGCCGCAGGGATCCAGCCGGGACTTGGCTGCATGGGCATGGGCACATGCTTGCTCAGGAAAAATTCCCAAGCCTGCGGCGCCGTCGTTTGCCCTTGTCCAACATGCCTTCCAGTCTGTGAACCTCGCCCCAATTGTCGGACTGCCTCTGCAGGTGCTGCTTATGTTTGGGCCGGAGTATGCACGCTCTTGTGGCATAGAGGCCCTGGAGCCTCTAGGCGTGTACCTGCCCGGCGACAAAAACTACCCAGGTGAGCCGTTTGTCATGCTGTGCTGGCACCGCCGCCCGATAGGACTATCATTCGAAGACAGCTGCTGGCAGTATGTGGCGGCACAGCAATACCGGATGTGGGGTCCGCTCGACGCTGATGAATCGTGAACACTTGCGAGATGGCCCGAACTGAGCCTGCTCCGAGGCGCTGGCAGCCAACCAAAAAGCCTCCGAACTGGTCAATCAACTCCGCAATGAAGTCCAATTCGACAAAAACCTAATCCAGCCGCTGGTCCTGTCCCGCAGGCGGCTGGGCGTTCGACCCGCTGGGGCTCGCCAATGACGCGGTGGCCGCGGAGGACCTCAAGGTCAAGGAGATCAAGCATGGCCGCCTGGCGATGGTCGCCTGGGCCGGCTTCTTCGTGCAGGTGAGCGCTCCGACATGGCCGTCAGTGCAAACATTGCAGCCAACATGTTGCTAGGATGTGCCCAATGACACGCACTCCGGCAAGGCTTGGGCAGAGGGTGTCGTAGTCTGCAGATCCGCTATCTCAGAAGCGGTCTTGGGAAGCAACACGTGGCATTTGTTTCTCCAGTCATTCTAGACAATTGCAAACAAGTAGTCAACGTAAATGGCTGAATTAGGTTCATCTAATGTTTTTCATTCTGGCCGCAGGGCGCCGTCACCAAGACCGGCCCCATTCAGAACCTGCTGGACTATTCGGCGGATCCGAGCAACAACATCGTCAGCCAGCTGCGGAATTTCAACGCGGGGCAGATCACTGACCCGAACTAATGTGCACTTGCGGGTCGCAAGTGTTCCGGCTGTTTTGCGGGCGGTTTTGGATGAGGGTGTACAGTGAGCTGCTGATTTTGTGGGCTGAGGTGGATACGGTTTTTGCAAACTTTTGCACTCCAATATTTGATTGGCTCGAGATTGTTCACTGTACAGATTTGTTGTGTCGTCCCGTCATCATTCATCACCTCACACATGCAGGCAATGAGCATCTTCATGCTTCGATGCGGTCTGAACACCCACACCATTATGTCATTAATGCAGCTAAACAGAACCCCGTGTGTACAAGCTTGAATCACCTGCTTCGCGCCACTGTTGCAAATATGCTTCAACAGTCCTGATATGGTCTTGTCAACGCCGCCGGCAAGTGCATCCCCTGCATGACGTTGCGCGGCATGCGGGTCCACAACGGAGCCTTGCAATGGACTGCATTGCCATCCAGAGATCATTAGGAGTGGTTGAGACGACTGCCTGCTTGCACACCGGCCGCGCTGTTCGGAGCGCGGAGCGGAGCGCGGAGCTATCAGCAGCACTTCCTGCATGGCAGCGGCATGAACTTCAGGAGGTCTCTGGAATACAGACGTGACATTGTACATACAGACTCGACATCTTTGGATAACGCCAGAAACGTGCGAGCAGCCTCACATTTGTGAGTGGACAAAGGAGCCAGTCCGCCGGCGGGTTCACGGCTTGCGCGGCGCCGCGCTGGGGCGTCGCCGCAGCCGAAAGGCGTCCCGTCTGACCCGCCCGTGCGCTAACTCCTGACTGGCGCTAATTGCAGCTCTTCCAGTGATGGGGCACTGCTGTTGTGGCAGCTTCATCCTGAAACGTGTCAACAGTATTCCTATGAGAGCTGCGAGTATCTCTATGGCTAACATGCATGGCATTCGGCACAACAGATGCATGATGCCCGGCAACAACGAACGTGCATGGCATTCGTGCACGAGAGATGCACGGTGCCGGGATCGATGGAACTGAGTCCGAGTTGGACAGCACATTTAAGAGCGCGGAAGCTCACCCTGTGGAGGGCGTCCATCGCCACGTTTGCGGCAGCCAGCTGGGCGGCAGGGTCGTCCCTCGGAGCCCCAGCGTCCTGGCCAGCCGACCCTGCCGTGACGCCGCCACCGCCGCCGCCGCCGCTGCTGGTGAGAGCCCCGCCTGGCGGCTGCATGCCTACGGCCCGCGAAACCTGCTCGAGGCTGGCCTCCAGCAGTCGCAATGTGGGACGAGGCAGCCTCGGCCACCCTGTAGCCCTGGTGGCCGCCCAGTCGTGCACGCCGCTGGCCGCCAGCGCGATGCGGCTGTCGGGATGCTTGGCGGCCAGCGCCGCGGCCGACAGTCGGCCGACAGCACAGAGCATGCGTCTGTGAGCAGCAGAGTCGCCAGAACGCCGCGTTGGCATGTGCAGGGCTCCTTTCGCAGCGGCAGGATGGCAGCGCGCGCAGCACCTCCGTCAGAGCGGCCACCGCGCTCTGGTCTGCAATGACGCCACACGTCTGGCGGAGCTGCTGCCGTCAGGGCGCCCAATGCGTGGAGCCCCATGTTCGAATGGGAGCCGGAGGCAATGGGATCGTGCGATGCTGCGTCTGGTAGCTACGGCCAGCTCAGCGGCGTGTAGCGAGACATCGAGCACAATGCCGCGTGCCGCAGCAGCCAGCCTGATCATTAATTGAATTAATTAAAATTATATAAATATCTACATTTTTGTCAACGTATTCTTACTTCTTAAAATTTTTACCCTTACTGAAAGCAGCCTTGAGATTTCAGCATAGCTCAGGACGCGCGGAACAGAGGCCGCATCCGATGCCGCCACACAGAGCGCCAGCGTGGCAAAGGCTTCACACACCGCATGTGCAGCTTCGTGGTTCTCCTCGCCGAGCCTGTGCTGGGCGGCGCGGTTCCCTTGCAGGGCGGCCGTTCGCAGAGCGTCGCACTGCCGTTCCAGCCAGGCAGTAAGCGCAGCCAGAATGCCCGCATCCGTTAGAGCCGCCAGGCTGCCAAGCTCCGTCAAGCTGCCGTACTTTGCAGCACCTCCGAGTGCCGTGCTGACAGTGCCGCCGGCTGAGCGGCTCACAATACGGGTGACGACCAAGCAGAGTGCGCGCAGCGAATGCACTTTGGCCATACGGACGCAGGTCTGCACGGATTCTGGTGGCTCATTGTAAGGCCAGGCTTTGGAGCGGTCAGGCAGGCGGCGCCCATGAGGTGGGCCAGGGACTCATCACGCAGCCAGGCGTGGCATAGCTTGTGCGCCTCCAGCAGCGTGGCAGCGTCAGATAGCAGCGCCTGCATCGCCCGCGCCGCAAGCACAGCCTCATTGCTGCAGGCGAGGGCCAGAGCCGGCAGCGCCGCAGCAAGCGCCTTACGCCGGGAGCCTGCAGCCGTCGCACACAGCTGCCCGACTTTCATCAGCTTCAGTACCGACTCATAGAACCTGTCTCGTGCGGCGGTGGGCGCTGCCCGCACAAGCGTGGCCAGACGGCCCTCGACAAACAGCGCGGCAGCGCGCCGCACCCACTGAGCCGCCTGCGCCGCGCGTCAGCAGCCGCTGCAGCTGCTCAGACAGCACCTCCAGCGTGCGGGCAGTTATTGGCGGCGGCAGGGCGCCTGCCGCTGGCAGCAGCTGCGACATCCGAGCAGGCAGTGGATGACCGCCAAGGCGTGCCTGTTGCCTTGAATCCACAGCGCCCAGCTGTGGCCGGCTGCTCACCGTCTGCGCCGTCTGCGGCCGCCAGCCACACTGCCAGGTGCAGCGCCGTTGGAAGCAGTTTCAGGGCTTGCCCTGTCTCAGCGTGGTCCGCGGCGTGCTCCAACAGGCTGGACGCATTTGCCGCCTGCAGCAGCCGGCAGCTGTCATCCGGAATGTGTCCTCGCAATGCCCAGTCCACCGCTGCCGGCGTCATAATCGCCGCTATGCGACTGACTGCAGCAGCGGCCGTTAGCCCTGCAACGCCGGCGTGTTGGTTGGTGTCGGTCTGCAGCATGAGCATTGTCGTGCCGATGTCAAACGCAGTGCCTGGCCACTGGGCGCTGGCTGCGCCCAAGACATCGGAACGCTGTCGTACTGCCAGCAGGCGGCCGGCCATGGCGTTGAGCATCGGCAGCAAGACCCGCAGCACGTGCGGCAGGAGGAGGTTGCCAATCGCAGCCAGCGCAGCCGGCGCCGCGCCCGGCGTTTCGTCAGCCAGCAGCGCCGCGAGGGTTGTGTCAACAGCCAGGCGCTGCTCTGGATCCTGTAGCTGCTGCTCCATGAGCATTGACGTGGCTCGCGTCGAGGACGGTACCCTACGGCTGCCCAGCACATGTCGAGATTTGCATTAGTACCAAGGTATTCTAGCTAACAGAGCGCAGCTCGACAGGAGGACGCTGCGAAAGGGTTCACATTAGATTCACATATGGACGCACTCTGTGATGATGGCGCTGAAAAGCACCGCTACAGTCAGCAGAACTCAGGCCGGCAGACCCAAATCTGCGCCTGGTGCTATCCAGCCAGCAATCGTCTGCCGCAGTTGCTTGATGCCTCTACTGAACGTGGCGGCACACATGAGTTTGCTGTGCTGCGCCTCAATGGCGTGCAGGCATGACTGCGTCGCCGCGGCAGGGGCTAGGCCAGTGAGTGGTCTCATGCTGCTGGGCAGGATCAGCATTTAAATCACAAATTTGTGATTTGAGACATGGCAGATCAAGGCCTTAACATGATGGCAATTCGTGTACAGGATTCAGTGCATGATGTTCGATGCACGGATGATGTGTGTGTCATGCAGGTGCATTCCACACTTTCCAGCGCTGTCTGAATCGGTGTCTGTAGTGCGCCTCGAAAGCCGCACTCGTTTTCACAGGGAACGGACCAGGATTGGGTCGTCTTTTTGTTTCGAGCTGTTGTTGCCAGCGACCCTTCAAGAGGCAGGCTGGTGCTGTCCAAGTGGGATATGATTTAGTCTATAGGCAGCGCAGTCGTGCAAACAGGCTGACACCGGGTGACAGGGTATTTTCGACAAATTCCGCCCAGGAAACGGCCGATGGCGAGTGAGTATCCAGCAGGGAAAGCTGACCGAGGGAAAGCTGATCCCGTTCGGCTGCGAGTCACCACTGCAGGTAGCGCTTCGCATCGCTAACGATCCGGAACTGTTCAGAGTACATGTCCGACGGGTCATTCTGCAAGCAAGCTTCCGGGCTGCTTTTTAAGAGCGGACTGACAGTGAGGGATGTCCTGGCAATCAAGCCGTCCAGGCACTGTTCCACATCCCACAAAATCGTTTACTCCTGGGACTTGGGGATGAGGAGTTCAAGGATACGATCCGTTTCATGAACACGCGAGTGTGAGTTGAGGCATCGAATTCAGCGGTTGCACTTCAGACTCGGGTCTGGCCATCATTGCACACTGCCGGTCGTGACATTACTCTGTCATAATTTGCAGGCTACTAGAGTGCTGACGAGAAGAAGGCGAGACAGGACTGGTGTGCACGTCTACACATGCGGCATGGGCGGCGTCATCAGTGCAAGGCAGCGCCAGATCTGGAAGCACAGCTTGCAGATAGCAGATACACGAGCAGTAGATCGTAAACTTTCCAGTCCTGAGAATTCGTGATGTGATGATGTGGACGTGCACACGGTATAGGCATGCCGGTTACGCCATGCGTGATGGTCTGCGACACGTGTACAACAGCCGCCATCCACGCGATGCCGAGATTGTCTTCGCATCATCGTCCGTGTGAAGCTTCGTGCTTACTGATCAGCCAGAGAGTGCTGACACCAGCGTCCCGGGGGTCTGCGTGCAGCACGCACCACCGTCAGACCGCACAGCGCCGGGACGCATCACCGCAACAGCTTGTCTTAGATGCAATGGCAGACGCCAGCCGGCAAAGTCAAACACATCGCATTTACGGCCTTCAGCGCACCATGGAGTAGCTGTCGTATGCCAAAGTTTTGTTGAACTCGGCAAAGATGACCTGCGTCAGATTGACGCACTGCGCCAGGCTGGCCTGCTGCAGGTTGAACACGCCGTAAAAGTCCTCGTTGAGCGTCTGCGGCAGGCGCCACAACACATGTCGACACCGTCTTGATTCATAGATTCAGTGCTGGCATTGACACGCGTTTGGATCTCAGCAGTAGTACACATGTGCAGGAGAATAGGGAGTTATGAGGCAGCGGCCGTGCATGAGATGGACAGCTGCGGGGCAGCAGGAGCGCACGTCCAGGTAGTTCAGCGTGGGGTTGTCGTTGGCGATCTGGTACATCTGGTCCAGCATGTTGTTGCCGGTGACGTTGAGAAGCGCCTGCGCGTCGCAAAGCTCTGCGCGGTGAGGTTATACAACATGGTCCTCTGCGGAAAATGCAGGTTTTGCTGCGATCGGCTCATCGTGGCATGGGCGGCAAACGCTGCCGAACCAAGGGCTCGGTGCTCTGCTTTGATAAGAGGTCATCAGACCAGACAGAAGCTGCCCACATAAAGCATCTTAACAGGGTGGCTCACGTTCTGGGCGGTGATGACGTCGTCCGTCTGGCGGCGGTTGGGCGAGTTGACGCCCAGGGCGACAAACAAGGCGCAGATGCCGCACGCAAAGAGGATCGTGATCACCCAGCCCGCAAAGATCTGCATGCAACGAGAGTGCAAGTTTGAGGTTTGCTTTGCAAACAGTAGGGCGAGGGCCCCTGACTGGATAAGTACGGAAGCAGAAAAAGGCTGCAATCGGATGTCACTGCAGTCCGGGAGTCAATGCGCAGGCTGGTGGAAGAATTTCTGCTCGAAGCTCAGAATGCACATCACTCTTGGAACAGCCCAAGTCACATATGATGGAGGTTCCTCAAACGCAAACAAATGATCATATCTGTGCCGGCAGCAGCATGCAGTCAGGACATGCAGTCAGCAAAACGTCGGTGCATCCACCTTGAAGCACTCCTTCCAGTTGACGCCCCTGATGCCTTCCGTGAGGCCCACAGCAATGAGCGCGCCGGTGATGACTTGCGTGGTGGACACCGGGAGGCCTGCAGTGTGAACCTTCGCTTGGGGTGAGAGGAATCCGAGCTTTGGAGGGGGTGGATGCATCTGGGCTTTGCTGGCAGATGCCAGTGCAGGCTTGCCGAAATGCACAACAGATATCCCAGTGTGATGCAACAGTTATCAACATTTCACCGTAGCGGGAGGCGATGGCCACAGTGATGGCAGTTCCCAGCTCGGCGCTGAAGCCGCGGGCGTATGTGATCTTGGCGACCCTCACGCCCAGGGTGCGCGAGATGTTGGAGCTGTACAGGGCCAGGCCGAGCACGATGCCGGCGCCGCCTGCGCGGTGAAAACCCATCAAGAGCTTTGGAGCGGCACGGAATTCCAAGCAACAAAATGCATAAATGACAAACATATGACTGACTCGACAATGGGGGGATCATGACCACAAGGCGAGTTTGTCACGGCAATTCAATATCACGTGAATTGCAAGACACAGGCTGGAACACTACTTGAGAAGAAAATCTATCGTGTGTTTAGGGTTAAGCTTCGGGCGCCCACCGACGGCGAGGATCCACGTCTGGACGTTGACGGAGCTGGTCGCCTGCCCGGTCTGCCAGATCTGGTACACGGCAGAGAAGGGGCCCATCGCGTTGGAGACGTCGTTCGCGCCGTGCGTGAAGCTCATGACGCCGGCGGAGAACACCTGCGGTCACCGGGCAGGGCGTCACTGATGCAGATGTAAGCAGAGGCAGAAGAAAGAATACGCACTCGTCCAACAAAACCAACGAGCTTCATAACCTTGGACATGAAGGCGCATCAATTCACATGCTGCTGCTGCTGCTCCCTCAGAAAGAGTCGAATGTCAAAATTGCTGCTGAGGATGTGTGAATGTGTCGCGCACAAATATTCACAAAGTTCAGGTGCAGAGCACAGTTGTGTTACCTGCAGGTAGCGAAACATGGCTTCTGTGCGCGCGTCAAAAACCTCGGCTCGGTCGTGGACGATGTGCGTCGCAGTCCCTTCCTCAGACGCGCAGGCGTGGATGTCTTGGCGGAAGTTCTGCACCACATGGGTTTGGAGCATGAGTCAAGGAGCCGCCTCGGGACGAGAGTGCTTGCAATGATGGACAATGCTTGGAAACAGAGTGGAGTGGAGTGCGGCCACCTCCACAGGCTGGATGTTGTAAAATGGGTACGCAGCACATTCGCAGATGAAAGCCGCTGTGTGTACACGGGCGCCAGTGGAAGTCCGGCATTGCGTACCCTACCAGGCAGCTGCAGGCACATCACGCCAGAAATGTCTACCAGTAACGCACCCAGAAGACGAAGCGGAAGACGCGGTTGTCCTTGACGCCCTGGGGGATGCGGGACGTCAGCCAGTACCAGGGCGCCTTCTCGGGGTCATGCTGCTCCGCCGACAGCGCTGCCTCCAGCGACGCAGGATCATCCGCGTGCTCGATGCCCAGCCTGTGCGTTCTCTCCAATAGCGCGTGTTAGAACCGAAGGCACGCATCATGCTGGTCAGCACTACACCTTCAGGGGATTGCCTTTTTCTTTCAGTCTGTAGAGTGCACAGCAGGCGGCTGGCGTGATCCGTGAGGAGGAAGGATGAAACCCAAAGTTGATCCTGCTAAGATAATGTACAGAGTCCAAGGAAACTTCCTTCTTGTCAAAAACAGACGCACTTTGTGATCTCGTCGTGAGCCTTGTTGATGCGGCGGCGCAGGATCGGCATGATTCCGACCAGAGTAATGAGCCCAGCGGCTATGCCGCACACAGCGCCCACCCAAGCAGCAAACGAGTCGGGCCTCATCGCGAAGGTTGCGTTCTTTGCGCCAGTCTGGATGCTGCAGAGGCAAAAAGCGAAGGTCGTGACTGATGTGCAGCTCTGCTGCAGTCAAGCATGTTCAGCGCTGCCGCATCAGGGGCTGTGTCAATGCAATCTGCCAGCTGCCAGTGACAGAGCACTCACATGAAGGCGACGATCAACCAGATCATGCCGCCCACGAGAATCGGCAGAACCTGCGTGTACCCACAGAACATGAGGCACCGCCACAACTTGCTTGCACCACAAAACTGGCGGCATCAATGACGTCAAGCGGCAAATGCCAATACATGATTCCCAAAAGTTGCTAAAGGAAGCCCTACCCAGAAAGCCCTCTGGAAGCCGTTGTTGGAGCGAAGGACGAAGGTGCGAAGAGCCATGAATAGGACGGACGAGACGATGCCTGCAGCAGCAAACACAGCAGCATCTGTATGGTGGTGCATACTCAATGCTGCAGGCGCATAGAGTCATCAGCAAACATGCAGTGCTGCAGAGCAGCAGCTGATGCATTTGATGGCTGATGACAGCTGCCAAAGCGATTGTGTAACTATCATTGTGTAACTATCATATGCAGGTTTCTGCACGAGCTCGCATCGCACACCTGAGCAGATGGGGCTGACGATCCAGCTAAGGAAAATGACGAGCATGCCTGCGGCATGGAAACAAGTGTCGGCGGCGCGATGCACGGAGGCAACTGCGGCGCCGCAATGCGCCAAAGATAGCAGCGTCAGCATTGTGTCGCCGTAGACGTATCTTCTCGTGCATGATGAGGTGAGTGATTCAGTAGCGTGGGGCCACTAAAGAGCGAAATTTAAACCTTTGATGAATGGGAAGGTGTCGATGTGCTGAGACCAGATCACGGCGCTGCCGCCGCGCAGGACCAGGGCCATGCCGAGAGTGGCGCCAACTGCGATGCAGACCCCGTGTCAGCACAAGTTGCAGTGCATGTGATGTGAACACAAGAGCTCGTGGGCCTTGTCATGATGACTGCGCATTGCGGTACATCTGACAGAAGAATGAAAGAATCTTATTCGCACACCTGTGGTGTGGGTGGTGCTGACGGGCAGCGACAGGGTCGTGGCCTAGAACATGATTGAAGGACCATCAGTGATGAAGAACTCTACAAGAATTTGCAAAGACGAAGAGCAATTCTCATTGCACCAGACTCATCGAAAAACACGAAACGCAAGCAACCCCACCAGGTTGTCCCAGATGGCAGACGTAGCCGACACGCACATGAAGCCAAACAGCAGCAGCGCTGCGCAAGACAAAGACAACCTCTTTACTATACAGGCTGACAAAGCACGACCACAGCCGGGTTCGATGACGACTGCTGACGTGAAGTGACACAGCATCTGATGAGGCATGAATGCGCCAGGCGGTGCCGGCGGAATGACTGGGAATGACACACGCACCGGGAGCGTTGGTGAAGGCATTCAGGTCAGCAATGCCGGACTTGATTGTGGACGTGACGCCGGCGCCGAGCAGAATGGCCCCGAGGAACTCACAGATGGCTGCGAGGATTACAACAGAGCCGAGAGACAGTGCCTTTGAGCCCAGCGTAGTGCCGAAGCTGTTGGCCATGTCATTGGCTCCTGCACAGTTATGCACCAAGTTTGCACCAGGAGAGGTCAGAGGTCAGAGTCAACGTACACTGGCAAAACCACGGGTGCATGATGGCACGGGCTTCTGATGCATGCCGGTCACTGCTAGGAGTTGTAGCATCACGACAACCAGGTGCACAGCTTCAAGCTGCGCTGAGAAGCACGACGCGCACCGATGCCGAATGCCGAGATGAAGGCGGTGACGACGGTGATGCCGAAAATCTGCATGTAGAAACGGCAGGCACCTCATCTGCCAGGAAGTGCAACGCAGCCAAATGCACATAATGCGCCACTTAGTGCTGGGCAAAATAGTCCATGACGAGCTATCGGCACTCAAGCGCTCATCGAGTGCAGACACACATGCGATCAGCAGAGGTAAGTGGAACCGAATGCTTGGCGCACCCATGTGTACTGGTCGAAGTACGCCATGGCGACTCCCGCTCAATTTTCGCCGGTGCGTCCGTGCGGCGGTGGTCCGTAGTGCCAATTCTTCTGTTGATCAATCAGCTTCCTGTCGCCACCTGCATTGCAAGGCATCAAATTAGGTTTTGGTGTCTGCAAGGTACTTAGGCTAGCTTTATGCACGCGCACGCCGCCCAAGAGCGTGCATGTTGGATGAACCCAGCTGGGCTGCAGTGCCGGCGGCGTCCGTGTTGACGCCTGCATCATCATCAGTTTGCACCTCACTCCACTCTACTGTCGCATCTTCTCCAGACTCTACTGTCGCATCTAGCTGCCTGGTGTCGGCTGCCAGCGGATAGGCTGCCAACGAGACAATCGAAAACGCAATGCGCCTTCACACACGCGCATTGACAGCAGCAGCAGCCGTCGCGGGCCTTTAGGTGACGAAGGCGGCAGCCATTGAGCACTCTTGAGCTGCTGTCTGATAAATATTCTCTGACAGGTGCTGCTGAGCCAGCACGACTGCACATACGACGACGGCGCCTGCTCTCCCCGAGTTGTGTAGTACCCCTTCAATGAACAGCGAAGTTCAGGCAGGTGCACCTCGCCAAAGCGCCGGGGAGCCAACGGATGCTGCACTCACTCGGTTGCGAGCTGCGTTCCGGTTCTTACCAGACGAAGCCGTGCGCTCGTAAATGCCGGCGAAAGTCAGACGTGCGCAAAACTATGATGACGACTGTAGAGGCAGCGCAGCGCCTCGCCGTCTTCTCACATCGTCACAGGGGCGCAATGGTTCTCTACACTTTCTTGTCACATTTGCCCTCGCCTGTGCGTTCTTGCGCGCACTCACCTGTGCTATCAAGGCGTCGTGGTTGCGCGTGTGAGAGCACGACGTCGTCGCCGGCGGTGCCAACAGGTAAAGGGCGGCGCAGAGATCGCGGCCCACCTTGCAACAGTCGGCGCTTCTGGTGTGAGAGGGAATAAAATCTGAGCAAGAATATTTTTAGGAAGTTTGTGGTCCAGTTCAGTACGGGCAAAGGGCCATGTGCTCGCTCGGCAGCATATTCTCGGAAGCATATTCACGAATGTCCTCCATCTTCAAGAGCATCGCCGCGCGTCTTGTGTCACACAAATTCATTTCATCCGAGTCCAATCTCCCCATTTCAGCCACAGCCACCCCCCCTGCACACCACCATGGCGCGTCTCTCTGCGCTTTTCCTGGCCATCGTCCTTGCGGCGATCGTCGTCTTCAACTTCGCTGCGCAGGCTGAGGCCGGTGCGCCCATCTCTTGAAACTTTCTAGCGTTCCTCTCCTGCTCCTTAGTTGACATGCTGCCCTCGACGCCGCCCCTACACGCCGTGTGTCGCGCTGTCGTACGAGCCTCGCTCGCGCGAGCCAGGCTGGTGCGCGCCGGCGGCGAGACGCGCCTCACCTGATGAGGCGGCATAAAATCTGCATTCATTTCTATTCGTGTTCCCGACAACTTTTGTGGGGTTCTGCAGCGGGCAAGTGGTGCCACAAGAGTGGATATGACGGCATCCGGTGCGCCCAGGCGAAGGCCGCCAAGCGCCAGCTCTGGGCCAAGTGCGCCAAGGGTCAGGTGCGCAGAATTTTCATCTTGCAGCCTCCACTTTCGGGGCTCCTGCTGGTGGTGCCGACGATGCTCACGTATTGTGTAGAGCTCATGACAAACTCGACTTGTCATAAGCTCTAACAAGTGGAATTTCAAAGGGATCTTCACAACAGACTTGACATATCGGCCGCCCTGTGCGTGCAGGGCATCAAGCTCATCGTCTCCAAGGAGACGTGCACCAAGCGCCCCGGCAAGTGCGCCTACACCGTCGTCCAGACCGTCATCGGCAACCAGGTGCGCCACTGCCACCGTCGCGTGTTCAGGTCTTGAGATGTAACGGCGGCTGCCTGCCCTCAACTCACCTGGTCGGCTGCAACCTGTCTCGTCATGAGTGCATGTGTCGTGCCGTGGATGATAACAGTCCAGCCTACGAAGCTCGATGCGTGCACCCCTGAATGCAGGCGACGTGGAAGAAGTACGACGCCTGCGAGCACGCCCAGGCCATCTACAAGGTGCAGCAGTGCATTGGGCCCTGACTTTACGTAGCTTGGTCATCTACTCCCAAGAACACAGCTGTCGACTTTGCGCTTTGCACCAGTGCTGACTCCTGCATCTGGTGTGCTGCCGCAGAAAACCTTCACCCGCAACAACGCCAACCTGGGCGACGCCGTGTGCAAGTTCGACAGGGCCTGCTAGATGGACGCGAATTGGTCGGCCGTGCCCCGACATGCGTGATCGTGATGACGCTTGGCTGTGAGCATCAAACCTGCATGCATTTTCTTCATTATCTATGTAGAGAGTAGTCAGCCCATCGTGAACACTTCGTTGAGGTAGAAAATTGCCATCGACTTGCCTCCATACCGCCCGCCCACTGCGTTTCAATTTTAACACAGCAGGAACATTGTCCGGGCACCATCTCATTTTCCCACAATCTCGGCAGTGCAAACCGTCAGGCCTTCCAAATCGCCCCCACTTGCCAGCGACATGGCCCTGCCGGGCCTCTCCGGAGTACATCCTAGGAACCTCAGGAACACGCTTGCATCCGGGAATGCCACGGCCCCTTGCCCCTCCAGCAAGACAGCTTTGCCGCCAGCGTCGCTGCCGCCGGCCAGCTCATCCGCGAAGAGCCATTATGCCGCCAGGCCTGTGGTGGCGCCTAGAGGCTGCGGCAGCCGCGACGCTCATGCCGCCAGACCAGCGGCCTCGCCAGCGACAGCCAGCTTGACCTCGAAGGCGTCCGTGCGGCAGGCGACGCCCTTGTCGCCCAGCAGCTCCAGCAGCTCGCCCGCCTCCGCCGCCGGCAGCGCCGCACCTGCTAGATAGCATGGGAGAAATTGAGTCCGCAAACAGGGATGGCTTTCCTCTTGTTTGCATTCTGCGGTTATCGGAAATGTTGCTGGATCCAGCAGCTCGCCCGCCTCCGCCACCGGCAGCGCCGCGCCTGCACAGGAAAATCAAGGTACGAGGTGAGATTGAGTCCATGTTCAACAACTGAGTGGTTTGTCTACGATCTGGAAAGGGTTGACGGTCAGCAGATCCAGCAGCTCGCCAGCCCCTGCCATCGGTAGCGCCGCACCTGCAGCGGACGCTGAAATGGGGTTCGGCGAGTCGTGTGAACTTGACAACTTCTCGAGGCAACTTTTTCGAGGGTTTGGGGTACATGATAGTTCGCATTATTGTCGGCCAGCAGGTCCAGCTCGCCCCCTCTGCCGCCGGCAGCGCCGCGCCTGCACATGGTTGGGGAAGAAATGGAGGATCCAGAAGAATGCATTTGTCTGCTGAAGCTTGTTGCTTCCCAGTATCTCTAGCAGTTCGCCTGCCCCCGCCGCTCGCAGCGCCGCACCGGCAGTGCCACCCGCATCTGCCAGCAGTCAGTCCTACACATCTGAACTTTCGAGGAGGCAGTCAGGCGATAGCGAAAAAACACTGCAGCGTGTTGCAAGGCTGGCGATGTGCGGAGCAGTGCACAGCTGGTGGGAGCGATGAGCCACTAGAGACCAATGCAATGACGTTTTTGCGCACCAAGGCAGGCAAAGCCGTCGCGCCACAGCTCCGCCGCGCCGGGACACGCATGTATCGCCCGCAGGAACACGCGGCGCGCTGCCTGCACATCAAAGCTCAAGCATCTCAGGCTGTAAGGCTGTACCTCATCCAGATCCCCCAGCTTTATTCAGCGTCGTGTGCCCGCAGCTGCTTGTGACACAGCAAGTGCCAGGCACATTGGCAGGCATGTGCAGCAGATGACATCACCCCTTGCTGCGCCCAGCTGTGACGGAGCAGAGGCTGATCAAGGCTCCGCGAGGCGATGACCAGAAGATAGGTAAGATGTAACAAATAAGAACGCATCCGACGCCCACCTGGGGCCGGCCACGGCCGAGCTCGTAGGCGAGGTAGGTGCGCCACAGGAGCGGGCAGGCGCCACCTTGTGGCTCCGCCACCAGCCGCTCGAAAAGGGTCTGCGCAAGATTCAGACACTCGACCTGGGCCACTGACGTGTTCAAGCAAACAGCAGCAAGTAATTGCCGAGGCAGTTGCCCCGCGTGACATGATGGGAGTGCCGCAGCGCTGCCAGGCTGGCCCGCCCAGACAACAGCAGCTTGTAGTGATGATCGCCGAGTACTCTCGTGACACAGCAGTGCATGAAGGCCGACCGTCGTGATGCCTGTACTTTGCCTTCATTCTCATCATGTGCATGCAAGTACCCAGGACATGAAATGAGGTGCCCACACCTGCAGGAGGAGGCTGCCGCCCGGTCGCAGCGCCTCCGCGCGCAGCGACAGCAGCCAGGCGGCGGGGCATGGGCCCATTACCCGCGCCGCCGCCAGGTCACCGCGCAGCCGCACGGACGCGCGCGCCGCCTCCCCCGCCTCTGCCAGCATCGCCAGCAGCTCGCCGTTGCGGGGCCAGATCTTCAAGGACTGCAGAGCCAACAGATGACTGGCTTGACTGGTTCACTCGTCCTACACGAAAACACGCAGTCGCACCGCCTCCCCCGCCTTATGTCAGAACAGCTGCACAGCCCTCAGTAAAACCTATGATGTCAATGGTCAAGGTCGTGCAACATTTCACGGTAAACATGCTTACTTGCAGCAGCTGCGAGCGCACGAGGCGCGGCGGCGAGGCGAGCGAACCCGCAAGGCACTCCGCCAGCAGCAGACGGCAGTGGCGCACCGCGACACCCTCCAGCGCCGCGCTCCGTTTTCGAGCCTCCTCCGGCACCGCCTCCGCGACCTGCGTGGCAGTTTCAGCATTTCGAACGACATCAGGTTCTACGGCATTATTTGCGCTAGTGCAGTCAAGTGATGCTGTCATTTGGTTATGGGCATCTTCTGGAATCGCCTCCGCAACCTGCAGCATAGCTTTGGAATGACGCAACGGCATGATGTGATGACTTGATCAGGGGTAGGCACTTCTCACTGTGGTGACTGCAGGTCTCAATTGAGGCTGGCACTCTTGGTCTCGCTTCAATACCTGGGTGCAGATGCGCAAGGCGTTGCGCACGCCCGCAGCGCCGCCGCCCGGCACTAGGCCAGGGGCGGCAGCAGGAAGCAGCTCCTCCAGCAGCGCTGCGGCAGCGACTAGCGGCGCCAGGCCGCTCACCTCCAGGGCCTCCAAGTCTGTTCTGTTGGCACCGCCGCCGCCGCTACCGCCGACATCGCCGCCGCTTATCTGAGCGCTGCTGAGCGCGTGCCCGATCCAGTCCTGCAGCCCCCGCCGGGCCGCAAGCAGCTGCTGCCGCGGGGCCGCCCCTGCCGCGTCAGCGGCGCTGCTCGCGGCGCCACCATCTGCGGCGCCAGCTGCCTCTGGCGGCGGCCTGTAGGGTGTGAATTCCGGCGCCCCAGAGCCCAGCCACACGAGAGCATGCAGCGCGCGCGGCGCCGCATCTTTTCCGCCGCGCTTGAGCTCCATTTCCGCATAGGCGACCACGATCTCCGACGCCGCCGCCAGGCTGTCCGCTGCGCCGCTGCCGCCGGCACTCACCGAGCCCTGCGCCTGGCTGAGCTCGGCGGCGGCGGCGGCCAGGGCGGCGTCGTAGGCGCGTCGAGCCGCCTTGGACTGCCCGGCGGCGGCCTCCAGCGCGGCATAGGCGCCGAAGAGCGGCGCGCTGCCGCGCTGCCGCGACAGCAGCGCCTTGGCCGCGTCGCGCGCCCGCGCATAGTTCGGCTCCGGCCTGCCGGCTTGGCCGTGCTCCACGTCGGTGCTGCCTGCACCGCCGGTTCCTGCTGCGTCTGCGCCTGCCGTGCCAACCGCCGCCGCCGCCGCCGCCGCATCCGCAGTGGCCTCCGCAGCCGTCTCGTCATCAGGGAAGGCGAAAGCCGCGGCCGGAATGGCCGCCGCCGCCAGCCAGGCGAGCGCCAAGCCGCGGTGGCCCGGCAGCGGCCCCTCCAGCAGGCCCAGCAGCAGGCGGGACAGGAAGTCACGGCGGCCGGGCGTCGAGGCGCACCAGGGCCGCCCGCCGCCGCCCGGCAGCAGCCACCGCAGCCTCTCGTCCAGCTCGTCCGCATCTGTGCACATGGAGCAGAAAGACCGGTTTGTCCAGGGCCTATCGAATGAAGGGACACAGGCGGCAAGCAGAAAAGACGGCAAGCAAGTTATATGAGCACAGTTCATGACCTTTGCGGTGCCCAGTTTTTGCAAGCTTTGGAGCTGACCAATGTCGAGACATTGATGTTTGTGTCATGAGGTAATCGCTGGAGCACTGGCGAATGGGATACCTGGCAGCGCCCAGTCCAGGGGCTCCTGTGCGTCGGGCCGCCAGCGCGCCGCCAGCAGCGGCGCTGGCGCGCCGAGGCCGGCCAGCGACGTCACATATACGTGCGCCTGGTCCGCCCCGGGGGCGTTGCTGCTGCGCCAGTGCGGCGGCAGCGCCGCGCCCAGCAGCTCGGTGCACCGCAGCGCCAGCTCCCGTCGCGCGGCCTCGCTGACTGCAGGGCAGTGAAAGATTCAATTGTCAGAGGAGTTTTGGGGTGCGTGTGCGGGTGAATGTGAAGCCGTGAGGCGGCAGCCTGAGGCGGCCTGGCGCAGCCTGAGGCGGCCTGGCGCAGCCTGAGGCGCCTAAGCACAGCTTCCTGGCCGGCGGCCTCGCTGCATTCTGGTATGGCATCAGGGCACCCTCTGCTGTCAGCCCATTCGATTTCTGTGAAAGCGAATGCACACAAACCGCCTCAGTGGATGCACGTGGTGCTCGTGGCTTCACTAGAGGTTATTCCGGATGTCGCTGCCAGGCAGCGACAGGGCGAACGCACGCGTGAATAGCGAGTCCTCCAGGTCGCTGAACCTCACAGCCCGCTCTTTCGCCGCCGCGTCGGCCACGCTGTCGCCGCTGCCAGCACCTTCACCAAGGCTGCCGCCGCCGCCGTCAGCATCACCGCCGCCCGCCCGCAGCGGCCGCCACTGGCGTGCGGAGCGCTCCGCCTCCGTCGCGGCCCAGCGCGCGGCGATGGCGGGCGGCAGGCCGGCCTCGGCGTCCAGCTCCGCGAGCTGCTCCTCCAGCTTCAGGCCTAGCCTATTTGGTGTTAGAGATGTTCACTCTTAAACCCTCGGATCATGTTCTGCTCTGCAGGCTGCTCGCCTCGTCCAGCTCCAACAGCTGCTCCTCCAGCTTCAGCGCCAGACTGTTGGTACAGCAATCAGCCGCTTTTCAGACTGTTGTGGAAGTGAAACATGAATTTGAATGTGTAGGTGATTGCGACATGATGAATGTATTTGTCGATAAACGAATTGCCTCGTTCAAGGCGGCCACAGATATCCGCGGCTCCCACTGCCTGCCTCCGGGAAACTGTTGGGTGGCAAGCCGGCCCTGCTCCTTGCCTACCCTCAGGCAGCAGGATATACAGTATCATGCACCTGACACAGAGAAGTTGCGGCACGCCAAGGTGAAGGACGCAGCCGCACCTGGCCATGAGCTCCTCGTCTGTCTCCTCCTCCACCTCCGGCGAGATCCAAAACTGGCGGCGAATTCCGGACAATCAACAGGAATGATGCAGTGGCAAACCCATATGTTCCTACCTGGCCATGAGCTCCTCCTCTGTCTCCTCCTCCACCTCTGGCGCCGCTGCCGCCGCCTCTGCATCATCTTCGTCGCCCTCGTCTGCCCCAGCAGCAGGCGCGCCGTTCGCGGCAGCACCCGCGCCAGCGTCGCCGTCAGCAGCAGTGTCGTCTGCAGCGGCGGCGGTGACCTGCCAGCCCGACCAGCCGCCGCCGGCCTCCTCTGGCTCTGGCGGCTCCGGCGCTGCCTGCGCCGTCTCAGACGCCGCCAGCCCATTCGCAGCTGGTCCTACTGCACCACGAGACACCAATGTATCATGAGACACCAGCGCGCTTTCGATGAGGCAGCAGGGGATGCAGAGGAAAGCAACCCAGGCAGGCCTGCAACGCGGCGAATCACAGCTTCCAGTGCAATGGGCAGGACACTGTTGATGGCGACGATGACATTGCGACTCCCACCTGCAGAGGGTGCGGTGATGGTGTACTCCCAGCCGTGGGCGCCCTCATCGCCGATGAGCGGCGCGCCGCTGTCCCAGAAGTCGCGGAATGCCTCCAGCTTCTCCGTGTCATTGGCTGCGATCGATGCAGAAAATCAGGCTCAAGACACGTGGAATCTTGTGAGTCAAGGGAGATCCAGACTGGCAGACCTATGGTTGACACTGCAATGTGCGCCATGCATGTGGCCGGATGCTCGAACTGGGCGACGGCAAGGCCCTCACTCGTCAAAAGACGATGCCATCTGCAGCTTCGTCAGCAGTCTCCCAGCGCTGTGGGTAATTATATGGCCATTTGAAGGTGTGCAAGCGCTGAGCATCGGCTCCCTTGTGCAACTTTTAAGAGTGACCAGCCTCTCAGAGTGAGACGCATGCTGGAATCCCACCAAAGATGGCGGGCGCGAAGCAGTTGAACTCGAGAGCCGTCTGCATCCGCGCGAGCGCCAGCTCGGTGTGCCCGCTGACCAGGTCTGCCGCCACGGCGTCCGCCAGCAGCGCCACCAGGTGCTGCTCCAGGGCCGCCATTTCCGCGTCGCCGCCGCCGGCTGCCTGCAGCGCCACCCGCTCCCGCGCCAGCGCCTGCGCGGCAGCGCAAGGCGCAAGGTCGCACAAGGATAACAGTGAATTGCCTGACTGCTGGCCAGGGGCATGGCACTGGATGCAAGCACACCGAGCCAAAGGTTTATGCAATCAGCGCCAGGAGCCATGAAGCACCAGAAGGCATAGAGTGCGCTGGACAGCAGCGATGCTTGCACTGACGGGGCTGCAGGCGTGCATGCAGCAGCAGAGGGCGTCAGAAGGGAATATCGGCACTGCGGCCATAGCCCCTGCGCTGAAGTCGCGACACTGGGAACGAGGCTATCTCATCAGCCAGGACATGTGAGCGGAGGGCTTAGCTCACATCCATGGCGTCGTCGTGCAGGTGGCGCAGCTTGCGCGCCGTGAAGCTGCCGAAGTCGGACCGCCGGAAGGCCAGGTACGCGCGCCACAGTGCGGGCCGCCCCGAGTGCTTCCGCAGCACCGCGCGCCAGCGGTCCGCCGCCTGCTCATGGTCTCCCACCGACGACGCCTGCGGGGGGCGGAGGACTGTCATTTTGGTCTCTTGATGTCTGAATAGGTTCTCGGTGCATCAGGTGCACACATAGAGGGACGCACAGTCGTGCAGCAGTCCGCCGCCTGCTCGTGGTCCCCCACCAACGACGCCTGCGGTGGCGGCGGGACATGTTCAGTTTGGCCTTTTGGCGCCAGTATAGCTCTGCATTGCAGAGGTGCACCTGTGAGAACGAGCACGGTCTTGCGGCAAGGCCGACGCGACCGCCCTGGCTGTTGCCTGCATGATGCTGCTGGCACCAGCAGCCAAGACAGCAAATGCAAGCGCAAGCACAGAATGCAGACAGAGGCTGGCAATGAGCCTGTCTCAAATCCTTAGCGCACCAGCCGCAGCAGCTCCAGCAGCAGGACATCGGAGGCGGGGTGGTGCTCCAGCGCGCGCTCGAGGATGGAGATCTTCTTCTCCGCCAGCGCGGCCTCCGCTGATGCTCGGCCGCGGCCGCCGCTACAGGCACACGAAGCGAGTGATTATCACCCGATTTTGCACCTTCGATGAGGACCTGGAGAGGTCAGCTCCCGCTAAAGCGTGCAGCTCGGCGGCTGGTCGCAGCGCTCGGCGCAACACGCTCCCGACTTCTGGACACCCTCCATTTAGGCATCCGGGCACCAGAAATGCTCCGCTCCGTGTGATGTGGCATGAAGAGGCGCAATCCAGCTGTTTCAAGATGACCTGAGAAAGCTCCTCGCAGTCACCTGGTCAATGTCATGTCCTGGAAGGCGGCAAAGTCGAGCCACAGCTGCAGGTCGCCCGGCCGCTCGCGCGTTGCCACATTGAACTCCTTTGTCCGCCGCGTCAGGTACTGCGCCTCCGTCTCGCCATCAGCAACCCCCGCCGCCGCCTCCTCCTCTGACGCAGCCTCGTCAGCGCCCTGCTGCCGCCGCCGCTGCTGCTGCTGCGCGGAGGCGCCGTCAGCGATGCGCTGCCGGCCGCCCGGCGGATCCGGTCGCAGCGGCAGCAGCGCCGGCGGCGGCAGCGCCAGGCCGCGGCCCTTCTGCTGCTCAGCGTCCTGGTTGCAAGCAGGTGTTGCACCTTTGCAACGATGCGATGTGTTTGGTACCTATATTGCTCTCAAGGATTCTGGCAAGTTCGCCGTGCAGCAGCAGTAATGTCTGCGCCTTCATGACACCAGCTTGGATCAAGTTCTCGAAAAGAAACGGAATTTGACCGGCATTGCTGTGCAGCTGCTGCGACTAAGACTAAAGGATACATTGGAGATGCTTATTCTGGCGCGTACCCCGACGAGGAGGCCGTAGCGGGTGCGGGGGATGCCGCCATCGTACTCCCGCCGCACCTGCTTGGCCAGGAAGTACCGCTGCCGGCGGCCCGCGCGTCCGCGCTGCGACTGCCCGTCCGTCTCCCGGTCCAGGCTGCACGAGTGGGCCCAATCACTGAAGGATATGTGGGCAAGTGGCACAAGTAGTGTCCGCTGCTGCGGGATCACCTGCACGGAAGGTGCGTTCGATTGGCACATGGCTGCACTCCTGCATTGCAAAGGGCATGCATGCATGCTACCCTGGACAAAGAAGCCTGCTGGTAGCTCGGAGGTGAGGGTACGCAAAAGCACCTAGAGGCGTAGGCGTAGCCGAAGCGCGGGCGCGCGCCCGCTGAGGTCTTCAGCGGGTCATGCCGCGAGTAGGACGCCAGGTCCATACGGTACAGCGAGCCGTACACCACGTTGTTGTGGTCGCCCTGCATGCGAATGAGGGCAACAATGTGCGATGTTGTCAAGGTCCTTCCCCCATTACAGCTGCTGCGCTTGCCCCATACCTGCGGAAGCCAGCGGAAGCCAGCGATTGCTCCGAGCGCAGCCCTGCAACGACACTGACCTGCGCTGGGCTGCCTTCCTGGGACTGTCGAGATGCCTGCCAGCCGAGCTGGTGGATGGAGAACAATGCAAGTCACGGCGCGGTGAAAGGACATTGATGCTGCCGGGGCTGACCTCAGCGTCGATGTAGAAGAGCTGCTCCGGCTGGCCGGCGGCGGCACCAAAGGCGCCCGCCCACTGCTGCGCATGCGGCAGCCGGGTGAGGTCGCCCGCTATCGCCGCCCGCAGCTCAAGGTCCTCCACCTGAACGTCGAAGCTTTGCCTCAGCTGAATTGCTGAGTTCAAACTTGCGACACAGCCACATGGGGATCGTGATAGCACCGGCGTGTTGATCAGGCAGCAGGTCGCAATCCGCCAGCGCTCACTGCTCGACAGCCTGCGCGGTCCGACGCACCTTCTCTGCATCGGTCTTTGGGCGCTTCCGTTCCTTCCGGCGGTTCTTTGACTCCGTCTTGCGCTTGCGCTTGGAGCCGTGCCTGCAACAAGACGGCAGTTTACACGGGCTCAATATTGCCAATGTACCATGGCCGGCAGCAACGCATCATGAGCACGCAACTCACTGAATGCAACATGATGCAAGAGCTTGCCTGTCCTTCTTGCGCTTCTCTCCGGCGCTGCCGTCCGGAGCGTCACCAGCATCTTCTGCAACCGGCACTGGTGCCGCAGCAGGTTTGGCGGCATCGCCAGCGGCTTCATCCTCGCCCTCATCCTCGCTCTCGCTGCTGGATGGCATGTAGTAGTCAATGGCTCTTCTGAGCTTGGCGCCTGCACAGGAATGACAATAAAACTCGGCAATGTGTGGCGCTCCGCCGTGCAGCACATGCACTTTCGGAAGCAGCTGGCAGAAATCGAAGTGATTGACGCACCATCGAGTCCCTGCTGGTCGACGCTGCTGGGCTGTTGCTGCTGCGCCAGAAAGGCTGCGGCATTGAAGCTGCTGAAGCCGGCCTGCACTCCACCCTGCCCATTCGATCCCGGTGGGTCATGCTGCCCCCCGTGAGCCACTGGGAACAGTGACATTGAGATCTTCCTCACATAGCCACTTTCGATACCGCAACTGGTGCATCGAAAACTCGCCTGGCCTCCACCTGCACGCTCGTTGGCCCATTCACAGATCGCACACGTAACTATTACGTGAACTTAAGGTTTTGAACGGGGCAATTTGCGACCTAATTATGCAAACCCTGAGTGAGTCGCAACAAGAGGCAAGTCGGCGCCTGCAACTCGTTCCTTTCGGATCTTGCACGCACGGCGCCGGTGGAGTTGTACCAGGCGCCAACATGGTGAGGAGCTGCGGTAGCTGCTGCGCCACCCGCTCGCTGCATGCCCAGAGGTGGCTGGGCTGCAAGTTTGCACGGCACAGGGATGTTGGACAGGAGCGCTCAAGCCAGCTGTGTCTGCCTGGCAGGGGCGCGTGCGTACCAAGACCGTCAAGAAGGCGAGCCGGGTCATCATCGAGAAGTACTATGGCCGCCTCACTGGCGACTTCGACACCAACAAGCGGGTCTGCGAGGAGATTGCGGTCATTCAGTCCAAGCGCCTGCGCAACAAGATTGCGGGCTTCACGACGGTGAGGAACCAGCCAGCAGCTGCTATTTAACACTGCGCAGGTAGTGGCCTGCAGGCGAGCAGGGGTCCGGAGGGCACAAGTGATGCCCACTAAGCAAAGGCAGCGGATACAGGGAAGAGGCAGCCCAGCTGCCGGGAGCCACAGCGAGGAGCCACAGCAAGAAGGCGGTGGTGGCGTGAAACAGGCGCCTCTGCAGCAAAGGCAATATTGCCTGGCGCCGCTGCAGCAAAGGCAGTATTGCCCGGCGGGCAGCCGCGCCGGCGCCGCCGCAAGCTTGCGGCGGCGCCGGCGCGGCTGCAATGGCCTGCCGCCGAGCAGCATGCAGCACCAGCACCAGCCGCATTTAGACAGGAGCACAGCCACAGCGTGGAAACTACACGGCAGCATTTACAGGCTGCAGACGTAATTAACTCTCATGACCCAGACCAGCACAGCCCATTGAGACCATCCGTCACATGCGCTGTAGACAAAACACGGCGAGGGCATGAGTTGCAAAGCGAACACTTTCTGCTGCGAGAGCTGCTGGCTGACTTCAGCACGTGTGTTGCTGCAGCACCTGATGAAGCGCATCCAGCGGGGGCCCGTGCGCGGCATCTCCCTCAAGCTGCAGGTACAGTCTCCTTGCTTGGACTTGCTTGTTGTCTTCACGTCTCCATCGCGATGCTTGTTCATTACACGATCCTGGACAACTTCAGCTCTATGCACGACAGGACTGCCTTTCAGCATGATCGCTGTCCTTGTCGTTCGTCCTGGCTAAAACCTTCCGGTTCGCAGGAGGAGGAGCGGGAGCGGCGCATGGACTTTGTGCCGGACGAGTCAGCCGTCAACACCGAGCTCATTGAGGTGCACACATCGTGGTCATCGGGCATGCTTTTCTGTGGCTTGCCCCAAGTGATATTTGATGTGCGGCATCGAGGAACAGCATCTGCACTGGGTCAGCAGTCGAGCTGGGATGGGCAGACGCGCCTGCTGTCGTGACACTGGACATTTCCTCCCTACCAAGTCTGAGCACACTGCCGCCACTGCTGGTCCGTGGAGGAGGTTGCTTTCGGGAACCACCGAGGCTTGCTCCCAAGGGCATTGCATCTTTGGCACCGGGGCAGCACCGTCAGGATCGCAGGAGGACAGCAAGAGCTGCAGGCGGCTGACGCCTGTCATGCCGCTGCGGACAGGTGGACTCGGACACGATGGAGCTGCTGAAGACGCTGGGCATGTCCAACCTGCCGGGCGTGAAGCAGCAGCAGGCGCAGACCGGCTACGGCGGCTTCTCCGCCCCCGCCGGCGGCTACAGCGGCGGCGAGTTTTTTCCCCTCAACCAAGGCATCGATTGGAGCAGAGTTGGAGCAACGGCGCATACGCGCGGCCAACGGCACAGTTTGCCGGCTTGTCTGAGTTTTGCAGAGTGCAACACTTCCATGATGTGCAGGCTGTGCCGCCTGCCGTTCTCTAGCGACTTTGCTGTCTGCACATATAACTGGAGACCTTATGCTTTGGCGCAGGCGGCCGCGGCGGCGGCGGCTACGGCGGCCGGTGAACGGCTGCACAACCGGGCCCCGGTTGAGGTGTCGCTGTGGCTGGGTCTGCGCGAGGCATTTGCGCTGCCTGCTACCAACTGCGAACCGAAGCTGGAGGGAATGGCTGCGGAGCGTGCTTGCACCACGTCGTGCCGTGTGATGTGGAAAGGAACACTGTAAATCAATCCACACGGCAAATTGACTTCTCAAGCCCACGGCTCCTCAGAATCAGCAAACACTGCCAGTTGTTCTCATGTGAAGATCCACTGCTGTTCTGAAGCCTCCTCTTTCCTACCACCTGGACGACCCCCAGCGTTATAGGTACGTGTCAACGGCCGCGTTCACACAAGGGCACTCAAGTGAGCTAAAATGTAAGTGAGCCCACAAATTTCAGCAACCCCGACCCTTGCTTGCATCCGGGTAAGTGAGGGTGCCTCGCTTATATCTTCTGAAGGCCATCTGCGAACCGGGAGCGGCCTGGAGAGGCATATTTCGAGGGTCACTTAACGCTAAGGCTAAAGCTCACTTAAAACGCCCTAGTGTGAACGAGGCCAACGACTCGTTGCGATGTGTTGCTGACGTCACGCTGACGGTGCACCCGTACAAACGCGTTCTCGCTCCTGCCGCGACTGCGCAGTCATTTTGCGTTTGCATTGGTATGTTTTGCTCGCATCCATCGCTAATGCTTCCAGTATCTACTGTTGTCCAGATTGTATAGATCTTAATGCGCTTACCCACTGTCATTCCTGAGCCTATTTGCAATGTCAAGCAGCAACAACGTAGCGCTTCTCTGCCTGCTTTGTACTTTCACATATCTCCTCCAGGTATCTTCGGCAGGTGAGCTTGCGTATATGGCGACTCCTGACGTGCGTATCAATTGATGGCGCTGCCCAGCCTTCACTGAATGCGCCCGAGGTGAACTCGAGCTGTCCCTTAGATGCTGCTGCTCTGGCGCTGCAGACGCAGTGAAGCTTCTGGTGCCGGCGTACTGGGGCTCATACGGCAAGGACGCATGCGAGGTCAGCAGCACAAGTGGGAAGTGGCGCTCCCTGGTGCGTTGCATGCGGCAGGACCGTGCATGCCTGCTGCATCAGTCCTGATCAGTCTGCATTTTGCCGCCTTGTAGCATCTCGTCCGCCTCGAATGTCATTGCCATCATCAATCCGAACAGCGGACCAGACTCGTCGAGCATAGGCTATGACGCTACGCCGAAGTGCCTGCCGCATCTGCAGAAGGCAGGCGTGAAATCCATAGGCTATGTTGCAACGGGGTATGGCAAGCGGCCGCTCGCTGACATCCAACGGGACATCAAGCGATACCAGCAGGCGTACAGGCCCCTGCAGGGGCTCTTCTTCGACGAGGGTATCAACTGGTGCGCTGTGCTGCTGACACGCTCCATGCTGCCCGCCAAGCTTCATCGACAATGCGAGCATGGCAGGCAGGCAACATGCATCCGTCCTGATGGTGCAGGTGGGAGAGCACAAATGCCGGCATCACACGTTATAGAGGCATCGCGGCCTTCGCCCGTGCCGGCGGCTTCAAACTTTTGGTCTTGAATACCGGCACCCGCTTCCCGCCGCAGCTGCTCAGCACCTTTGACATGATCGTCGGCATTGAGATATCGTTCCAGAAAGGTGTTGCGTTGGATGATGACTGATGTGATCTGAACGGATTGCAGTATTCATGCGCACTGACTGTTGCATAGCACCCTAGATAACCCAAAAGGCGACATGTGTCAAGTCTAACCACCTGCCTGCAGCCTCGGCGTGGAAGAACGGCAACAACCAGGGAGTCTGCCCGACGCCGCACTTTGCAACCCACGGCGACGCCGGGTACTGCAAAGGCAAACAATACTGCGACACAGCGGGCGCCAACTGCAGGTATGCGCAACTACATGCGACTACGTTCTGCAGCCTGTTCAGCAGCACTCGCCTGCTCAGTGATAACCCAGCTACCCAAGAGAATTCAGGGGCTACGCCAAGCACATGAGTGGGTATGAATGAGCTGCAGCACTCCGTTTTCCTGCATGTGCTGCAGGAGCGCCAAGCCCGGCAGCATTGGTGTACTGCCAGGCCGCAAGCCATTTCCAGACCGTCTTGGCGCAGGTGCGCTTCGCTCAAGTCACCTGCTCCACTCACATGTTGCACCACTTGTCACTGCTCGTCAGAAGGTCAGACACGACCTTCATATATATGGTCGATCGCGCTTCGTGCACGAGCATTGTATTGGTGCTGGGCCTGCAGGCGAAGCAGACTGGGTATGGCGCTGTGTACCTGACCGATCACGGCTGCAATGGCTGGAACCCGTGGGATCAGCTACCGTCCTACTGGGTCAACGAGACTAGAACAGTCCGGCAGTAGCACTAGCCAGAGTGCGATCGTTACTGCTGAAGTGCCCGATTTGGTGGGTCATCAGCCGCCGTTCCAGAAAGCGGCAGCACGGCAGCAGCCGAGCACATCGGATGCGCAGACCACCATCATTTGAGTGCACGCGCATGACACTTAGAAGGGTCTTTGAAAACTTGAAAGCTGCAGTTTAATACTGACTATACTCAAACCCTACGTGTCTGCCCCACCTGCAGCAGGACATACAGACTGTACGCCACGGTGATCCACGTGGCAGGCGCAACCAGCCTCAATAAGTACGGCGTCTGGCGACCCAGTCTGGTGCCCCCTGATAGCCCTCTAGCGGGCACCTGACCGTGTTTGCCTGGTGTGATACAGGTATTTTTTTGTCGCTACAGCTGTTCTATCTGCTACCTGCTGCCCGCTGGCCGCCGCCCTGGGTCAGCTGCTACAATCATTGGAAACGCAACCGATGGACTGGGTCAGCTGCTGCCTGCCGCTGGTGCTGAGGGATCGCACCTGTACCCTTGCTGCCTGAAGTTATGCCTTGTATGTCATATAGAAACATTGTTAAGGGGGCCGGGTAGGTGCACAGAATTTTGTTTGATGATCGCTCAGCCCTGCCAGGGCTGAGCGATCATCAAACAAAACACAGTGTGGAACCTCACCCCTGCGCTGACGAATTCTCGCAGTCGACTCCTGCTGCAGTCGGGTCAGCCCCCTCTTTTTTCCAGATTGCCTGGGACAGTAACCGGCTCTACAAAACCCTGACCAAGCCTGTTTGAGTGCGTCACGCCCGGCTCGCACGGTTTCGCTTGTGTGAGGACAGTGTTTACAAGCTGCATTTTGTAGGCGGCGGCAGGTGCTGCTGACGCCAGCATCTGCTGACGAATCTGTCTGACACGGTACAAATCACAAGCGGGTGCGTAGTCGCTGCACCGCTGTTTGCTCTCAGACATCGATGACAAGGACGGCAGGCCGGGCTTGACTTGACTTGATTTGTCTTGTGGTGACCGGTTTCGAGCGTGTCAGGCACGTCGACCCCTGACCGGATTGCCACGCGCTGCACCGTATTTCTAGTCGATGGGACGTGCAGCACGTCTGTGTGCGCTCTGCGTCTTATCGCTGTGCCTCAGGACATCAGTGATAGGTGATGTGTTGTGAATGGCCGGCATGTCAGCGCCGTGTCTGTTGGGCACATGGCCGTCCCGCAACATACGCATGCAATGCAGCGAGATTGAACGGCTGGCGCCTTGACAATGCAGATGCAACAAAGCTGTTGGTACCAGCCTATTGGAATACGGACAGCATCAGCACTTGCACGAGTCGCAGTGTCACCGGATACTGGCGCGCTCTGGTGCGCTCACTCGCTGCGTGCAGGATGGGCCAACTGCCACTGAGGGTCGCATGACATTCTGTCTCGCACCGGACCGGCATTCATCGAAATTCTTGCCCCTTGTATCCTGACGTTGGAGGTCGTGTCGTAGCCATGCTATGGCCGCCGGCATAATGCTGTTGCTTTGCCTGCCGCAGGCAGACGCAGGCTCCAATGTTATTGCCATCATCAACCCAGACTCCGGGCCGGACTACTCAGGCGATGACGGTACTGTAAAGTGCCTGCCCCACCTGAAGAAGGCCGGCGTCACCTCTATTGGGTATGTGCCGCCATGCACACCCCCAGTGCCCC